>Ga0116227_10012466_pt1 | contig 13810 bp, 4 predicted proteins | sample S1TSphgellanicum_FD_89693 | JGI IMG/M metagenome (GOLD analysis project Ga0116227, IMG submission 89693) | Host-associated microbial communities from peat moss isolated from Minnesota, USA - S1T2_Fb - Sphagnum magellanicum MG | ecosystem: Host-associated > Plants > Peat moss > Unclassified...
AAAAAAAAAAATAAAAAAAAATAAAAAAAAAAAAAAAAAAAAAAAAAAAAAAAAAAAAAAAAAAAAAAAAAAAAAAAAAAAAAAAAACCCCTTTTAAAATCTATTAATTTTAGTGAATTTTTTTCCCAAAAAATCCTTTCTATGAGTAGTAGTAGCTCTGGAAAAACATTTGTTGCCAAGTGCCAAAATTTTATGATACTCCCTTTGGTTCTCAAAAGCTGTTAAGATTTGTGAGTATTTTGTGGCCTTTTGTTCTTGATGAGTTTAAAATAATGTAGGTAACTACCTAACTTCCAGCTCATTTGTTGGTTGGTTCTGAGCCTTGAGGTATGACCAAAGTGATGAATAATAACTAGGGTTAGTCTATATGTTGGTTTATGTTGGTTAGGTCATTTACAAAATGGGTCTTTACATATTAGGTCTTATGTTGGTTTCTCTTTACAAAATAGGTCTTTACAAATTAGGTCTATGTTGGGTCTTTTACAAATTAGGCCTATGTTGGTTTTTGGTCCTTACAAAATGAAGACCTTTGAACACATGTAAGTACACAATACACCGAATGTCTGAACAAATAGGATTGAAAAAAAAAGAATTGACAATTGGCATTTTCATAGAAATATTGTGAAAGTTGTGAGACTAGAGGCAATTATTCCACATGGAGATTTTATCAGTTGAAAATTAATGTTATAGAATCCTTAGTTGATTTCCTCTTCAAAAGTTTCAAATCCTATAGATGGGAAAAATATTGTGTGTGTACATAACAATTTTGGGTTCAAGGTTCGTTATTTAAATGTCGAATATCTTAATGTTCAATATTAAACTAAATAAATGTACCAAGCAGCAGTTTTTTTTTGGTGCAATTTTTTTTCAAAATATAAAAAATGAGTTTTAAAGGGAATATCATGTCCCAATTATTCTCATTTTTCTGAAAAATAAATCTCAAAAATTTTGCCACATTTTTTTCTGAAATCTATTCGTCACATTTAGATTTTGATTTTAGTTTGCTAGCATTTATTTAACTATTTTTTAAAATTTTAGTGATGAATAATCGAAACTAGTATATGGGGGATTTTTTGGAATCCTTTGTATGGTTATCCATGGACCATTCCAAAGACAATTTTAGAAACAATTATCTCATTTTCAAGCCTAACTATTTCACTTCTTTCTTAATAACTATTTCCTTTTCTTATTAACTTTCTTAATAACTAATAGTGTGGCCTATGCCATCGGCCCAAGTGCTATCACATCCTCAACTGATTTTTCCTTCAAAAACCTGGTTTTTTATAATTTATTTGAATTTTCAGCCACATAAATCACTTAAAAATCAATATCTCCCACATTCTGAATCCAAATCTTACCAAACAGATTCCATTAAATCCTGCTCATCAAGATCTTTCCAACAACACTAAAGGCACATTCCAATTCCTCCGAAATTTTCAGCTACAATTTTAATTTAATTTTCAGTGAAAAAATCATTCAATATTCAAGACCTTTTGCACCATGAGTCCAACCGTCATGGAACCAAGCCCACACACCCCTTCTCACCAAGAGCTTTCCAAAGACACCAAAAACATGATTTGAAGCATCCCAAACCAGTGGATCTCATAACTACACAACAAAACAAACTACCTTCCTTCATAGATGGATCTCTCACCTTTCCTAATGACTACCTCCATTTTATAACTACCTCACTTTTTTTCCCTCTCCACCAACATAGATATGAAAAAAAAAATTAGCACGTGTCTTTTCATGTCCATGAAATCTATATTCATTTAAATTAAATTTGACATTAACATAAATAATGATGAATTATTGAAAATCGTACAAAACATAAAAAAAGAGTAACATAGTTGATCATCACTAGTAATGCATAGCAATGTAGAACTCAAATTAATTAGATTGTAGATAGGCTTTAAAAACCTTTCACACTTTAATGTTAAATCCCTCTTGCGATGCTAGCCCATGATGTAACATTAGAAAATGAAATATATATCAATATATTACTTATCAAGTATCCACAATTCCAAAAAGAGAGAAAAGTATGACAATATAAAATGCAATCAAAATTTCATAGATTAAATAGCACTAAGTATATATCATGATCCCATATATTCAGAACATCTTCCCCATAATACCTTGAGTTTGAAATAAAGTTAACGTGGAAAAAAATTTAACCATGAATTTGAAATAAGGTTAATGTGAAAAAAAATTTAGTGAGAGGAGCAATGGATGTTTTTGAAAAGCACAAGAGATGGTGTGTTGGTTTATTGTGATATCAATCAAGATTGTTAAACTTGTGTTGTTCCTATGATTTTTTTGGTTGTTTTTGTTAACTAGATTCTTTTATATTATGAACTTTTGACCACTTTTATTTAGCAATAGGGGTTATGTTAAATGGCAACAACATTGAAGGTTCAAAGGTTTGTTTGTTTTAACCTTTTAGGTTCTAGTTTTACTCATCATGGTTTGGGAGGGGCTTCCCAAAGAGATGGTGTTTTTCAAAAAGGTGTTAATGGCCTTCAGTCTCGAATCCCTAAAACAAATGGATGATGGAAAAGGGCGCACAAAAAGCCCAAATTATTGGAGATATCAACATGGCTAAAGTTAACAAGTTCATGGAAACCCTCAAAATGAATCCATTGCAAATAGGGAATTCAACCCTTTCCAAAGTTCACCAAATGAAATGTTCCTAGATGTCATGTTCTGCAACCACATAAGCTTGTTAATTAGAGAATTTGATAGGGTACCACAAGAGGAAATGTCAATGGAGATCATTTAGTAAGAAATCAACTACCATCTGTAACACACAGTCATTGCCAATATTATTGGTTTTAGCATCCTTGTTCATTTATTATTAAGTGAATGATGTTCATAAATGTGATCAATTTTCAAATCAAGGCTAGGCAAAGGTTTATGTACTTAAGCTTCACAATGCTTGAAGGCATTGTGAAATTGTTAAAATTAATAGTTGGATAGAACACTCATGGGCACAACTATCTACCAAGAGAGGGGTTCCTATGTTCAACCTAAAGCACCCACATGGGCTACAAATTTTTGTATCATCACCCTCAAAATGCTAGCTTTGGAATATACATATGTTGACAAGCAAATTGTTGCTCATGTTTGAAGGGTGTTGGGAGAGGATTTTAATAATTAACCACAAGAAATGAAATCAAAGATTCTATGTTACAATAAAATGGACATTGAATGTGGTCGGGTATCAACAATTGAAATTTTGGGAATGAATTGGGAGAAGTTGATGTCACATTAAAATTTGAAAAGTATTTAATAATATACCATTTTTATAGTAGCTTGTAACATTTATTAGGTGATTGCTAGGCCTTTTGGGTGAAAAGGAAGGCCTCAAAACACTTGATTGGATCGAGAGGTAGAAGAGGGGTAGGTGTAGACAAGAAAAAACAAAAAAGAAAGATCAAGGAACACAATAACACATTATGGGTTTTTTGACCAATCAAAGAAATGAATATTATCCTTTTCGACTATAGTTGTAACTATTTAATCGCAAAAATCACTATGTAATTGCAAAGGCCATTGAGATATCATGTGATGTCATGGTTTTGCGACTATAATTAGTATGATGACTATTGGGCTTTGTTTAATAGATACATTATTTTTGAAATTATAATAATATGTTTTAAATAAATTTTAATTAATTAATTAATTAAAAATACCTTAACTTTTGCTACTAGAATAACAAGTTCTAGTCTCATGACATGATGATGTGGCATTCCACGTGCACACAATGCCAAAACATGTCTTTTACAACTTATCCTATTCAATTACAATGTCATAAGCAACTTTTAAAACGATTAGAAAAATGATTATAGTTAAATAAAGCCAGTCGTAAAAAACATGTTTTGGCATTATGGTGGTAATAAAATATTTGACTATTAGTCAACATGATGACTCATACACTACTTTGGATAAAATGTGGCATTTATTGGTTAGTCACTATGTTAGAAATGATATCCAATCCCTTAATGTAAAGTATCATATTATCTTTCAATTTTTGTTCATTAGTTAGTTAGTTGCAAGAACCATCCACCTTTGCAACTAATAACAACTTCATCTCCCATGATGATGACATGACATGTTATATGCTAACAAGATGATGTGGTCCTATTTGTCAACATCATGTGGTTCCTAGCTTTAGGTTTTTTGCCAAGTCAACCTGGGTAGCCTCATTACAAAATATTTTATTAAGTTTGTAACCATTTCAAATTTGTACAACTAGATGCAAATATGATGTGACTAGATGCAACATAATTATTTTAGGTTAATTTTTTTTTTAGCCTAAGATTGCTTACGTTAACTTAAACTAGGTTAGTAAGTAGTATAGGTTGACAAATTAGTTCATTTTAAATCAACCTAAGGAGGTCTAATTCTAAGCTAGGTTGGTAAATAATAAGTAGGTTGACCTAGGTCAACCTAAGGTGGCCAAAGTTACGTGAAAGCTAAAATTTTGAATTTTATAACTTTGTGATAAATATAATTAATATAAAAAGAACTTGAACCCCAAAGTGAAGGTGAAAGGTTCAAGTTCCCATTCTTGTACCTTTGATACGTTCGCCACTTGGTTAGAAAAATTAGGTAGCTTAATCTAGGCTTCTTGAACTAAGAGTCCAACATTTTTTAAAATATAAGTCACCTAGCTTAAATTAAGTTGCCTAAGTTGCCTAACATAGGTAGTTAATTTAACTAGCTGGTTAAGTTAGGTTAACTTTTGGCTAAGCGGGCTAGGCTAGGTTGCTTAATGTAACTAGGTGATGTTAAGTTGACATTTGGCTATGCTAGTTACATGGGTTAAACTAGGTTGATTTTTGGTAATGTGTAATGATTCATAACGTGTTTATAAAATTTTGACATATATCATCCATCTATCAAGGCGTCTTTTGTAACATTTAGCTTAATGAAATGACTAAATTGAAACGACATGCACTTTAGCCTAGTCCTCCATAAGCTATTTTGAATGAATCTAGGTTTTCTTAAGCTAAACTTAGGTAACCTAATTAATTAACTTAAGGTTATTTATGATAAACTAAGTTATTTAAGTTGCCTAGGTTAAAGTAGGTTATACTAGATTAAATTAGGATATACTAGGCTAAACTTGACTAAAGTAGGTTATTAAATGAAACTTGGCTATTTTAGGTTATATTATATTGAACTTGGCTAAAGTAGGTTATTTAAGTTAAACTTGACTAAAATTGGTTATAATAGGTTATACTAAATTATACTAGGCTAAATCTGGTTAAACTAAATTAAATTTGATTAAAGTATGTCATTTAGGTTAAACTTGGATAAACTTGGTGAAATTTGTCATTTCGGTTAAATTTGACTAACTACGTGCTAAATTTGGTTAAACTTGGTTAAATTTTATTAAATTATGTTATTTACATTACATTTGGTTAAATTTGATTAAAATATGTTATTTAGGTTACACTTGGCAAAACTTGGCTAAATTTGACTAAAATTGATTAAACTAGATTATTTCTGTTAAATTTGGTTAAATTAAGCTAAACTTGGTCAAACTTGAATAAAGTAAGTTACTTAAATTAAACTTGACTAAAATTGGTTAAATTTGATGAAAATATGTTATGTACGTTAAAATTGATCAAAATTGGCTAGACATAATTAAAGTACGTTATTTAAATTAATATTGGCAAAATTAAATTATTTATGTTAAACTTTGCTATAGTTGGATAAAATAAATAATTTAGGTTAAATTTGGTTAAATGTTGGTACTTAGGTTAAGCTCAATTAAATTAATGTAAATTACTTTGATCAAACTTGACTTAGCTTGACAAAACTAAGATGTTTTGCTTATAGTAGTCTATATTTGGCTAAAATTAACTAATTAGTTCACCTAAGCTAAATTAGGCTTAAGTTGTCTAAATTTGACATAATCAAGCAATTTAGTCTAAAGTACATTAAAGTTGCCTATACTTGGCTAAACTTGGTTAAATTTAAAATAGTTTAGTTAAAATAGGCTAATTTAGTTTACTTGAATTAAACTTGGTTAGACTAGGCTACCTAAGAAAATTAGGGCAAAACTATATTATTTAAAGGAAATTAGGCTAAACTAAGCTAAATTAAATTAAATTAAATTAAATTAAATTTTGTGAAATGTATTTATTTAGGCCAAACCCAAGAAAATTATATTAAATTTGGCTCAAAGTACTAATTTGAATTAAATTAAATTAAACAAATATATTTAAATTAAATGAGGATATTTGGATTAAATAAAGTTACTTATATTAGATTATGTTAAATTAGGTTAAACAATAGTAAACAAGGTGAAATTAGGCTACTTAGGTTAAACTAGGTTAAATTAAATTAAACGTAAGCTAAATGTAGGATAAACATATAAGTTTAAATTAGGCTTATCCTAAAGGTTAAACCTAACAAATCCATCTTGTGATAAGTTGTAATTATGGCTCCAAATGGGGTTGAGGATCTTTTTTAAAACATTATGCCAAAACATGGTTTTCATGAATAATATGATTAGTGTTCAAATTTAATCATGAAATTAGATGTGGATACTTGTTGTTGGCATTTATATGACTATAATCACCAATACAATTATATGATTATAATTGTGACTACATGATTCTAAGTCATTTTCAAAGACGTGACATATGTCATAATTTAAACAATCCTAGATAGTAGGCAAGCCAATGTTAACATATATAATGCAAAAAAGTCTAGGCCAACCTAGGTTTAGTAAAAAAAATTAGGTTCATTTTAGTAGGCTTACGTTAACATAAGTTAGTTTGAATGAATTTAGGTTAACTTAGGTTTTGTTTAAGTATTGCCTAGGTTTTACCTTGGTTAATGTAAGTTAAGTTTAGGTTTAACCTTGGTTAGTTTAAGTTTAACCCAAGTTAATTTATGTTCAACCTAGTTTAACTTTAATCAACTTAGGTTGAACCTAAGTTTAACTTAAGTTTAACCTTGGTTATCCTAAGTTTTACTTAGTTAGCCTAGTTTGAACGTAGGTTTAACCTAAATTTCACCTTGGTTAACCTAGTTTTAGCTTTGGCTAGGTTAGATTTAGTTTTTAGTTAACCTTGGTTAGACTATGTTTAATTTTAATTAATTTAAATTTAACCTATGTTTAGCTTAGGTTTAAAATACATTTAGTTGAGGTTTAATTTAAGTGTTGCCTTGGTTAACTTAGGCTTGGCATGGGTTTAACATGGGTTTAACATAGGATTAGCCCTAATTAGCCTATGCTTATCCTTGGTTAAACTAGGCATATCCTTTAATCAACCTTAGTTCATGAGTAAAATTATAACATTGGTTAGCATAAGTTTACCCCAAGGTTAGCCTTGGTTAGCCTATGTTTGACTTTGGTTAATCTAAATTAAACTTAGTTTTAATCAATGTTTCAATTGTGCCATCATATGGTTCATGTTCTCATAAACTATCAACATTCTTCTTTTCAAACATGTATTCTTTATATTGAGAAATGATTTCATGTTGATGTAAGTCAACATCTATTGTGGGAAAAACATAAATTAATAACATATTTCCTTGTTTTGTAATGTGTATGAAACCCTTTTACTCCCACCAACTTGGAACATTTGGATTTTCATGTACCACCAAGGTCCTTATTATGTTTGATATTTTACATGTGTGTTGATTTTCATGTTGGTCTTCAAGTGCACAACATACATAATCATGGTTTTGCTAAACATGTTTGTGTTGAGGGTTTCACATTTTAGGGCCTCTTGTTTTTTTGTTTCAAAGTGAATTCTTTGTTAGCTAATCCACTTGTGCATTATGTAGAATGTGCTAAGATAAAATAATGATGATAGTTTTTTTTATTATGAAATGATATTGAAAACAATTTTGCTAGTGTGTAACCCAACATTTAACTTCAAATGCTTTGGTTTCATGTGTTACAAGTCTTAAGGAAAACTTACAACCATTGATAACTTTAATTGGTACTACTATGTTCTTTTTCACCAAAACCAACTTATGTTGCTACACCATTTCCTTGTTAATGAAATGCAAAATCATTGAAATTAAATCAAGGTTTAGTTTTCCATTGCCACAAGCTTGTTGCATTTGATAATGATTGGTGACAAAATGATTTGATAATGATTGTTGCATTTGATAATGATTGGTTATTTAGTTAATTCACGTATAAAGATTTCAAATTAAGGGTGAAACCAATCATCATTGGTTACAATTAATTCAAATGTCAAAGGAGTTAAAAAGAGGTCTGCAATGAAAGGTTATTATATAGGAAAATTGGTTGGTGTTGCTATAAAGATTTTAAAAATTTCACCATTGTAATCATGAAGAAGATTTGTGAAATACAAAATGAAAAATGTTTTGATGAATAATGTAACAATTATGTCAATTGATAAACTTATGGATGACATGAATTTGTATGCAAATCATGTCATAAGTTTTGGTGATGGTGTATGTGGTAAACGTCATTCTAACCCATTTTACAAATATGTATGTTTTCAAATACAAATTTTAAAAAAATGAACTTGGAAATGAAAAGTAAATAAGATTTTGATTTAAGGTTTAGGTTGATCATGATTCATCACAAAAAGGATGATAATACTAAAAACAACAAAGTAAAATCACACATTCAAGAGTTAGGACACAAAACTTGAAAGAAATGTGACAAGCTTAAAATTACAATTAATATATGCACGTGTAAAAAGGAGTTATTATTAATTTGTTGGTGCAACATTTGTTGTAGACTCTAAAGTGCACACTTGTCCTTCAAGTTTGAACTTTTATAACATATTGCAAAATACATACAACATACACACACACACACACACACACACAATTGTGACTCTAGGGTTTGCAACTTTTAAGTCTTGACTTTTAACTCATAGAAGTTGTTGAATTTGAAGCTTGCACCCAAACTTTTGAAAGGCAAGGTGCATTGAACAATTAACATTTACATTTTGATTTCACAAGTTCATAAGCAAATTTTTCTACAAATAGCATGAACATAGTTCATACTTGGGTGTTGCAAGTTGTCATTAATGAATCATCATATAATGCAATCTAGATTTTGGGTTGTCATGCTACCACAATACTTTGTCATTAAGTCCTTAACTTCTAACATGTTTGTGATTTTTCATTTTGCAATGTGCATTGTGAAGAGTTTCAACTTTTTAGTGTCTAATTTCTAACTTCTAAGCAAACAAACTCTAGTAAATCAAAAGAAATAGAAGAGCTCATTATACGGTGGGGGGTTTGATTATATGTAAACAATCTAAATCAAGTTGATGTTTCTTGTAAATCTAAAAAGTAGTGACAATGCTATGGGGAATTGATGGTGAAATAACAAAATAAAAACACCACACCAATGATCTTTGGGAATTTTAAGGTCCCATCATGCTCTTTTAAGTAGGTTGTTAGCTTGCCACTTTGCCACATGTGGCAAATCCAAGTCGTTTGATGTATGGTCGGCCACAATTCCCAATTCCCACTGATGGATGGGTTAGATTCAGGCCAAAAAAAACCAATTTCAATCCCTTAAATTTTGTTATGATGTTGTAAGGCCGTTTGACAAATTTTTTAAAATTCAAATTTTCATTAAAAAAAACCATGGATAAAAATGTGTCATGAACTCACTTGCTATGATGATTGTTAATCAATTTGTTGTGGGAAATCATGTGTATAATAGATAAAGACCAAAGTTTGTGTGGGCATAGACTTGGAGAATTGATGATGTGATGTTATTACTTAACCTTAAACCTTAAACCCCATTATGTGCTAAATAGTGAAATAGATTTCCCATTTTTCAAGGGCATTTGGGGATTGCTTTAAACTTGGTAATATGAAAAGGGTCAAATGCACTTTGACAAAAGTACTTACCAAAACCACAACATTGATGGAAACACCATTACAATGTGCATGGTGTGCTTCATTGAAATAATTTACCAAAGCCATTATGTAGGAACTTCCTGGATTAGGCTTGTCGTTCCACATAGGAAAATATCAAACCTAGTAGAGCTAGATGCCATTCTAACAAGTGGTAATAGGTTATACAAGGCATGTTCCAAAGTGAAGTGGTCCCCACTATTGATTCAAATTAACAAATTGTTCCCCATCATTGTTGATTCAAGTCACAAGTGGAATGGTGGAAGCACCTGTCTCACCTAGGAAAGAACTAACGCATTCCATGTAGGAATGTGTTAGGTTCATAATTAATCTATTAGGTGGTAATGGATTATATTAGGGCATGTTGTAGAGTTTTCCCCATTGTTGATTCACAAATCAAGCCTATTTTCCACCATGGATTCACATTACAAGTGAAATAGACCACACCCATAATTGGAACAAGTAAATGGTTACCCCATATTTCAATATCAAGTATCTCTTGATGCATGTGCACACATCCCATCAACCCTATGGGTATCCATTTCTTATGTTGCGTTCATGGCAACGAATGCATAGGAACCCATGATGCAGTTCGCAACACCTTTATTGCCATTGTGCGAGATGTTGGCTTTCACATGGGACGAAAACAATTACATGCACTTCCTTCAATCACATTCAAATTTTTTTTGTTGACGAGTTGACATTATGTCTACCAAAAATGGCATTCACACCTTGGCCAGTGTTATCATTGCCAACCCAACGCAAGCGAATTTATTTCCTCAATTTGCACAATTCAAGGATTTGATGTCTTTGATGCAACTCAAGCTAAAGAAAGGATTTATTGTGACTGACACCCCACTGATCAGTTCATCTTTTTAACAATTGAAGTATTTGGATGTTTACATAAACAAACTTGTGTGTTTTTACATGATTGTGTCAATGCCATTTAGAGCTTGAAAAGGTTAGAGGGCCTTCCTCTTTATGTTTTGGTTACTTTTTTTTGTCAAAAAATTTCAATCACATTGCAAAATATGCAAGCATCCTCCATCTTAAGTTGAATGGCTACTGTAGGCCTATAAGTTACTTTTTGATTTCCACCCTTTTAGGACACACTTCCCATCACCACGACCGATCTATTGTAGGCGATTGATTTTTAACATGAAATATTGTCGACCTATTACATGGGGTCAATTTTTGACATGGAAATATTTTAACATTTAGTTTGAGTTAACATGATGTCCTATAAATTATCTTTTTTCCTTTTCCTTATTCCTTTGTACATTTTCCAAATCTTTGATGTCTTTATAAATAAAGTTTTGCAAGGTTAGCTGAAAAAGGATACCCAAACCAATTAAGATAGAAAATGTAGTTGTGAACTTATCATCCAATAAAAATTCCACAATTATTGATGTGTTTCATTCAAATTAAATTACATGTTTGCATTTTGAGCTATGTATAATATTCAAGTATTGGTCTTTTCTTAATAAACTAAATTTTCACAGACAAAGGACAACAAAGAAATATTGAACAAAATCTCTTCCTATCAACAAAGCATGAATGCTCAACAAGTGTGGCATAAAGCTCCAGGGTTGTGGCATATCCTTTCCCCTCCCCCTCACAGCCCTCCCCACCAAAAAAAAAAGGCCTTGGTAATTGAGTCCATTCTGGGAATTTCCCTGTGAGAACATCTATCTATGAAGGAAGGTAGTTTGTTTTGTAGTTATGAGATCCACTGAACTGGGATGCTTCAGATCATGTTCTTGGTGTCCGTGGAAAGCTCTCGCTAAGGAGGTGTGCATGGGCTTGGTTCCATGGCGTTTGGGCTTGCGGTGCAAAAGTTCTTGAATATTGAATGATTTGTTCACTGAAAATTAAATTAAATCATAGCTGAAATTTTTGGAGGAATTGGAATGTGCCTTTGCTGTTATTGGAAAGATCTTGATGAGCAGGATTTAATGGAATTTATTTGGTAAGATTTGGATTCAGAATGTGGGAGATATTGATTTTTAAGTGATTTCTACTACTAAAAATGGAAATAAATTCCAAAAAAACCAGGTTTTGGAAGGAAAAATCAGTTGAGAACGTGATAACACTTGAAGGCTAACCAATTCAATTCAAGCATGATTTCCTTTCATATTTGGCTGTTCAAAAAAATCCATATATACATACATGGTTTTGCATGTTTTGTAATGGGTTCACACTTGAGCCAACGACACAAGCTACACTAGTTATATATAAGGGAAGGCACATATGTTAGTGCTTTTCTTTGCATAATGGTCAAGGGGCTTAAATGCACACTTACACAAACTTTCCTTACACAACAAGGATGACAACCCATATTATGTTATGAAATTTTCCCTTCTTTCTTTATAGAAAATCCCTTGCGCCAAGCTAGTGAAAAATTTGTGCCTTGTAAGGTGCATCAAAAATATATTATGCACGTTTGTTTGTCGAGGTCATTATGATAATGAACTTGTAGATAAATCACGACCCATAAGAGAAAAAAAAAGGGGGGGGTTCTTTCACCTACTTATAGGTGTAAGATTCATTCATGACTTGTAACAAATAGGTGTAAGATCATGCCTACTCCGTGTAAGATCATGATCATGTGTAAGATCATGATATCACTTGTAGGTGTAAGATCATCCAAGATTGGAGAAATATTCACCAATTGCAATAATTTGCCCTTCACAAATAAACTAAGAAATTTCTTTGAGTTCCTTTATGTATATAAGGCTAGATGTGTAGCTAAAATTGTGTGATGGCAACTTGATAAGGGTTGAAGTGGGAATGTAGTTGGGAATCCACCCTTGAGGAAAGCTATTATTACTTACCTACCTACCTACCTACATAGGTACCACTTTAGTGACATGCTATATTCTTGACATACTCTTGGGTTGGTAACTCCTTCAATTCTATACATCAATTTTCACCAAAGACAAGCAATAGAATTTTTTTAATAATTGAATAATTATATATATATATATATATATTTTGGTGTCATGAATTTATTTATCTTCCTGTATTTGCAAATTTTCTTGAGTGATTTTTTTTTGGGAAAATAATAAAATTCTCAATTTAAATTTTTTCTTGGGTAGATTTGACTAAAATTTCTAATTTTATTGAAATTCTTTTGGGAAATAAAATCAATTTTCTAGAGTAAATTTGATTAATTGAAATTTCACCAAACAAATTCTCGATATGACAAAATTTTTAAAAAGAAGAAAAGAAAACCACCCTTTTTGGCAATGATTTTTTTTTTTCAATTTTCTGATGTTATGTTATTGGCTAGCATCCTAAAAGAGAGATTAATCACTAAATGGCAACCAAGTTTTTAGAACCTGTCCAAATAGTAGGAAAACTAATGGTAATTAAAAAAAATTAGAGTAAATTTGATTAATTTAAATTTCACCAAACAAATTCTCGATATGAAAAAATTTTAAAAAGAAAAAGAAAACCACCCTTTTTGGCAATGATTTATTTTTTCAATTTTCTGATGTTATGTTATTGGCTAGCATCCTAAAAGATAGATAAATCACTAAATGGCAACAAGTTTTTAGAACCTGTCCAAATAATAAGAAAACTAATAATAAAAAAATACTACCAAACTTTAAAAATCAGAGTCTGAAAATGACCCCAAATTATTTATATATATATATATATATATATAATTTATTTATTTTCGAAATTGGCGATATTTTTCCTTTATAAACGGGAATATTAAGGCATAATATTTTATTCCCTTAAGAAAATAAATAAATTGTGGCACATTTTGGCGAAATTTCGCAACCCCCCCAAAAAAACCAAAAAAAAAAAAAAAAAAAAGGCGGGTGGGGGGGGGGGGGGGGGGGGGGGGGGGGAGGTGTGGGAGAGGGGAGAGGGGGGGGGGGGGGGCAGTGGGAGGAGGCGCGCCGGGGCCCCCACCCTT
>Ga0116227_10012469_pt1 | contig 13807 bp, 15 predicted proteins | sample S1TSphgellanicum_FD_89693 | JGI IMG/M metagenome (GOLD analysis project Ga0116227, IMG submission 89693) | Host-associated microbial communities from peat moss isolated from Minnesota, USA - S1T2_Fb - Sphagnum magellanicum MG | ecosystem: Host-associated > Plants > Peat moss > Unclassified...
CCCTTATTTTAAGTTCCGGAAGATGCTCACGTAAAATAGAAACTGCCGCCAGCAATTCAAGTGTTGGTGTATCGCCACAACAGGCCATTACCACGCCTGGTTCAAAGCCCTGGTCATTACTTGCCCATTGCCATATGCCAATACCTTCGGTGCAATGAATTACCGCCTGATCCATGGTCAGCCATTGCGGCAACGCATGTTTACCTGCAACAACAACGTTCACGTAATGGCGACTGCGTAGACAATGATCAAAGACAGATAAAAGACAATTTGCATCGGGAGGAAGATAAACACGAACAACATCTGCTTTCTTATTGATCACATGATCAAGAAAGCCCGGATCCTGGTGGGTAAATCCATTGTGATCCTGTTGCCATACATGCGAGGCCAATAAGTAATTAAGCGATGCAATCTTTCTGCGCCAGGGCAGTTCCGATGTTACTTTGAGCCATTTGGCATGTTGACTAAACATAGAGTCAACAATGCGGATGAATGCCTCATAACTATTGAACAAACCATGTCTTCCTGTTAAAAGATAACCTTCCAGGAAGCCTTCACACTGGTGCTCGCTGAGCATAGAGTCAACCACCTGCCCCGTAGGTGCTAAAAATTCATCATACTGTTTTGTTGCCGCATCCCATTGCCGATTAGTCGTTTCAAAAATGGCTCCAAGCAAATTTGACAATGTTTCATCAGGACCGAATACACGAAAATTATGCTCATTACTATTCAGTTTCGCAACGTCTCTCAAAAAAGTTGCAAGCACCATGGTATCTTGTCCATTCACTGCGCCAGGTGAAGGAACATGTACAGCGTGGTCATGAAAATCCGGCATCCGCAAATCTTTTAAAAGAATGCCACCATTAGCATGAAGATTTGCGCCCATCCTACGATTCCCCTTTGGAGCCAATTCTGCTAATTCAGGTATTAAAGTTCCATTTTCATCAAATAATTCTTCTGCTTTGTAACTCTTCATCCAGCTTTCCAAAAGCGCCACATGATCAGGATGCTCTGCATCCACAAGAATCGGGACCTGGTGTGCACGAAAAGTGCCTTCAATATGTAAACCATCAACAACTTTCGGTCCTGTCCATCCTTTAGGAGATTTTAAAACGATCATAGGCCAGCGAGGTCGCGTATTATCATCGTTGATCCTTGCATTGCTCTGAATTTCATGAATATCGTTAATCGCTTTTTCAAGTGTGGCTGCCATCAATTGATGCATGGTGTCCGGATCATCACCTTCCACAAAATAGGGTGTCCATCCACAGCCGTGGAAGAATTGGTCCAATTCATCATGTTCAATTCTTGCCAATACTGTTGGGTTACTGATCTTGTAACCATTGAGATGAAGAATAGGGAGAACCGCCCCATCCGTAATCGGATTAAGCAATTTGTTGGATTGCCATGCTGTTGCCAAGGGCCCTGTTTCTGCTTCACCATCACCAACAATACACGATACTATTAAACCGGGATTATCAAACGCTGCGCCGAAAGCATGGCTGAGCGAATAACCCAACTCTCCACCCTCGTGGATGGAACCGGGTGTTGTAGGCGCCACATGGCTTGAAATACCACCGGGGAAAGAGAATTGAGTAAAGAGCTTTTTTAACCCGGATTCATCCCGTGTTACGTTAGGATATACTTCGCTCCAGGTACCTTCAAGATAAACATTGCCAACGATTGCTGGTCCTCCATGACCGGGGCCCGCAATATAAAACATATCGAGGTCATACTTTTTAATGATGCGATTTAAATGTGCATAGATGAAGTTTTGCCCAGGTGTAGTGCCCCAGTGACCAACTACCAGGGGTTTTACATGCTCCAGTTTAAGCGGCTCTTTTAAAAGCGGATTATCATACAAATAGATTTGCCCTACAGAAAGATAATTTGCGGCGCGCCAATACGCGTTTATTTTTTGTAATAGTGTTGGTGATAAAGCTTCCGCTTGGATATCCATAATTTCAGCTTCCATAATATTTATTTTAGTTAACTTTTACTTTAGGGAATTCTTTTAATTACTTCCATTAACCGGGATTAAAAACTGATTGGATAATCCTGCAGGCTAATCAAAATATATTACCGTTTAATTATACATTTCAATACATCACAGACCAATCTTGCGATCATCAATTCCTCGTTGGTTTTAATTACACGAATCATCACTTTACTCGCATCAGTAGAAATAATGTTTTCATTCTTCATGTTTTTTACTTCATCCAATTCGATACCCAAAAACTCAAGCCCATCGCATATTTTACTTCTTGCTTCAGGTGATTTTTCACCAATACCGCCGGCGAATACTAATGTTTCCAGACCTCCCAGTACGGCTGCATAAGCACCAACCCATTTTTTAGTTTGATAGCAAAAGAGTTCAATGGCTTCAGCAGCACGCTTATCCGTATTTTCAAGTTCCATCAATTCACGCATGTCAGCACTTGTTTCCGATATACCTAAAAGACCAGATTCATGATTGATCAAACGGCTAAACTGTTTAGGAGTCAGTTTTTCAAACTCCATTAGGTACCAGGCAACACCAGGATCAAGGTCGCCGCTTCTTGTACTCATTGTCAAGCCGGATGTTGGCGTGAATCCCATTGTTGTATCAATGCTTTTACCATTTTTGATAGCAGCAAGGCTTGCGCCGCTTCCTAAATGGGCTAAGATTATTTTACCCGGTACTGTTTCGCCTGCGATGCTTTCTAATTCTTCCATAAGGTAGGCATAGGACAATCCATGAAAGCCGTACCGTTGAATTCCTTTATTGAAATATTTCCGTGGGATACTCAACATTTTTGCAACGGGTGGCATTGTTGTATGAAATGCGGTATCAAAGCAGGCTACCTGATTAATAGACGGATAATGTCTGCTAAATACTTCTATTAATCTTATCTCTTCCGGTAAATGCTCAGGGTCGAATCCGCTGATTTGTTTTAATTCATCTAGTAATGCAGGTGTAATCATTTCTGGCTTTGTATGTTGCATACCATGCACGACCCTATGTCCTATCGCTGTGACGGCATCGAGACCATTCTTCTCTTCAAGCCAGTTTATAAGAAATGCCGCCGCTTGTTGATGATCTCCCGATTCTATGCGAATGCTTTCTTTTTGTTGTGTAGCAATGTCGTTAAAAATAAATGATGTATTGTCCATACCAATATTTTCTACACTGCCATACAACAATTCTTGTAGAGTATCTGTTGCATGAAATAAAGCGAACTTTATGCTACTGGAACCACCGTTTATCGTTAATATCATGTTACTGTATTTGTTCGGCTCATTCTTCATCCGCCGCTAATGAATATTGTCCTTTGATTTATCCAATTCATCATCTCGTTCTTCTGCATCCGGATTAGAATAGTCATTGTTTAGTTCATCTATAAATTTATTTTCATCTTTCTGATTGCGGATCACAAGAAAACTAATTAAAGCAATAGCTAAAATGCCAATTACAATTATTATTAACCAGTTCATTGTTTTATAATTTGAAAATGATTCAGTTATCAATTGAAATAATATTAAAAATTATCCGGCAAGAAATTTTTTAAAGCATCAGCCCCATTTCCGCTAGTGATTTGGTTGTTGATGAGCAATCAATATAACGAACGCTGCTGATGCCCATGTCTGTGGCAACATCTACAAACATTTGCACGTCATCAATGTATAATACTTCCTCTATAGGTACATGTGCCATATCAAGTGCTAACTTAAAAATAGCCACATCAGGCTTTCTTACATTTACATAACAAGAGGAGACAAAGAAGTCAATCAATTCATTCAATTTGAAAGTGCCTATTCTAAAATCATTTAGTTCCCTTGCTTCATTGCTTACAGCAACAATCTTTAGCCCGTACAGCATTTTTAGTTTCCTGATCAGCGCAATCATTTCCCAGTCCGGGGTGCTTAAGGAGTACATAAATTCCCGAAAAGCCCGGTGTGTAAAATCACGCTGCTGATAAAACACCACCCGGTTAAGATATTGTTCCAATGTTATCTTACCTTCTTCAAAGGTTACAAATATCAAGTTGTGCCTTTCTTCCATTTCTCGAATGCCGAGGTTGAATTTTTTAGCAGCCTTTTGACGGAAAGTATGGCCCCATCCGTTGCTCAGTAGAACACCGCCAATATCCAAAAACAATGTTGTGATCTTTTTCTTTTCCATAATCCATTTTATTACAGCTATTTTTTTAACGCTTCAAAACCGGCTACCACGTCAAACAGTTCCTCATCAATTGAACTTTGGCGTAAACGATGGAAGGTATTATTAAGTTCTTCCAATAATTCTTCAATGTTTTTTTCTGCACGTTGCATAGCATTCAGACGGCTGGAATTTTCGCTTGCCAGCGACTCTGCACAGGCTTTAAACAACGACACAAAAAGATATTCGCTTATAAGTGCCAATAATGTTGCATGAACGTCACCGGCAACCTGCGGCAGTTTATTGGTTGTCCATTTCGTTGTAGTAAATTCTTTTCGCCATTTGTCATCCAATGGTAACAACCGCTGCATCACCGGCGCATATCCGGCTCCTTCCTTGGGCTGATTGTGAAAAATATAGAGCGTATCAATTTTCTGCTCTTCCATACTTTCCTGTGCTTTTATGAGAATATCACCGATCAAAGATGTGATAGCATTCACTTCATTTGGAACTGCAAAAATTTTAGTAGTATTAAAACCAGCATCTTTCAGCAGCAACTGGATACTTTCTCCCACAGACCATATTTCTTTCTGTTTTGGTATAGTATTTAATGATTGGGAGACAAAATCCGTTAATGAGTCATTGAAGCGTCCTACCAAACCCTGGTCGGAACCAAAGACTATTACGCCAATCAAATTGTTTTTGTCTTTAGTTGCTACTTCATTTTTATATCTTTTATGTATTTCTTCTGACTTAAAATATGCAGTTAGCCCCAACGATACCGTTCGATAATAATCGTCTAAAGCCAGCACAGATTTTTCATATTGTCCAATATTAGACGCTGCCACGGCTTTCATTGTTTTTACAACGGAATCTATTTCCGATGCACTTTCAAGTTTTTCTCGCAAGCTTTCTAATGTGTCCATGAATTTTTATTTATGCTGATTATCATTGATTTCTTATCGGGATAAATGCTGTGGTTTTCTCCTATTGTTGATTAGTGAAGTATGAATTATAAAATGGAGTTATAAAAAATACCAGGTGGATGCTTTCATTCTTGACACGATTATTTATGAGAAATAAATCTTCCATAATAGTTCTGAAGATTGGCCTTGTATGATTCACTCAGCTCCGGGATGGGTTGGTATACGGGACTGTTTTTTATCTGTTCAACAGTAAGATGAACAGTTATTGTTTTCTCCTCCCAGTTACGCGCAAGCACAGATTGAGGCGAAATGAGGACTTTGCGGCCCAAAAGCCAGTTTCCTGTTTCAACAATCAAATACCCGATTGTCCTGGTTTTATCATCAAAGTGAAGTTCTTTCACTTTTCCTATTTCTCCGTCGATACCTTCTATGGTAAAACCAATTATACTTTCTGTGTAGCGTTTCATAATATCTATTTTAATGGTTTAAAGATTCTATCGGGTATCAGGAAGTAGCTTTATCTTTTCCTTCAACCTTCTTGTCCTGGAAAGCAAGCAAAGCATTAGCCGCGAGTTTTAAGATAGCCGTTTTGTCTTCATCATTCAATGCTTTATCAGCCAATAAACGTTGTTGCATATCAGCATCGAGTGTTGTGCAGATCTTCAGCAATGCCTCTTCGGCAGCCTTCATTTTTTCTATTGGTATGGTATCGAATAAATTATCCGTCAACGCCAATAATTCTACTAACTGCTGGATAACCGATAGTGGATGGAGTTCATTTTGCTTAAGCCAGTTACGGATGTGTTTCCCATGCTCAATGGTGGTTCGGGTATGTTCATCTAAACTTGTACCAAACCTTGCATAATTCTCCAGTTCTTCAAATTGTGAATACGCCAACTTTAGGTTACCCGTTACCGAACGATATGCCGGCAATTGTGCTTTCCCGCCCACACGGGAAACGGATTTTCCTATATCAATCGCAGGCAAAATACCTAACTCAAAAAGATTGGGAGATAAGTAAATTTGTCCGTCAGTGATAGATATAAGATTGGTAGGAATATAGGCAGAAATATTTTGAGCCTCCGTTTCGATGATCGGCAAAGCTGTTAGCGAACCACCTTTGAGGTCATCGTTTAAATGCGTCGACCTTTCCAACAATCTTGAATGGATGTAAAATATATCTCCAGGGAATGCTTCCCGTCCCGGTGGCCTGCGCAACAACAAAGACAGCTCGCGATAAGCTCTTGCATGATGTGTAAGGTCGTCGTAAACGATCAACACATCACGTCCCTGTTCCATGAAGAATTCCGCAATACTGGTGGCCGCGTAAGGTGCGATATATTTTAAGCCCGGAGCATTATTGCCTTCCGTGACCACAACAACGGTATATTCCATGGCCCCTTTTTCCTTAAGAACTGCTACAACCTTTGCGATGGAAGATGCACGCTGACCGATGGCGCAATAAACACAAATAACATTCTTGTCGTGTTGATTAATGATGGTATCAATGGCAATGGATGACTTTCCGGTTTGCCTATCCCCCAAAATCAACTCCCGTTGTCCGCGACCGATAGGTATCAATGCATCAATTGCCTTCAATCCCGTTTGCATCGGAACAGTAACTGCTTTACGATCCATGATGGCGGGTGCAGGGCGTTCTATCGGATAGCGTTGTTTTGTATGAATCGTTCCCTTTCCGTCAACCGGTTCCCCCAAAGGATTGATTACTCTTCCGATAAGATTATCTCCGACAGGAACATCCATTACACGCCCTGTCCGCACCACTTCATCGCCTGCATTCAATAAATAGTCTTCACCCAACAGAATAGATCCAATTTCATCTTCGTCAATATTATAAGCGATGCCTGATAAGCCATTTGGAAATTTCAGGAGCTCTTCAAAACCAACATTGGGCAACCCGGAAATTTTAATAACACCTGCTGACACACTTGTTACATAACCGACTTCACGTGGTGTAAAAGGAAAGACATAGTTGTCTCTTACCCTTTCTATCTGCTCCAGGCTCTTTTGAATGATAGTATTTAAATCGTCTGTTGCCATTTTATTTTTTTTCTGTTTCCAGATTTTTTCCTGTTGTTTGTTTTGTTGCTGCTGGTGGTTTTTCTTTTAGTGTTTCTGAAATATTGTTTTGTAATGAAGTAAGATAGGCGGAAATGCTCCAGGCTAATTTGTATCCATTGCCGGTTAATTCGATACCACTGATTATTTCGGGCGCCGTTTTAAATTGAAATTCAGTTTCTTTGCCCAAAATTTCATCGACAGCTTTTGTGATTTCTGTTTGTTGTTGTTTTGTCAGTTCAAAGGCGGTTTGGATCAAGACTGGTTTTGTTCCCGATTTGAATGCATCCATAAATTGTTGCTTTCCTTCGTCTTTTAATGCTCCCAAACGGCTGACAAATAGTTTTGTCGCTTGCTCTTCTAAGCTTACAGAGGCCATATCTGTCAGTACTTTTCGGGAAATGTCAAAAACTTCTTGTTGTGTTTTTTGTGCAAGATCCTTCTTCAAATTATCCTGCATCTCGGTAACTGCTTTTTGTTGTTTGGCATGTAACGCATCCACATCCTGTCTTGCATTTTCCAGTAATTTATCTTTTTGAGTTTTGGTATCAGCAATCGCTTTATCCATCAAATCCTTCTTTTGAGCATCGAACTGTTTATTTTTTTCAACATAGTCATCCTGTTCTTTTTGGGCTTCTTCTTTTTTGTTTTTGGCGTCTTCCAGCCTCGACGTGATTTTCTTCTCTCTTGCATCAATCGCATCCAGCACGGGTTTATATAGAAACTTTTTTAGCAGCCACACCAGAATGAGGAAGTTAATGACCTGTGCTATTACAGTAAACCAATTGACTTTCATTTTCTATTATTTTGCAATGATGTGACTCCAGAATGGATTGGCAAAAATGAGAATCATAGAAACTACGAAACAATAAATGGCAGTGGATTCTATCATTGCCAAACCAACAAACAGCGTTCTTGTAATAGTAGATGATGCATCTGGTTGCTGCGCCAATGAACTTAATGCTGCCGCCACTGCCTTACCTTCGCTAAATGCCGGGAACATAGTGCCAATACCTGTTGTAAACCCTGCTGTAATGATTGAAACAATGGCGATGGTTGTTGTACTATCCATGATTACCTCCTTTATTTTTTTGTTAATAATTTATTTTTATTAGCCTTTTTTACCTGCACCGAACCAGCGATATATACTGTTGCCAAAATGCTGAAGATATAAGCTTGCACCATGCCTGTTAATAAGCCCAATACACTCATGATTGCCGGAAATATAAAGGGTGAAATGCTTAGTAGGATGGCTATGATCATTCCGCCACTCATGACGTTGCCAAAGAGCCGCACCGCTAATGCTAATGTGCGTGTTATTTCACCGATGAGGTTAAATGGTAGCATAATCCAGGTTGGCTGCAAATAGGTTTTCAGGTAACCGCCAATACCACCTTCTCTAATGCCGAAAAAAGGTACAGCAAGAAATACCGAAATTGCCAATGCAGTAGTGGTGGAAAGAGAGGCCGTTGGCGGGTCATATCCTGGAAAAATGATACACAGATTAGAGATTCCTATAAATAGAAACAGCGTCCCGATGAAGCCGATATATTTTTCAGGATTATCTAAACCCACTTCTTTAATTTGATTATTGATAGTAGTTACAATCATTTCCACTATACATTGCCAACGGGAAATATGAAGTTCTGTTTTTAACTTACGGGTAATCAATTTTGCTGCGATGGCAACCAATAGCATAATTGCCCAGGTAGTAACAATAGTGAGGTTAATAGCAAAAAAACCATGTTGCCAAAAGATAGTTTCGTCAGGGCTAAGTTTCATGACTAACCTCCTTCTTTACCATTGGCTGTTTTGCTTTCGTAAAATGAATAGCTAAAAAACGTGCTATAAGAAAACCAAGTAGTGCAATCAATAGTCTTTGCCAGCTATCAGTACCAATGAAGTAAAACCCTATTAGCACAAGAGCTATCCTGATAATAAAGCTTCCCAATATCAAAAATGCAGGCTTTGCTGTAGTTACTGCCTTTCTAACAGTAAGCCAAAGCCCACCAAAAAATAGTGCTCCCAGCGCTAAACCCACTATGAAAGCTATTATCATTTTCAACGCTTCATTCATCATCTGCTTTTTTATCCTCATGCATTTCTTTATCTTCCTTAGCTACCCAATGCCATGCAATTACGCTCCCCGTTATCAATCCTGCAATCAGCAATGTTAGTGTCCATGAAAATGTTTGCGAATATCGCTTGTCAAGCCAAAGACCTGCTAATGTCCCCAACAATGTAGGTACTACTACAGACCATCCAATCATCCCCATCATACCCAAGCCAAACCACACCCTGTCCTTGGTACGAAGTGCTTTTAGCTTTCTCTTTTCCTGTTCTGCAACCTGCTTGCTGAATGAATCTGAGCTGCTTTTATCCGCATTTTGTCTCATCTTTTTTATTGTTGTTCAAATTTTTGCAGTTGTAGCATGAAACTGCTTTCCATTTTTGCCATTACGGACCGAACATTTTTTTGATTATCATCCAGTTCTTTAAATTCTTTTTCTACTGATTCGTGCAACTTTCCAAGGTCTGAACCACCAATTGCGTTGCGAACAGATACCGTTACATTTTCGCCTGCTTTTACCAATATACCTTTGTCAATCGCTATATATTTCAGACCTCCGGTTGTTGATTCGTAAGCTAAGATACCAGGCATTAAAGCGGCTACACAATCCAATCGTTGTGGTAAGAAACCGTACTGGCCGCCGCTCGTTTCTACGGTAATTCGTTTTACCTGCTGCAGGTCTGAAAAGATTTCAAAAGGCAACAATATTTTGAGATTCATTGATTGTACTGGCATGTTCAATTGCTTTTTTCGGTATCCAACTCAGGAACTTTATTTTTTTTAACACTTTTATCATCAATTTCTGTTGTTTCCTTTTTTGTCGTCTTTTTCGTTGCTTCTTCAATACTACCAATCATATAAAAAGCACTTTCCGGAAGGTCTTTAAATTCATCTGTTAATATACGTTCGCAGCCTCTCAATGCATCTTCCAGGCTTACTTCCTTTCCCTTGATGCCGCTAAACTGTTCGGTAGCAAAAAATGGTTGTGTGAGAAATTTCTCTAAACGTCTGGCACGATTCACAACGTTACGGTCTGTTGTTGATAACTGTTCCAAACCCAGCATGGAAATAATATCTTTCAGTTCTTTGTATTGAGCCAGCGTCTCCCTTATTTGTTGAGCGAGATTATAATGCCTTTCTCCGATGATGCCTGGAGTACACATTTTTGAATTGGACTGCAATAGGTCAATGGCTGGATATAATCCTTCGCTGGCTTTTTTACGGGACAACGTGATAGATGCAGAGAGGTGAGAAAAAGTATGCACTGCAGCAGGGTCTGTCAGATCATCGGCAGGCACGTACACGGCCTGAATAGATGTTATGGCGCCGGTATCGGTATTGGCTATCCGCTCTTCCAGTTTGGAAAGTTCAGTGCCCATCGTGGGCTGATATCCCAGACGGGAAGGCATTTGTCCCATTAGTCCGCTAACTTCCATACCCGCCTGAATGAATCTGAAAATGTTATCGATGAGTAATAACACATCCCTTCTTTCATCGTCCCGAAAATACTCTGCCATAGTTAGTGCAGCGTGCCCCACCCGAAATCTTGCACCCGGAGGCTCATTCATCTGTCCGAATAACATCACCATATCCTTCAATAAACCTGCTTCTTTCATTTCCTCGTACAGTTCCTGGCCTTCACGGCAACGTTCTCCAATACCACAAAACATACTCACGCCCTTATTGTGGCCGACCATGTTATGAATCATCTCCGTAAGTAAAACTGTTTTGCCAACGCCAGCGCCACCAAACAAGCCTCCACTGCCACCACGTTCCAAGGGCATTAAAACATCAATGGCTTTTATACCCGTAATAAATACTTCCGATTTTGTGGAACGTTTTGCGAGCGGCGGTGGCGATTGATGAATATTTCGCTGTTCCATCTTTTTTAATGCTTCACCTTTGTCAATGGTATTGCCAAAAACATCAAACATTCTACCCATGATACTTTTGCCGACAGGCACAGTCAATTCCCTGCCATTGGTTTCGACAGGCATTCCCCTTGATAGTCCTTGGGTAGGTGTGAGTGCAATACCTCTAATCCTATGATCATCCAGTTGTGTCAGTACTTCTATAGAAACCCGGTTATCATTTCCGGTATGCAGTAAGGTATAAACAGGAGGTAGATTTTTATCGAACCAAACATCTACAACACTACCACTAACGGAAATGATTTTTCCGTAAAGAACTTGTTTGGCAGTATTTTCTGAAGTTTCATTCATTTTTTTATTACAGCATTTATTGTAAGTTCTCATTAAACATCAAAAACCGCAGATGTAACTAATGGTAGCCCGTAATGGTTTAATGGAGGTACTTGCTATCAACTCCAAAGCCTCTAAAACTCTCTTACGCTCCTGGTATTCTTCTTTTGTTATTTTGACTTGTTAGGGAGTATATTAATTATCATATTTTCTTAAGATTCTGCCTCTCAGAACAGCTTTTCTTTTATGTTCTCCGCAGTGGCGGAATAAACCAACCCATAATCGGGTACAAATAATTTTTCATTTTTAGTGTGATATTTCAATCTTTTCAGCAAATCAGTGATGAGTGCGATATGTGTAATTTTTTTGTGATCTGCTTTCACAATTGTCCATGGACTTGTTTCGAAATTTGTTTTCAGTAGCATTTCGTTCCTGGCTTCAGAATAGTCTTTCCAATGGAGCAGTGCCTCTTTATCAATCGGACTTGTTTTCCATTGTTTTAAAGGATCTCTCACGCGATCTTCCAATCTGTTTTTTTGTTCTGCTTTGCTTATATCGAGATAGTATTTAATAATAATAAAACCTCCTTCTATTAAACCTTTCTCAAACGACTCTACTTCACTGAAAAATGATTTGTATTGTTTATGTGTACAGAATCCCATTACTCTTTCTACACCAAGCCGATTATACCAGCTCCTGTTTAACAATACGAATTCTCCTGATACCGGGAGGTGAGCAGTGTAGCGCTGAAAATACCATTCAAGTGTTTGTCTGTCGGATGACTTTCCTAATGCAACTACTCTGGTTTCTCTTGGGCTAAGATGCTTTGTGATTCTTTTAATTGTACCATCTTTTCCTGCAGCATCTCTACCTTCTAATATTACCAGTAGTTTTGTACCGGAGGATATGATTTCCTTTTGTAGTTTTACCAGTTCTATGAAAAGTTGATGCAATATTTTCTTCTTATCTTTCATCTATACTATTGTTGTTGTTTTTAATTCAAAGGGTTTTGTCCTGCCCGATGCCCATGGTTAACGCAGTCAGCCCAGCCATACTTCCCAACTGCATAGTATCTACGGCCGAGCTGGGTACAATAACAATCGTTGAGTTTTCTTTCAGTCCTTCGTAGAGCATATTCATGGCTCTAAGATGCAAGGCCACGGGATTGTTTGCATAAGTAAGCGCAGCTTCGCCAAATTTTTCAGCTACCTGCCTTTCGGAATCACCAAGTATCACACGTGCCTGACGCTCTCTTTCAGCCTGTGCCTGCATAGACATTGCATTTTCAAGTGCGGGCGGGATTAAAACGTCTTTAACCTCCACAGAATTTACATGTATGCCCCAGGGTTCAGTGCGTTCATCAATAATTTTTTGCAGGGTATCGCTTATCTTATCTCTACCTTCCAGCATATCTGAGAGCATAGTCTTGCCTATAACATCTCGCAATGCGGTTTGGGAGGCCCAACTGATAGCACTTAAATAATCTGCTACTTCAAGGGCAGCTTTTTTCGGATCCAATACTTTCCAAAAGAGTACGGCGTCCACATCAACCGGAACAGTATCTTTGGTGAGTGTTTTTTCGGCTTTGAAAGAAGTGGTGATTACCCTCGTATCAATCCAATAAGGAATAGTATCTATAATTGGTACAATAAGAAATAGTCCTGGACCACGAAGCGATTCAAAATGTCCCAAGCGGAGGACAACCGCCTTATCCCATGCATCGGCAATCTTGATCGCGGAAGAAATTACAAGTGCCAACACAAAGAATATAATAGCAATGATAGTGCTTGCTGTAAAATTTCCCGGATTAAAAGCTATACGAGCCCATATTAACCCAATAGCCAGGATTGTAATAAATATAAAACCGGAGAACAAACTCTTGCTTTTCATATTTTGTTTTTTAATCTGTTTCAACTTATCTATTCAATTTGCCAGACTTCTGCAATCAACCAGCGGTTATTGGTAAATACATCATTAATGGTGTATCAACAGTAAAGTTGACAGATTTTAGGTAAGGAAGTGTTACATAAATGTGTTTAATAATTGTATAAATCACACTTGGGGTAGCGGATTACTTTTTCATCATTTGCAATTGTCGCAATGGCACCACAAGAACGTGATGTTCCGCCCCATCATCGATGAGTGTGATTATATTGCGCTGTTCTGTATTATCAGAAGCATCAATTCTTTGCTCCGATCTCTTCTGTTGTGTTACCTCAATATGGTAAACCGTGTTTTTATAACGGTATTGCACTTTATATGATGCCCATTCCGAAGGAATACAAGGGGTTATCTTTAGTTTGTTTCCTTCTTGCTGCAGACCAAGGAAAGATTCTGTAATAAGCCGGTACAGCCAGCCTGCAGAACCTGTGTACCAGGTCCAGCCGCCGCG
>Ga0116227_10012471_pt1 | contig 13806 bp, 6 predicted proteins | sample S1TSphgellanicum_FD_89693 | JGI IMG/M metagenome (GOLD analysis project Ga0116227, IMG submission 89693) | Host-associated microbial communities from peat moss isolated from Minnesota, USA - S1T2_Fb - Sphagnum magellanicum MG | ecosystem: Host-associated > Plants > Peat moss > Unclassified...
ATTTTACTAATTTCACCTAGTGAAAGTTATTTCACTATAATATCACTATGTAGACATCATGTTTCATTACTAGTTAACATAATTCACTATTACAATTTACTATAGCAAATAGGTTTATTTATATGTTTTTAAAAATATTCTATATATGTTAGTTTATGAGATACCCTATATTATTTTAAGTTATTTTAGTTATTCTAACTTATATTTTATGTTATTATATGCTATTATAAATTATTGTACCTTAAATTATTATATGTTATTTTACTTTAAAGTGTCTTAATTAGTTTATTATAAGCTTTTAAATTATTTTAAATTAAATTATTCAACTAACTTTACGCTATATTTTAGGTTATTTTATTTCAAATTAATATATGTTATTTCAAATTATACTTTAAATTATTCAAGGTCATTCTATTTTAATGTCATTATAAATTATTTTCTCTTAAGCATAATAACTTTAAAATAATCTAAATATATATATAATGACCTAAAGTAAAAATAACTTAGAATAGAAAATAATAACTTATGAAAAATAATTTTAAATACCCTACAATATAACTACCAATAGCCTATGATATTATAACATGGAATATCAAACGATAATTTATAATACAATAATCACCAATAGTTGCAATATAATATATAATAACTAACAATAGTTTATAATACAATAACCATTAATAATCATTTATAAAATAGCCACCAATAGCCATTAATAGATTAATCGCGAATAACCACCAATAACCATTAATAGGTTAATCACGAATAACCATTGATAAAATAGCCACCAGTAACCAATAATAGAATAGCCACCAGTAACCAATAATAGAATAGCCACTAGTAGCCATTAATATAATAGCCACCAATAGAATAATTACTAATGGCTATTAATAGAATAACCACCAATAACTATTAATAAAATTACCATTAAAAAACATTGATAGCCCCAAATATAATAAGTACCAATAACCATTAATAACCACCAATAACTATTAATAAAATTACCATTAAAAAACATTGATAGCCCCAAATATAATAAGTACCAATAACCATTAATAACCACCAATAACATTAACAAAAGAACAACCAATACCCATATATTATAATTGTTTAGGATTGCCAAAAATAATTTAAGGTGAAATAATTTATAATAAACAAAAATAATTTAAGGTGAAATAATTTATAATAAACAAAAATAATTTAAGGTGAAATAATTTTCAATAGTCAAAAGTAATTTATAATAACTACAAGTAGTCTAAATTGAAATAATTTACAATAGCAAAAAAAAACATAGAATAGAAAAAAAACTTACAATAACTGAAAATAACCTAAGGTAAAATAAGTTAAAATAGCCAAAAGTAATTTATAATAACTACAAATAGTCTAAATTGAAATAATATACAATAACCAAAAAACATAGAATAACAAAAAAAACTTACAATAGCTAAAAATAACCTAAGTTGAAATAAGCTAAAATAGTAAAAAATAACTTAGAATAACCAAAAGTAGTTTAGGGTGAAATAGCCAAAATAACCAAAAGTAATTGAGAATAGCCATAAATAGCCATAAATAATGTAGGTTGAAATAATTTAAATTAATGAAAAATAGGCATATAATAATTAAAAGTAGCTTAACATAGGTAGTATTATTATATTAACAAAAATAAATTCATTTATTAAATTTATTTTTTTCAAAAGAATGGTCATTGAAATGTTATTGAATAATGATATTCAACTTTTTTTTTGTTCAAATGATTTTAAACTTTCAAAAGGAAATAAATGTAATTATGTACATTATTGAATTTTATAAATAAATAAATAAATTCGAATCATTTCATTTGAACAAAATTTCAATAAAATATGAATTTTCAAAGTTTATGTTTTTGTAATGTTTAAAATGAAGTATTTGATAAATAAAATGTAATGTAATATATTATCACAACAAGTCTGGTGGCTTGATGGTAAAAATGTTTGCCCCCATTCCAAAGGTCAAGGGATCAAACCTCATGGGTGGTGTTATGTGTGGTCAACAATGGTATGTTGACTGAATATTTTCTTATCGAATTCCTAGGCTAGGTGCCTAGGTTGATTACATGGCATACCTATTTACCCAGGCTAAGTTTTTAACTTAGTGTAGGTAGTGACACATGTCAATAAATAATAAGCTTTAAAATTCATGAAATTATCAATAATATTCTATATTAAATAATTAAAATTTAATTAATTTTCATACTGGTTAGTTAATTAACTAACAAGTGAATGGTTTGGTAAATTTATATTTCACTTGAGAATAACCTCGTTTCACTAGGTACTAGTGAAACAAGTCATTGTCCGTAGCAACTAGTCCCTGTTGACTAAGGGGTTAAACAATTTCATTGGGTGAAAATGTCCAAATTCACTCAAAATCCTAGTGAAACCTATAGTGAACTAGGACGCATTTCCTAGTAGTGAAACAAGTGTTCAATGGTTAAAAAAAGCGATAATAGACCCCTAGTGGTATTAGGATGATTATTAAAATTCATAATCACCACACATGGAAGCATCGATAAGCTCATAATAGGTCTACAAAAAACAACCTTATCAACATGGACAAGTCAATTTGGATCCACCATTATGATTCATGTGGTTTTTTTTATTGGTAATTTTGATTGGTAGATAATGGATTGTTTGACTAATTGAATTTCTATTATTGAAATCATTTTTAAATGATTTTTTAAAAATATTTTTTAAATAGGTAGATAGTAAATAGTTTTAAGTAGGTTGTAAAAAGGCATGTGGCTAGGTAGGTGGTAAGCCTAACCTAACCTAACTTACGTAATTTAACCTACATGTACCTTAGTTTAACCAACCTACCCTAGTCCTTTAGGCATGCACATAGGTTACAAGTATAAATAATTGAACCTTTCACCTTCATAATGATAAATCATGTATTTACTAATGGATCGCACTTGAAAAAAGGTGATTTTTTTGTCAAGTTTTTTATTTCACATGTCTGTTACACATCATTATTTATGTAGGCAAGTGAAAAAGTTAGGTAATTAGTAAATAGGCTGGTAAATAGGTAAGTAAGGGGTAGTTGCAAGCTATGGTGTACCTTATCATTCATCTTGTTTTGATTTTATTGCGTTTCAATGCTCCTTAATCAAGTACACATATGATATTGTTGTGGACTAGCAACAAAAGAGTTATGGAAGATTTTCCAACTTGGGAAGTTGTAGGAAAACTAACATACTTACTATGTAATTGTTTCCATTCATCCATGACTTTTGTGGACTATGCAAACACTATTTGGTGTAAATTGTGCAAGTTTGTGTACTATGATTGACTAGTATGTAAATAATTGTAAATCAATGTAGTTGTGTACTACAAAAGTCCAATTAAAGTGTTGCAACGGTACTTAATTGTACATGTAAGTCCATAATGGATGTGGTAACATCTCCTAAATGTATAACATAAGTAGTACTACAATGATGTAGTACTACTTAATTATACAAATGTTTGCCAACTGTCCTTATAATGAAGTAATAGTGATTGAATTTGCTATAGAAATCCACTATTCTTAAATAAACCAACAAAAGTATTTGGTGAAAATTGAGTATATGATGAGAAGTTCATTATCATAATAAACATCCACATGTACGATGTGTTTAATTTAATGGTCTTCATTTGTTTATTTACAAAGTCTTCTTCGATTCAAGGAAGCCAATCTAATAGCCATTATTGGACAATGGAAATTTGTAAGTTTAAAACCCTTTTATGTGAAGAAAATGAAGGAGAGGAGTACTTATTGCATATACCATGTTGAAATTGACCAACTTTGACTTGGCTTAAATAACATGAAGGTAACATCTGAACTCCATGGAATTAGAAAATGCAATTACACTTGCCCATATGTCTATTTAAGGAATGCAAACCAATTCTCTTGTAATGTTATGTCTTCTATATACCCAAACATAAGCATGATGGCAGATACTAGTTTGCCTCAAAAAAGATGAAGATGAATGGCATCACAAGAAATGTTTGTATGGACAGTGTGGTGATGGCGGCATTAAAAAATTTCCATTATGTCTAGTAGAATGCAATGGTTCTAATATGACTGTGATTGAGTTGAAAAGATTTGCTATGGAGACTACAATGTCAAAGGCTGAGCATCCTTTGAAAAAACTAACCTTTGTTTACAAGAAGAGCAATAATGAAAAATCCATTGAGTATTTCAAACCCAAGCTACAAAATTTTGTCAAGCATAATTTTGTATCAAGGTGGAAAAATAAGCAATTCAAAGCTTATTTTTTCTCCTTCCCCAAAAACACAGTTGTTTTTATTATGGACTTTGCTGAAAACTATTCACTTGAAGTGCAAAATGAAGTGCAGTTTACACACTGGCATCTAGCTATTAGATCAACATATTGGTACACATTATTTATCGCCATAATTTTCATCCCAATCCATTTGACAAAGATTATTTGATTCTTATAGAGTACCATTTCTACATTTTAGATGATCAGAAACATGACTTTAAATTTGTTCAACATTGTTTCAAATTACATAAGAGCCACATGGTCTAGAATGATTACGCCCCAACATCCCATTGAGTTTGGTCTAATGGGTGTGCTTCCCAATTCAAAAGCACAAAACCCTAGTTTTTTGTGAGTAAATACCCAAACATGACTAATGGTTGTAAGACAACATGGAATTTCTTTAGCAGTGGACATGGAAAGGGTCCGCATGATGGTGCTGGTGTTGTCATCAAAAGACACATTCGAAAGGAACAACTTGATGCTAATGGTGGCAAACTTCAAAATGCAAAGGAAGTTGTTCAATTTTAACATAAACATTTGTCAAAGGGACTAGAAGCATCATACTCAAATGCAAGAAGGCCTTTACGAAAGATATTCTAGTTGATGAAAGAGGAAAAGGTACCCATGAAATCCTCACATTTAGTTGTGATAACATTAAAGGTACAATGAAATTACATTCCATTTTGGCTACAAACAGAAATAACTTGACTACTTTGATGGTGAAAGATTTACCTTGTTTTTATACTTTCTACTTTGATAGAAAGTGGGTTGATTGCCAAAATCTACAGTGGATAGGTCATTGGGTACCAAAGATCCTACAACTTGTGGACACAAGGTCAATTCGAAATGCAATGTATGATTGTTGGGATGGAAGGTGGAATTATAGTGTAGATCGGAATGCATTAACAACTACCTTGGAAATTGGTGATAACTTTGCAGTGAATGCTCAAATTGGAAACTTAGAAGGTGTTGATTTTTGGGTTGTTTGTTGTATAAAACCCATGCATACTATAAGAAAGGAATTCATTGACAAGTGGGGCACATCTTTTGCTATAGGTGATGATGTTGTTGCAGGGTTGTGTTATCAGAGGTGGGGTAGTAATGATAGAAGATTTGTTTTGCTTAAAGATTTTCATGTGGTATACATCTTATGTAACGTGGTTCGTGTTACAAAGTTTCTAATGCCACCTAGAGACCACATAATTAATGGCAATGATGGTGTTCATGAAATGAGTAAAGACACATTAAGTGGTATCAATTTTGTCATCGCCACACGTGAGGATCATGAATGAAGTGGAGATGAAAATCTACTTGTAATTGGTAATTGTTCGAGCCACTTGTTATTTTTTGTGTGACCTAACTTTCATATGTACATTCTTGATATGTTAAAAAGTTGAATGCTATGAAGGTTGAAAATCTTCTGGTGATTCACGAGGAACCCATGATTACAAGTTCACTTGATTCCAAATTGGTTTTGAAAAGAGAAAAATATACACTTGATTAGGTCATTACTCATAGGTTGTGTTTAAATTGCTTTTGACATGAAGCTCAAGGACGATTTAACATATTTAAAGAAGATCGTGTATGTGCATCAAGTTCTTTTGCTGATGCCAAGGACCTTCATATTTTTCACATTAGAACTTCATTATGGATTGTTGTAGGTAACGAATATGAGTGTATATGAATGGGATTGCATGAACCATTGAAGGGTGTTCATCATTATTGGAACTCACATGTAAGTGATATTAATATTAATTTAGTACATAATGTTCCTATGGACAATACATAAAATTGCCTTGAATACTTGAGGAATGAGGCATAATTTTACAAAGAATATGGGAATTACTTGAAACTTACTTGGTGTTGAATCAAAGCAAGAAGATTTGATTCGCTTCAAAATTGGTCAACACAAAACAATTATCCTATTTCTATTGAATGTGTTGAAAATTAATTTACATTGTTTAAAGTGGAATGTTCAGCCATTATTCCAAAGTTTTGACTCCATTATATAAGTTAATTTTGACCTTGCTTATTGGAACAGGTTAAGTTTTTTTGTACTTGGTTGTGAACCAAAACAAGAAAACTTGAATTAGAAAGTTCATGGTTAGCATAAAACAATTTTGTTCAACATCTATTAGACATGTGTTCAAGCCTAATTATTTACTATTGGAAATGGGATGTTCAACCATTTGGATGTCAATGTTTAACAAGTAAGCTTTCATTCACCTTCCAATACATTGTTGATCTTTTTTATACTCAATAGTGAACCAAAACAAGAAAACTTCATGATCAAAGCTATGAAATTGGTCACCATAAAACGATTATCCTCTTTCTATTGAATGTGTTGAAATCTAATTATAGTGTTTAAGGTTTCCAATGTTCATCCATTATTCTAAAAATTAATCTTTTTGTACAAGTTAATTTCAATTTGCCTTCAGATGTTTTACATGTGGTTAGGGAGTACTACAATTTGATTGAACTATTTGGAACAAGTTAAAACAAAAGACAATTATGATGCCATTTTTATATTCGATTGTGAATCATCACAAGAGAACTTGATCATAGTTGCAAAACTAGTTAGTAGAAAGCAAAATTTATCCTCTTTTGTTGAATGTGTTGAAACCTAATTACATTATTTATTTAGTGAAATCCTCAACCATTCTTTGAATGCCATTATATAATTTTATTTTGATTTGCCTTGAGTTGTTTTGCATTTGGTTATGGATTTAAAAAAGTTGACTGGGTTACTTGGGTGTAAGTACAATTGGGTGGACCCACTAGGAACAACTTCAAGTAATGGTCAAAGAATAAAAATTCGCCAAATAATATTCATGGGTCCTTTTCTTTAATTTATTTCATAATTATATATATTTTTTCTCGTGTTTATTTATTACATGCCAAAGTATATGGCTTGAAGTTTTTATTACAATAAAAAAGGTGGAAATCATTACAAATTTACATCCCTTATTGATGTGACCCCTTCAAGAATCAAGTTCCTAAACTTTGGAAATTCATAATTAAATCATACCTACTCAAATAATTACCCAGTGAAAATTTCAAATAGAATACCATTTAAAGTACCTTAGAAAATTATATCCATGAAAGAAAAACCCCAAACCTTGTTTGAAAAATGTTCCTAACTAAAAAATCCAAGGAAAACAATGATTGTGACATTCTTGAAACTTGTGTGAATGTAGTGAATAGGAACATGAAAATTCAAAATATTTTTGACATTGTTAAAGTTTCAAAAATCTATACAACCTCGTTAATGTATTCAACAAAAAATTTACTAAAAAGCTTTCTTTATGTGTTTCTTATATTTTTCCAAAGTTTGATGGGCCCTATAAAAATGAAGGCGTGACATTTTTAGTGGTGCCACCCAATTGTACTTACACCCTTTTAGAATTGGTCAATAGAAGACAATTGATGTTTTTTTTGTAATTGGTTATGAACCAGAACAAGGAGATTTTATGAAAGCTACAAAACTAATTAACATAATACAATTATCCTCTTTTATGTTGGATGTGTTGAAATTTAATTATAATGTTTCAAGTTTCCAATATGTTGAGCCATTATTCCATAAACGAATCATTTGGCTTAAGTTATTCTATGTTTGGTTATGGACTAGAAGAAGCTGATTGAACTACTTAAAACTTGTTAACAAAAGACAACTAATGTCTTTCTATAGTTGGTTGTGAATCAGAACAAGAAGACTTGATCATAAGAAAATTATCATGTTTCTATTGGATGTGTTGAAACTTAATTACAATGTTTAAAGATTTTAGTATTCAATTACCATTAGTTTAGAAATGAATGATTTGCCACATGAGTTGTTTTACGCTTGGTTATGGATTAGAAGTTGATTGTGTTACTTAAATATAATTGGTTAACGGAAGACAAATTGATGTTTTTTTTGTACTTGGTTGTGAACCAAAACAAGAATATTTTATGAAAGTTATAAAACTAGTGAGCAAAATAGAATTACCTTTTTTTTTTTGGATGTGTTGAATCCTAATTAAAATGTTTTAAAGTTTCCAATGTTTTTCCATTCTAGAAATCAATGATTTGGCATGAGTTGTTCTACATTTGGTTATGTTAAATGAGATGTTTAATTAGAATTTGTTAGCAAAAGACAACTGATGTTGTTTCTTGTACTTCGTTATGAACCAAAACAAGAATATTTCATGTAAGTTGTGAAATTGGTGAATAGAAGACAATTATCCTCTTTATGTTGGATGTGTTGAAACTTAATTACAATGTTTTAAGTTTCCAATATTCAATTACCAATATTCCAAAAATGAATGATCTGCCACATGAATTGTTCAACATTTAGTTATGGACTAGAAGGAGTGGATTGAATTACTTAAATTGAACTAGTTAACAAGAGACAACTGATGTTTTTTCTTACACTTGGTTGTGAACTAGAACAGAGACTTTATTAGAGCTCCAAAAGTGATGAACATTTAAAACAATTATCTTTTATCTATTGGATGCATTGAAACCTAATTTAAATGTTTTAAAGTTTCCAATGTTCAACCATTTTAGAAAACTATGATTTGCCATGAGCTATTAAGCATTTGATTATGTTAAATGAGATGCTTAATTAGAACTAGTTAGTTGAAAATAGCTGATGTTTTTTTGGTACTTGGTTGTGAATCATAACAAAAAGATTTAATATATGTTATGAAACTCGTGAGCAAGAGACAATTATCCTCTGTTTGTTAGATGTGTTGAACGTAATTATAATGTTTTAAGTTTCCAATGTTCAACCATTATTCCAAAAATCAATGATTTGCCATGGGTTATTTTGCACTTGGTTATGGACTAGAAGGAGCTAATCGAACCACTTAAATATAAAACTTGTTAGCAAAAAACAAGTGATGTTTGTTTTGTACTTGGTTGTGAACCATAACAACAAGACTTGATTAGAGTTCCAAAACTAATGAACATCTAAAACAATTATTTTCTTTCTATTAGACGTGTTAAAACCTAATTAAAATGTTTAAAGTTTCCAATGTTTAGCCATTCTTCTAAATATGACTATGAACTATCTTGGTTATGGACTATAATAAATTGATCATGCTATTTAAATAGAACTAGTTAGCAAAAGACAACCTGAGGTTTTTTTTGTACTTGGTTGTGAACCTAAATAAGAAGACTTGATTAGAGTTCCAAAATTGGTGAACATCTAAGACAATTATCGTCTTTCGATTGGATGTGTTGAAACCTAATTAAAATGTTTAAAATTTCCAATGTTTAGCCATTATTCCAAGTATGACCATGAATTGTTCTGCACTTGCTTATGGACTATACTAAGGTGATTGAACTACTTAAATAAAAATGGTTAACATAAAACAAAGTTGATTTTTTTTTGTATTTGGTTGTGAACTAGAATAAAAAGATTTGATGAAAGTTATGAAATTGGTGAGCAGAACACAATTATCGTCTTTATGTTGAATGTGTTGAAACCTAATTACATTGTTTAAAGTGGAATGCTTAGCCATTGTTCCATAAATAAATGCCATTGTGTAAGCTAATTTTGATTTGCCTTGAACTATTCTCCATTTGGGTATTGATTACAACAAATTGATTGAACTATTTACAACTAGTTAGTAGAAGACAACTAATATTCTTTTATGCTTGGTTGTGAACTTGAACAAGAAAACTTGAGCTGGAAAGTTGGTTAGCAAAAAAAAAAAATTGCTCAATAGTTATTGGATGTGTTGAAGCCTAATTATATACTATTGCAAATGGAATGTTCATGATCCATTATTCAAGAATTTTGATGTTATTTTACAAATAAGTTTTAATTTCCTTCCAATATGTACTTGAGGTTTTCTACTTGGTTATTGTCGCAACCCCACGTTTGGGGAAGTGTGAGGATGAAATTCACACTCCCGAAATTGGGACTTGGGAGTCCTACAGGACTCTTCAAACTTCAGAGTTCGATTGCAGGGGACAAAACACGTTGCATTGGGGTGTTCTTCATATCATTGAAAAACTATTGAAGTGTAAATGTCGAAAATGGCCTTGAATGGACCATTTGAACATCTGCAGCACAAGTTATGGCCAAAAGAAAGGCCGGGAGTCAAATTGGCAATTTGACTCTTGACCGCTAAAAATCGGGAATCAACCCGACCCTGGTGTGTGCAGGTGGAATGCAACACACCATTGAAAATCTCTTGAGGAGAGGTACAACTTTCTTCAGACCTCATCCCAATTGCAGGTCTGAGCAAAGAGTTATGATCGTGCAAAGTCTCGAGAGTCCAAATTAGGATAGTTTCGGGATTCTTCTTTGGGAGTCCCGGGACAAAAAGCCATTCGGATGTGGGTGCTGTGGAGAAGCACAGAGTATACTATATGGGGGAAGGTGGTGGCTTCCCCCGAGTCTAGGCCATGGTGAATCAAGTGAGTCCAGAGTTGCCCGTGGCTTGTCCTAGCACCAAAGGTGCTCTAGAATGTGAACTAACCAACTTATTGGTTGGTTTGATGCAAGATTCAAGTACGTGAATAGCTTATCCCTCTTCCTAGTCCAATCCCAAAGCTTCAGCACGCCCCTCTACCCTTTTTAATGGTGAGAGCTGGGAGCGTGCCCCAAGTTCCTCACAACTCCGTTGTGAAAGGAGCTTAGACCCAACTTGGGTTTAACTAGGGACTCGGGAGCACATCAATTACGAATGAGAACAAGGAGACTTGAATTGTATAATTGGTTACAGTATAAGATAATTATCCTATTTATGTTGGATGTGTTGAAGCTTAATTTATTATCTCAAGTGGAATGTGCTTAATTGGTTAGCATTCAATCAAATTATATCATAGGATTTAGTCACCGTTTTAGTGGTGCTTAAGGGAATTCTTTGCCATAGTAAGTATTTTATCAAAGATAGTTCTCACCATATATGTATCTAAGGGATTTCCAAGTAGACAAGACACACTTGTACAAGACTTTATATACTTAAAACATTAACTTGGACTTTTGTGTACACAAAATACTCACTTATGACTTGTGTGTAAACATTGTGCATGCTTCAAGGACTTATGTGCAAACATAACCTTCATTACAAGGACTTGTATGTACACTTGATACACTCACTTGGAATTTTTGTCCACCAATTGACTACAACACCCCGTGACATACCATGTGAATATTTGGTGATAATTTCATTATTGTATTAGGCACAAAATATGGTTTTGCCATATGCTAAATTTTGTTGTTGATGAAATATTAACACATGGAGTATTGTTCAAGGCCAAGTTTTTGCTTCACATGTTTTCATTGGATGTTAATGTTAACGGGTTTTTTCTATTCCCATTAAGGTTAATTTACCTCTAGATTTTTGAACAATAGGTTCCTAAAACAACAACAAGTACATACAACACACAAAATAAAACTTAAACTACTACAAATCCTAACTTAACATGTGTACATATTATTGAAGCTTAAAGGAAATAGGTTGAAACAAAAATGATCCATGTTCCATAATTCAAGAATGAAACACATAATCATGAATGAAATCCAAAAGTCAGTCAATAGGTATGTCCTTTTAGTCTTATGCTAGCCATTTAAAAATTAAAAAATCATAATTAACCATTATAAATAGTCAATAGCTAATACATGGACTAATAGTTCAAATTTTCAAAAAATACACCTTGCTTAACTACATGTCCAACTACTTATTTTGTCAAGTACAAGTTCTACATATTACCTGTTGATTAAAATGTCAACTTGTCTTCTTAACCTAGTCATTACCTATTAGGTTTAATATCTGGTTAAGTTAATATCGTAGGTTAGGTTAAATAACAGGTTAGGACACCTATTAGGTTTAACAACCTACTTACACTATCAAGTTATTAAATTACTTATTACCAAATTTGGGTAACATTATTCTCCTTTGAAACCTACATTTTGTCCTTGAAATGTTAGCTCAAAGTCCTAGGTTAGATTTGCCTTCTATAATCGGTTGACTAATGATTTCTTTGACATATTTAACACCTAAATAACCTCTACTCTTTTGTGCATGTGTAGCTTGCCTAGTTATCTTTGCAGATGATATTCTATCATGGACAAGAACTTTTGGTGCTCGACCTGCCCTCTTATTGTTAGGCAATCCAAATGTCTTATAATTCTCATGCTTCTCCTTACTACCTTTTTGCTTTAGGGTACTAGAAATTTTTTTCTTTGAAGGAAGCTATTTGAAATTGCCATTCAAGTTTCTATCATCCTCAACCATTGCCTTTCTTTTCCTGTAGTGAAGTTGTTCACATTCTTTTAATAATCTAGAATTGGTACTTGCCAATGGTTCTAAATTTTCTTCACCTTCATTTTCACTTCCATTGGTTATTTCATCCACTATCAACTCTTTACTTACATCCACAAGTTTTTGACCATGTTCTACATGCATAGTAGCAACTACAATATCCTTAGTTGCCATGGTGGCCGGTTTAACAACTTACATACCTTGGTTTTGTTTTGGATTGGTATGTAACTTTAGGAAGCATCATTTGAATAGTAGTTGGTTGAGATTTGATTGTGTGGATGCTACTAACACTTGGACTAACATCAGATGTCCAATGTACACAACATGGAAAAAGATGTGAGGTTGTGCCCAAGAATTGTGAAACATGAATTCTTGATAAGTTGATTAATGCACACTCAAGCCTCATCCCCCTATGCCTTGCCAAAACATAACCACAACATGTCACATAAATGCAGAACACATAAAAAATAAAACTTTTTGGATCAAACTATTCAATCATGATGACCCCAAAATTGAATTCTAATTGAACCTAAAGTTTTTGACTATGAATCAAAACATTCTTTAATAAAAAAAACAATTGTGCATATTTGCATCATCCTACATTTGTAGCTACCAAAAACAACAATAGTTCATTTGTCATAAAATCAGTACAAAATGGACGCACAAATAGGTTTCTTTGTGTACACAAGATGTCATGCACTTGAGAGTTATAAATATAGAAGACACACATGCATGGGACTATTGTGTACGCACAAAAATCCATTAAAGCACTTATGTGTACATAAAACACCACAAAGGACTATTATGAGCACATAACATTCAATTGAAGTACTTTGATGTACAAAACACACTCATTGAGGACTTTTGCATAAACATAATGTTCATTTAAAGGATTGTTATGTACATAGTTCACTCACTTAAAGGACTATTACATACACAATTCACTCACTTAAACAACTATTATGTACACAATTTTCATTCAATTAGGAGTTAAAATGTGGATATAGTTTATTCAAATAAAACTTTTGTGTATACATACCTCTCATTTAAAGGACTTATATGTACATGTGATACACCGCTTAAGATTAAATTGTGTACAACTATACAATCACTTAGAACTTATGTGTACTTATGGAGATTTTAAATGCATACTAGCTAGAGATTTAAAGAAAATTAAAATAGTTGTATGTATTTTGATCATGTGCAAGGAAGACCTAAGGTACATGGAACACATTCATTTGGGATTGTACA
>Ga0116227_10012472_pt1 | contig 13805 bp, 7 predicted proteins | sample S1TSphgellanicum_FD_89693 | JGI IMG/M metagenome (GOLD analysis project Ga0116227, IMG submission 89693) | Host-associated microbial communities from peat moss isolated from Minnesota, USA - S1T2_Fb - Sphagnum magellanicum MG | ecosystem: Host-associated > Plants > Peat moss > Unclassified...
CTTCAACGCCGGCAACGGCCGCTGTCCCGCCTGCGGCGGCAACGGCTTCGAGCACGTCGAGATGCAGTTCCTGTCGGACGTGTATCTGCGCTGCCCCGACTGCGACGGCCGCCGCTATCGCGCCGAGATCCTCGACTGCACGCTCGCGCGCGGCGGTTTCGGACCGAAGAGCATCGCCGACGTCTTGGACCTCACCGTGTCCGAAGCGCTCGAATTCTTCGCCGGCGACGCCGACGTCGGCACACGCTTGGGGCCGCTGGCCGACGTGGGCTTGGGCTACTTGAATCTCGACCGTCAGTCTCGCACCTTGTCGGGCGGCGAAGTGCAACGCATCAATCTCACCACGGCGCTGGGTACGTCGCTGGTCAACACGCTGTTCGTGCTGGACGAGCCCTCCATCGGCCTGCACGCGCGCGACGTCGAGCGCATCGTCGGGGTCATGCACCGCCTGCGAGATGCCGGCAACACCCTGGTGGTGGTCGAGCACGACCCCAAGGTCATGCAGGCGGCGGACCGCGTCCTCGATATCGGACCCGGCCCCGGCGAACACGGCGGCGAGATCGTGTTCTACGGCCCGGTCGCGCAACTGGCGGCGGCCAAAGGCTCGCTCACAGCCGACTACCTGTTTGGCCGCAAGCGGGTCGGGATCCCCCCGGCCACCGCACCGGCGCCGGGTCCGCAATTGCAGTTGCGGGGCGCCGCCCTGCACAACCTCAAGGACATCGATGTCGACCTGCCCTTGCACCGCCTGGTGTGCGTCACGGGAGTGAGCGGGTCCGGCAAATCGACCCTGGTGCACGACGTGCTCCATCCGGCGCTGCTGCGCGCCAAGGGCAAGCCCACCGAGAATCCAGGAGCGCATCGCTCGCTCGCGGGGGCTGAGCTCATCGATGACGTCGTGATGGTGGACCAAAGCCGCATCGGCCGCACCACGCGCTCGAACCCCGCGAGCTATGTGGGTGCCTTCGATGCGATTCGCGAGCTGTTCGCCGGCCTGCCGCAGGCGCGCGAGCGCAAGTACACCGCAGGCACCTTCAGTTTCAACGCCGGCAACGGCCGTTGCCCGGCCTGCGCCGGCAACGGCTTCGAGCATGTCGAGATGCAGTTTCTCTCCGACGTTTACTTGCGCTGTCCCGATTGCAACGGGCGGCGCTATCGGGCGGAGGTCCTGGAGGTGATGTTGAGCCGCGGCGATGCTCCCCCGAAGAGCATTGCCGATGTCCTCGATCTGACCGTGTCGGAGGCCCTCGCATTCTTCGCCGGCGATCCCGCGGTGTGCCTGCGGCTCGCGCCGCTGGCCGAGGTCGGACTCGATTACCTGCGCCTCGGCCAACCCGTGCCCACCCTGTCGGGCGGCGAGGCACAGCGCCTGAAGCTGGCTGGGCATCTGGCCGAGAGCGCTGCGCGCCTGACGTCGCGGCGCGCCGCGGCCGATGGTGCGCCACGAAACGGCTCGTTGTTCCTGTTCGATGAACCGACCACCGGTCTGCATTTCGACGATGTGGCCAAGCTGCTGAGTGCCTTCCGCCGGCTCATCGAGGCCGGCCACTCGCTGCTGGTGATCGAGCACAACTTGGATGTGGTGCGGGCCGCCGATTGGATCGTCGATCTCGGGCCGGAAGGCGGCGCTGCGGGCGGCCGGGTGGTGGCCGTCGGTACGCCGGCGGACATCATGAGCACAGCGGCCTCGCACACCGGCCGCGCGCTGCTCGACGCCGCGGCGCCGTTGCGCATCCAGGCCGCAGCGCGCGTTGCCGATGCGGGCGCCCCCGCGTACGCGGCGCGCACCTGCATCGAGATCCACGGTGCCCGCGAGCACAATTTGAAAAACATCGACGTCAAGCTCGGGCTCAACCAATTCACGGTGGTCACCGGCGTCTCGGGCAGCGGCAAGAGCACGCTGGCCTTCGACATACTGTTCGCCGAAGGCCAGCGGCGCTACCTCGAGTCGTTGAACGCCTACGCGCGGCAGTTCGTGCAGCCCGCCTCGCGTCCCGATGTCGATGCCATATTCGGGATTCCGCCCACCGTGGCCATCGAGCAGCGAACCAGCCGCGGCGGACACAAGAGCACCGTGGCCACGTTGACCGAGATCTACCATTTCCTGCGCCTGCTGTACGTGAAGCTCGGTGTGCAGTACTGCCCGGAGTGCGAAGCCCGCATCGAACCGCAATCCGCGGACGCGATTGCGGCGCGGCTCCTCAAGGAGTATCGCGGCAAGACCATCACCGTGGCGGCGCCGCTCATCGTGGCGCGCAAGGGCCTGTATACCGCGCTCGCCAAATGGGCCAAGGGCAAGGGCTTTGCGCATTTGCGGGTCGACGGCACGGCGCTGCCGACGGCGAAGTGGCCGCGGCTCGATCGATTCGTCGAGCACAACATCGAATTGCCGGTGGCCACCTTGACGGTGAGCGCGGCGCGCGAGGCGGAACTGCGCCAGGCGCTCGACGCTGCGCTGGACCATGGACGGGGGGTGGTGCATATCCTCGAAGCGCGCGGCGGCGCGGCCGCGGGCGTGTTCTCCACGAAGCGCGCCTGCCCGACATGCGGCACCGGCTTCCCGGAACTCGATCCGCGTCTGTTCTCGTTCAATTCGCGGCATGGCTGGTGCAAGAGCTGCTTCGGCACCGGACTCTTGCTCGAGCAATTCGACGCCGAGCAAAGCGGCGAGGAATCCGCGTGGCAGGAAGCGGCCGCCGCGTCGACCTGCCCCGATTGTGCCGGCCGGCGCCTCAATCCGGTCGCACTGCATGTGCAATTTCGCGGCCTCTCGATCGCGGCACTCACGGAGTTGCCGGTGGACGGGTTTGCCGCCGCTGTGGCCAAGTTCAATCTGGTCGGGCGCGAACGCGATATCGCCCGCGACCTGATCGCGGAACTCGAGGCGCGCACCACCTTTCTGGCCGACGTCGGGCTCGGCTACCTGCAGTTGAATCGCGCCGCGCCGACGCTCTCCGGCGGCGAGGCGCAGCGCATCCGTTTGGCGGCGCAGCTGGGCTCGAATCTGCAGGGCGTTTGCTACGTGCTGGACGAACCCACGATCGGTCTGCATCCACGCGACAATGTCGCGTTGCTCGATACGCTCGACCGGCTGCGCGCCAAGGGCAACACCCTGGTGGTGGTGGAGCACGACGAAGACACCATCCGGCGCGCGGATCAGGTGATCGACCTCGGCCCCGGCGCCGGCACGCGCGGCGGCTGGGTCGTGGCGCAGGGCACGGCGTCCGAGCTGGCCCGCGGCGACTCCGCCACCGGCCGCTGTCTCGCCGCTCCACTGCAGCATTCGCGCGCCCGCCGCCGTGCCGTCGACCGCGTCCCGATGATCGAATTGTCCGGCGCCGGCCTGCACAATCTGCGCCACGTCGACGCGCGCATTCCGCTCGAACGGCTGACGGTGGTGACCGGCGTGTCAGGATCGGGTAAATCCTCGCTGGCCCGCGATGTGCTGATGCACAACTTGCAGCGGTTGCTGGCACGGCCGCGGCGTGCGGACCGCGGCCGCACGCCTCCGGTGACGCTCGACGGCTGCGAGGCCATCACCGGATGGGAGCAAATCAGCCGAGTGCTCGAGGTCGACCAGACTCCCATCGGCAAGACTCCGCGCTCCTGTCCCGCCACCTATGTCGGATTTTGGGATTCGATCCGGCGCCTATATGCCGATGTCACCGAGGCGCGCATGCGCGGCTTTTCGGCCGGCCGTTTCTCGTTCAACACGGCGGGAGGCCGCTGCGAGGCCTGCGAGGGTCAGGGCATGCAGCGCATCGAGATGAGTTTCCTGCCCGACGTCTCCGTGCTGTGCGATGTCTGCGGCGGCCGGCGCTTCAATGCCGAAACGCTGTCGATACTCTTCAAGGGCAGGAATATCGGCGAGATCCTCGCCATGAGCGTCGAGGACGCGCTGGAATTTTTCGCTGCGCAATCCAGCGTGCGCCACCCCATCAGCCTGCTGGCGGATGTGGGCCTCGGCTACCTGCGCCTCGGCCAGCCGAGCCCGACGCTGTCGGGCGGAGAGAGTCAGCGCATCAAGCTGGTCGCCGAACTGTCCAAGGTTCGCACCGACGCGCTCGGCATCGATACGGCGCGCCGCGAGCGCCGGCACACGCTGTATGTGCTCGACGAACCGACGGTCGGTCTGCACATGGCCGACGTGGAGAAACTCGTGCTGGTACTGCATCGCCTGGTGGACAGCGGCAACACCGTGGTGGTGATCGAACACAATCTCGACGTCATGGCCGAGGCCGACTGGATCGTCGACTTGGGTCCCGAGGGCGGCGACGGCGGCGGCCGCATCGTGGCGCAGGGCGCGCCGGAGGCCATTGCGCGCACGCCGCGGCAGAGTCATACGGCAAAGATCCTGGGCGAGTTCCTGGCACGGCGCGGCACCGCCTGACCCGCTCATTTCCCCGCGGGTTCGCCGGGCGGCGTCTCGGGTTTCCCATGCAGCGCATCGTCTTCGATCAGGCGCTTTCGGACGTACAGAAAGCGGATATTCTCGTACTCGAACGGTGAACCGGAGGCGTAGTAGCGAAAGTCGATGTGGGCCCGTTGATCGACGGCGTTGACGGTGCCCAATCCCCACGACACGTCGCCGCGGTACAAATGGGCGATGTTGATTCCATACTCGGCGCCGTAGTCGCCCAGATAGCCGAGGCCATCGCGAAACGTCGAGGGCCCGAGCAGCGGGATGACCAGGTAAGGACCCGGATGCATACCCCATTTCGCGAGTGTCGTGCCGAGACCCGTCGGAGCGGCCTTGATCTTCAACTTGGTTGCCGGATCGAAAAGGCCGCCGATGCCGATGGTGCTGTTGATCACGAATCGGCCGAGACTGCGCACCCCTAACCTCAGGCGCCACTGCAACACGTAATTGATCACGCTGTCGATCTCGGACAAATTGCCGAAGAAGTTGTGCACGCCGGCGCGCAGCGGCGAGGGAATGCGGCGGTAGGTATCGGCCACCGGCAGGAAAATCGCCTCGTCGAATCGCGCGTTGAACCGGTAGTTGAAGCGGTTGATGCGCTCCCAGGGATCATACGTATGCATCGACGGCGCGTCCGCCGCAGTCAGCGGCGGCGCTTGGGCGGCCGCGTCATCGCCCGCTGTCGTGCCGCCCGCTCCGATACCGCCCGCTGCGGTGCCCCCGACCGTGCCGCTTGCTTCGATGCCAGCTGTTGCCGTGCCGCCGGCCGCACCGCCCGCTCCGATGCCGGCTGCTGCCGTGCCCCCCGTTCCTGTGCCCGCGACCCCTGGGCCGTTGGGTCCCGCGCCAGCGGCGCCGGGCGCGTTCTCGTTCGCCGCAGCCGCGGAAAGCGACGCCGCGCTGGCCGCTGCCGCCGCGACTTGGGCCGCCGGGTCTTCCGCGGGCAAGGTGCGGATGCTGACATTCTGGAAGGCGCAGCCGCCGAGCAGCACGGCGGTCATTCCAAGCCCCGTCGAAGCCTTCATGACGCCCACAATCCCCACAGCCTTCATGGCGCCGCTCCCGTCCAGCGGCCGGCGAGCATGTCGAGCATGTCCTTCACTTGCTGGCGGTCGCCGAGATTGCCGAGATGGCCGCCATGGTCGTAGACGGCGATCTTGCGGCCAAGTGTGCTGCGAAGCCAGGCGAGTTCCTGTGCATCGAGGATGAGATCGTCGCTGTTGGTCTGGGCGTAGTAATCAGGGTCGTTGCGCAGGCTGTCGCCGATGATGTCGAGCCGATTGTCGGCGATCAGGGAATCCGCGGTCGAGTTGGGACGGTGCTTCAGGTAGTACGGAGCGAATACCTTGCCAAAGTACTCGGAAAACGGTTTGCTGCGCAGGACACGCTCGGTCTCGTCAAGCGAATCGCCGACCTTGGGCGGGTGTTTCGGATCGACGACCACGCCCGTCCCTGCGTACAAGTCGCCGGCGAAGAACACGTTGATCAGGTCGATGCGAAAGCTCAAGGCGATGGCGGCGGAATACTCCGCGTCGGTCTTGAGGATCGCGGCTGCGCTGCCGAGCAGGAAATCCTCGTCCAGCTGCTGCCGGTCCGAGGCGCGGTACAGATTGGCGAGTTGCGCGTACAGACGGCGGTACAGCCGTTCGATGGCCTGATCGTCGCCGCCGATGCTTTGCGCAAACAGCTTGTCGAGCCGGCCGATCGAGGAGAAGAGACTCACCGGCGGATTGATCATCACCACGCGATGGATCTTGAGTTTGCCCTGCTTCGCATCGATCGACTTCACGACGGCTGCGTTGGCGCCACCCAGGCTGTAGCCGAGCACGTCGATGTCGGTGATCTGAATCTTGTGTGGCAGGTGCGCGATGATCTCGCGCATGGCGGCATACAGATCGCTCCCGTCCTGATTCAGGTCGCCGGCGACGCCGGTGCTCGACGCCGCCACGATGAAGCCGGGAAAGGTCGGCGACGGCATGGTCAGGACGTGATAGCCCGCGCCATACAGCGCACCGCGCAGCGTCGACAGCTTGCCGGTATTGCCGTCGCTGCCCGTGCCCGCAATCAAGATCGCCAGCGGCGCGGGCTTGTCCTGCGCCGAGAACCACACCCGCAGGCGACGATCGAACCAGAACACCGCCGGCACCCGGTGCTTCCAGGGCAGATTGATGTCCATTTCTGACAGCGGCACGCGGCTCGGCATCGGCGCGATGTCCTGCGGCGGCGTACCGAATACAGTGGCGCGAAGCGCCGCAGAATCGGCCAGCCCGGTGGCGGGACCCGCCGCCGCCGGCAGCGCTGCGGCCGCCAGTGCGACGACTGGCAGCGCGGCGACTGGCGTTCCATTGAGCGGAGGCGCGGCGACTGGCGCGGGCAGGTCCGCGCATTCGGCAAGGCCGGCCGCCAACAGGAGCGCAAGAAATGTGGCGTGTGCGAGGCATCGGCGGTTCGATATCATCTGACCATTGACCCCAACGGCGCGCGCTAATTCCCGTTCAATGCGCGCACGGCTCACATTGCGCACCAACGAGCGAGCAGCACGGCGAGTAGAATTTACAAATGACCCGCGCAATCTCCCTGCCGCCGCTTCAGACGCTGCTCGAACTACGCCGCGGGCAGGCACTGCCGATGCCGCCGCGGTTGGCACGCCTGTATGGACATCTTCGCATGCCGCACGCGCGCCGCGCGAAGGCGCACGTGTTCAGCAATTTTGTGAGCAGCATCGACGGCGTCGTGTCGCTGAATGTCCGCGGGCATGAAGGCGGCGGCGACATCAGCGGCTTCAGCATTCAGGACCGCATGGTGATGGGGCTGCTGCGCGCCATCGCCGACGTGGTCATCGTGGGCGCAGGGACGCTCGCCGCGGACCCGCAGCATGTGTGGACACCAGAGGCCATCTGCCCCGAACTCGCGGACGAGTACCGACGATTGCAAACCGCGATCGACAAGCGCCAGCCGGCGCTCAACGTCGTGGTCAGCGCCGGCGGCGGCCTCGACTTGCGGCTGCCCGTGTTCGCCGCGGGTCGTGTGCCGATACTCGTCGTGACCACGCGCGGCGGCGCGCGGCGTTTGCGGCGCCAGGCTGCGCCCGCTTCCCTGGAGATCGCCGCGTTGCCGGGCGGGCGAAGAATCGCGCCCGACGCGATTCTCGACGCGGTGGTACGGCATGCCTCGGGGCGGAGCGCTTCGGGCCCGCGCATCCTCGTGGAAGGCGGTCCTCAGCTGCTCGGTTGCTTCTACGAGGAGCGCCTGCTCGACGAGCAGTTTCTGACGCTGGCGCCGCAGCTCGCGGGACGCAAGGCGGAAGATGGGCGGCCCGGCCTCGTCATGGGGACCACCTTTGCGCCGCGCGACCCGTTGTGGGGAAATTTGCTCGACGCGCGCCGCGGCCGGGACCACTTGTTCTTGCGTTATTCCTTTACCGGCCCGGCGCGGAGCCGACGATGAACGAAGATGCACTGGAAGGAGTTCGATGAACGACGCTGCACTGGAAGAAATTCAAAGCAAGATCGCGTTTCTGGAACGCGCCGCCCACGAGTTGAGCGACGTGGTGTTCCGGCAGCAGCGCGAAATTCAGGAGCTCGCCGTGAAACTTAAGATACTGTCGGACCGCCTGAGCGGAGCGCAATCCGACGAGCCCACACGCCTCCCTGAACAAGAAATCCCGCCACACTATTGAGCCGGCGCCCATTTGCGGAGTTGGTTGCTCTCGTCAGTCGCAATTCCATTGCCTCGCCCGCCGCCCCGATCGCGATGCCGTTGAGTATCCGCGCCGGGCATTCCAAAACAATCTTGCTGTCCATTGCCGATGATCAGGTTTTCCGGTCGGGAGCCGCGGCCTGGAACTCCGGCATCGCGCGGCACGCGGCATCGATTCCGACGATCCGCGGATAGGCATCGAGAGGCATCGAGACGCGGCGCGCGTTGGCGACCTGCGGCACCAGGCACACGTCGGCGAGGGTGGGCGCATCGCCGTGGCAGAAGCGCCCGGTCGCCGAATCGCGCACCAGCCAGCGTTCCAGAGCGTCGAACCCGAGCCTTACCCAGTGCCGATACCACGTATCACGCGCCGCCTGGTCCTGTCCCAGATCGTCCTGCAGATACTTGAGCACACGCAGGTTGTTCAAGGGGTGCACATCGCAGGTGATCGCCTGGGTTAGGGCTCGCACGCGCGCCCGCCCCAGAGGCGCTTGCGGCAACAGAGGCGGCTGCGGGTAGATCTCATCGAGGTACTCGATGATGGCCACCGATTGAGTGAGCACCGCGCCGTCGTCCAGTTTCAATGCCGGCACCAGCCCCTGGCTGTTGATCTGCAGGAATTCTTCGAGCCGCTGCTCGCCGGCGCGCAGATCCAGGAGCACGGTCGCGACCTGCAATCGCTTCAGCCCGAGCGCGATCCGCACCCGGTACGACGCCGAGCTCACAGCATGTCCGTATAGAATCATGTCCTACCGCGCGTCATTTTTCGCCGCATCATTTTTGCCGTGCCTCATGTCTCACTGCGCATCATGTGGCGCCCTGCGTCATGTTTTCCCGTGTGTCATGTTTTGCCGCGCGTCGGCGGCGTCCAGTCGGCGAAGGTTTTGCCTTCCTCGGCCAGCCGCACCAGCAATGGCGCCGGTTGCCAGGCATCGGGCTGATAGCCGCGGGAGAATTCGCGCATGCTGCGCAGGATATTGGACAGCCCGACAGTATCGGCATAGAACAGCGGGCCGCCGCGAAAGTCCGGGAACCCGTAGCCCGTCAGGTACACGACGTCGACATCCGAGGCGCGCAGCGCGATGCCTTCCTCGAGGATGCGCGCGCCCTCGTTGATCAACGAGTACAGCGCACGCTGCACGATCTCCTCGTCGCCGACGGTACGGCGCGTCAGCCCCAACCGGGCGGACTCTTCGAGCACGATGTCGTTGACCAGCGTCGACACGGAGGCGCTGCGCTCGCCCGGCTTGTAGTCGTACCAGCCCGCGCCGCTCTTCTGGCCGAAGCGGCCGAGTTCGCAGATTCGATCGGGAGTCTTGGAAAAAACCCGCTCCGGATACTCGAGGTACAGGCGTTTGCGGATGTACCACAGCACATCGTTGCCGGCGAGATCGGCGACCCGGAACGGTCCCATCGCAAAACCGAAATTCTCCAGTGCCTGGTCGATCTGAGCCGGCAATGCGCCGACATCCAGCAGCAATTCCATCTGCCGGAAGTAGACGTTCATCATGCGGTTGCCGATGAAGCCGTCGCAGACACCGGAGATGACGCCCACCTTCTTTATCTGCTTGGCGACCGCCATGCTGGTGGCCACCACGTCCTTGGCGCTCTTGGCGCCGCGCACGATCTCGAGCAGCTTGCTCACGTTGGCCGGACTGAAAAAATGCAGTCCTATGACGTCCTCCGGCCGCTTCGTGTACGCCGCGATCTTGTCCAGGTCCAGAGTCGAGGTATTGGACGCGAGAATCGCGCCGCGCTTCGCTACTTGGTCGAGCTTTTGAAATACCTGCCGCTTGACCTCCATGTCCTCGAACACCGCCTCGATCACCAGATCCGCCGCGGCGATGTCCTCGTAGGACAGCGTGCCGGTGATCAGCGACATGCGTTTCTCGAAGTCGGCCGGGCTCAGCCGGCCCTTTTTCACCGTGCTTTCATAGTTCTTGCGCACGGTACTCAAGCCCCGGTCGAGCGCGGCCTGCGTGGTCTCGAGCACCGTGACCGGGATGCCGGTGTTGACGAAATTCATGGCGATACCGCCGCCCATGGTGCCGGCGCCGATCACCGCCACCCGTTTGATCGGCCGCAAAGCCGTGCCGGCCGGCACATCGGGAATCTTGGCGGCGCCGCGCATGGCGAAGAACGCGTGGCGCAAGGCCTTGGATTCGGTGGTGTTCATCAATTCGATGAACAGCGATTTCTCGATCTTCAGGCCGTCGTCGAACGGCTGCGCGACGGCGGCCGCGACGGCTTGGATGCACTTGAGGGGCGCCGGATAATTTTTGGCCAGCGGCGCAACCGCCCCGCGCGAGAATTGCAGGAACGCCTCGGCGGTCGTGGAGTCGATCCGGATATCGCGCGCCTTCTTCGCCGGCAACTTCTCGGCGATCACGCGCTCCGCCAACTCCAGCGCAGCCGCCGGCACGTCGCCGTCGACGGTGGCATCGAGCAGCGGCGTCTGGGCGAGATCGCGCGCGCTCACCGGATTGCCGCTCACGATCATATTGAGCGCCCGCTCGACGCCCACCAGGCGCGGCAGGCGCTGCGTCCCGCCGGCGCCCGGCAGCAAGCCCAACTTGACCTCGGGCATTCCGAGCTGGGCCGCCGCGGCGGCGACGCGGTAGTGGCAGGCCATGGCGAGTTCCAGGCCGCCGCCGAGCGCCAGGCCGTTGATCGCCGCCACCACCGGCTTGGGGGAATTTTCTATGAGTGCGAACAGGTCCCACAGCGAAGGGCTCGCGGCCATGACCGGCTGGCCGAATTCCGAGACATCGGCGCCACCGCAAAAGGCGCTGCCGGATCCGACGATCACGATGGCGCGGATGGCGGCATCGTTGTTCGCGCGTTCCACGCCGTCGGCGATCGCGGCGCGCAGACCGACACTCAGGGCATTGACCGGTGGGTTCTTTAGCGTGATCACGGCGACCGCGCCCTGTGAAGTATAGTCGGCGAATGGCATACGAGCTCCTGTGTAGCCCGCACAGTATACTGCTTTGCTGAAACGCCTCCCGCCGGCCGCGCTCGTGACGACGGCGCTGCTGCTGACGTGGTGTGTCGGCATGCTGGGACGCGGGTTTTGGACGCCCGACGAGCCGCGGGAAGCCGACATCGCCTGGCGCATGAGTTGGCAGCCCGACAAAGCCGTGCCGCTGTTGGCGGGGGAGGCATTCTGCGAAAAGCCGCCGCTCCTGTACTGGCTGGCCGCCGTTCCCATTCGTCTGCTGGGCGAGAAGGCCTGGGCCGCACGGCTGCCCAATCTGCTCTACGCACTGCTCACCGCCGCCGCCGTGGGACTGCTGGCGCGCCGCAGCCTGGGACCCGCCGCGGGCGTAGTTGCGGCGGCGGCGGTGAGTACTTTCCTGCTGTCATATCAGGTGGCGATCTGGCTCGCCACCGATGCGCCGCTGCTGGCCTTCGTATCGATCGCGCTGCTCGGCGCCTATCGGGGATTTTACGCGGCGCAACGCCGCGAACGGCTGCAGGGCTACCTGCTGATGCACGCCGCGCTCGGGCTCGGGTTTCTGTCCAAGAGCGCCGTCGCGTGGATGGTTCCGGGATTGGCGATCGTGACGCTCGTCGTCTGGGAGAGGCGCTGGCGGGAACTCGTGCGCTGGGAATTGTACGTGGGCTTGCTCCTGCAAGCCGCGATGATCGGAAGCTGGGTCTGGTTCGTCTACACCGGGCCCGACGGCGGCGCCCACTTGAAGGTGTTCTTCTGGAACAACCTGGTCGGCCGCTTCACCGACGTCGACGCGCCCGGCGCATTGCACTACGCGACCGGGCACCGCAATTTCCCGGGCAAGTATCTGCTCGAGCTGCCGCTGTATCTCGCGCCCTGGACGCTGCTGGTGCTCGCCGCCGCGCGCCAGGCGTGGCGGCGACGCGGGGACTCCTTCGACGCCTATCGCCCGGTGCGCTTTGCGCTCGCGGCCTCGCTGCCGCCGCTCGCGGTACTGTCGCTGGCGGCGACTGCACGAAATATTTATGCCTCCCCCGCGCTTCCCGGCATCGCGCTGTTGCTCGCCTGGTGGGCGCAGCACCGCGGCAGCCCGCAGGATGCCTGGGATGCTCGCGCGCTGCGCGCCACCGCGGCGCTGCTGCTGCTGGGCACCGCGCTCTGCGCCGTCGCAGTGTGCGCGATTGCGCTCGACGGCTGGAGCGCCGTGGCTGCGCCGGCCGACCATGTGGCGATCTCCGCGGCGGGTCGCGCCCTGGCCGCGCCGGCCCGCTACGTGGCCATCTCCGCTGCGGGTCTCGCCGCGGCCGCGTGGCTCGCGGTGCGCGCGTGGAGCGCGGCGCGCAGTCACGTTCGGCGCGCCCAGTGGGCGCTGTTCCTGGCATATTGCGCACTGCTGGTGGGTCCCGCATCGCAGGCCTATCCCGAAGTCGATGCCTGGCAGAATCTCGCCTGGATCGCACGCGCCATGCAACGCGATTCCGCCGGCAGGCCGTTGATCCTGTTTGCGCCCGACGAGACCACCCGGGCCATCGTCGACCTGTACGCACGCACCCAAGTGCGGGTGATCCCGGGACCGATCGATGCACAGGCCGCCTCTAGCCTGCGAGCCGCGCTCACGGCCACGCCGGGGAGTCTGATCGCCGCACAGCTGCCGGGGCGCACCAACGACGTCGCGCAAAAGCTTAAAATGGCGTTCGGGCTGCGCGGTGATCACCCCGAAACACCGCCCGCCGTCGATGCGCCGCCGCCCTGGGCGGTGGCCGCGCAGCTGCGACTGGCCAAGCGCTACGCCGTGCCGAATGGCCGCCGCTACGCCCTGTTCGAGTCGGCCGAATCGCCACCCGTGCGTTAGGCCGATCGCCGGGCCGACGCCGGCGCTGTATGCGGATCGCCTTGGGGGCCGTACACGCCACGGCGTCGCCCCCGGTTCCCGTCGGCCGAACCGCTTCAAGCGTCACGCCGGTCGCGGCCGGCCGAGCGGGCAGTACACGCCTTTTTTTACCCACCGAATCCCTCGTCGGCTACCCCGCACGCGCCCCGCCGAGACCGCGATACAGCGCGTCGTATTCCAAAATCTGCCGCGTCCACGAAAAATCTTGCGCCATGGCGTTCTCCATCACCCTCCGCCAGCTCTGCGGCGCGCCGTACCAATCGAGCACGGTGCCGATGGCCCAACGCGCGGCCTCCGAATCGTAATCGTTGAACACGCAGCCGGTGCCCTGGCCGGTGGCCGGGTCGAAGTGCTGCACGGAATCCGCGAGACCGCCGGTATTGCGCACGATCGGGATGGTGCCGTAGCGCAGGCTGTACATCTGGTTCAAACCGCAGGGTTCGTAGCGCGACGGCATCAGGAAAATATCGGCGCCGGCCTCGATCAAGTGCGCCATCGCTTCGTCGTAGCCGTTGCGAAACGCCACGCGCCCGGGGAAGCGCCGCGCCAGACTGTCGAAAAATTGTACATATCGGGACTCGCCGCTGCCCAGCACCATCAGTGCAAAATCACGCTCCTGCAACAAAGCCGGCAACAGCTCGATGAGCAAATCGATGCCCTTCTGTTCCGCGAGGCGGCTCACCATGCTGATCAGCGGCCGCGTCGGGGTGGGATCCAAGCGGGCGGTGGCCAGCAGCTGCTCCTTGTTGGTTTGCTTGCCGCGCAAATCGTGCGGTCCGAAATGCGCCGTCAGAGACGGATCGTGCCGCGGGTCCCACGCCTCGTAGTCGACGCCGTTC
>Ga0116227_10012473_pt1 | contig 13804 bp, 18 predicted proteins | sample S1TSphgellanicum_FD_89693 | JGI IMG/M metagenome (GOLD analysis project Ga0116227, IMG submission 89693) | Host-associated microbial communities from peat moss isolated from Minnesota, USA - S1T2_Fb - Sphagnum magellanicum MG | ecosystem: Host-associated > Plants > Peat moss > Unclassified...
AGCGCAATCGCCAGCAATTCACTGCGCACGAAGCTTTCGTGGCCCAGGGTGATACCGAACAATACGGCCACGACGGGATTCGCATAGGCGTAGCTGGTAGCGAGTGCCGGGCTGACGTTCTGGATTAAAAATATGTACGCGCTGAACGCCAGCACGCTGCCCATCAGGGTGAGATAAAGCAGCGCGGCCATCGCTCGCGGCGCTGCGATCAAATGCCAGGATTCGCCGCTGATCCGGCTGCCGATGAGGAACACGAAACCGGCCATCAACATTTGTGCTGCGCTGCTCATCAAGCCTTGCGGAAGATCGAGACGCCGGCTCCAGACCGAGCCGAATGCCCAGGCGGCAGCGGAGATCACCAATAAACTTGCGGAGATTGGATTGGCCGCGAAGTCGCCGCCGAAATTGAGCGTGACGATACCAGCAAACCCCAGCAGCAAGCCGATCCACTGCAAGCGCTGCGGCCACACGCCCCAGATGCTGGCGAACAGCGTTGCCCACAAGGGAACCGTGGCGACCGCAGTCGCGGCCAGCGCAGAACCCACCGAACGCTCCGCCAGCACGACGCCGCCGTTGCCGATGTTCAGCAGCAGAACGCCCATCGCCAGTGAATTGAGCCACTGACGCCGCGTTGGCCCGGCGTGACCGCGCAATCGCAACACGATGAACAGAACGCTGCCGGCGAAGACGAAACGGATGCCGGGAAAAAACAGCGGCGCATAGCCTTCCAGCGCAAAACGAATCGCCAGATAGGTTGATCCCCAGATCAGGTATACCGCGACCAGCGCGCTGAAAACCAGCAGCGGCGGCGCATTGGCGCGAATCGGCGAAGGCATGGTCATCGGTACGATTTCTTTGCGGATTGCAGACGGCTGCGGGATCGAATCCCGAATAGTTACCGTTGTGCCTGCAATTTGGGGGCGCGCATCGTAACCGCTGGCCGCGGTGGTTGCAGCATTCGCTCAATCGATCCGCGGCGCATCGTCCAACAATTGCAACAATCGGCTAGGCTGCGCGCGCGGGATTGCTTCAAGCCTCAAACAATTGTTGAACAAGCCTCGCAAGCGAATACTTTCTCCAGAAAATTGGCGATGGGCCGCAGCATTTTCGCAAGCCTTCGAGGCCTTCGATCGGGAAATGGATTCGATATATTTCGGGCGTGACTTTTCAGATGTTCCCCAACCAAGGAGTAGCCATGACGATTTCGATGTATCAGGCTTCAGTGCCGAGCTTCATTCGCGCGCTCACCAATCTCAGTGCGATTCTGGCGAAAGCTGCGGCGCATGCGGAAGCCCGCAAGATCGATCCGCTCGTACTCACCGGCACGCGCCTGTTTCCCGATATGTTTCCGCTGAGCCGTCAGGTGCAAATTGCTACGGATATGGCGAAGAACGGTGCGGCACGTCTGGCCGGCGTGGACGCGCCGAAGTTCGAGGATACGGAAACGAGTTTTGCCGAACTCGAAGCGCGCATCGCCAAAACCATCGACTACCTGAAAAGCTTCAAAGCCGAGCAGATCGACGGTTCGGAAGGCAAGGAAATCATCCTGAAATTACCGAGCGGCCAAACGCGCTTTGAAGGCTTGCCCTACCTGTTCGGCTTCGTGCTGCCGAACCTGTATTTTCATGTCGCCACCGCTTACAACATCTTGCGCAGCAGCGGCGTGGAGCTCGGCAAAGCGGATTTCCTCGGCAAGCTTTAAGATCAAATTTTAGATAGGGCGTTTAATTGCCAATGAGCATGCCGGAGTGCACTACGCCCGCAGCGTGGCGCACTCCAACTGCACCGTCTGGCTCGCATCGCTGAGCCAGATCTGGCTTTCCTGAATCGTGCATTGCAACTGCATATTGCGCTGCGCGAGTGCTGCCAACGGGGTTTCTCCGCGCAATTCGAATCGATAGACGGCGAGATTTTTCGCGCGCTCCAACGCGGGTGCAGCCAAGGCCCACCACGGCACCGCGGCGTTGTTGTAGCCGTAGACGAAAACATGCCGCGCGCGGCCGCAGGCTTTCAGCACGGCTTTTTCGTCGGGCTGACCGAGTTCGATCCATTCCTCGATCAAACCGGTTAAATCCCTGCGCCACAAATCCGGCTCGTCCGGATCGCTCAAACCCTTGCCGAATTGCAGATGTTCGTGCGCGCGCAAGGCGAACACGAGCAGGCGCACCATCATGCGTTCGTCAGTTTCGGAAGGATGTCGCGCCAGCGTTAACGCATGGTCGCCGTAATACGGACGATCCATGTCGGCGATCTGGAGTTGTGCCTTGAAGATGGTGGCTTTGAGAGCCATGGTTCGATTGAAGTCCTGGAGTGAATCGGCCCGCAGAAACAGCCTGCAGGAACGGCAAGTTACACCAGCTTGCTATTCAGTTCAGCCAGAATTTGCACACTCGATTGCGGCCCTACCCAGGATTCAGGCTTGCCAGACTCTCAGGCTAAAACCAGGCACCTAAAACCGTCATCAAGGGAACATGGAAGAACGCCACAATCGCCAGCATGCTGAAGACAATGGTGCCTTGAATCAGCCAGGTTCCGAGCTGCTCCTCCGAGACGCTATTGTTCGCCAGATGCCCGCGATTACGAATCGCCGTGGCCCGGCGCACAGCCGCAGGCGGCTTGCGGCGCGCACGCGCGCGGCGCGGCTCAAAATCAAGCGGTAAGGTATGGGGAGACCTCAAATGGAAGTGGCGCATAAAGTGTCCTTTACAACAGTAGTGTTTTATTAGACACTACTCGCCTCGCCGCCCATTTTCAAGTCCTCATGTCCGATTTAACCGGTCGTCAATCCGAAATTCTTGAGTTCATCCGGCGCTGCGTGAACGAAAACGGCTTTCCGCCGAGCCGGGATGAAATTGCCGAAGCGTTCGGCTTCAGTTCGGTCACCGCGGCGAAAAACCATCTGCTGGCACTGGAACGTAAAGGTGCGATCCAGCTGGTCGAGGGCAGTCGCCGCAACATCCGCCTGCTCACCGAAGCGGATAGCGCGCTGACGCATCAATTCCAGTTGCCGCTGATCGGCAATATTGCGGCAGGCACGCCCGTCGCGGCGGCGGAAAATATCGATAGCTGGCTCGGCATCGATCCGGATTTATTTCATCCACGCGCCGATTTTCTGCATCGCGTCGCCGGCCATTCGATGAGGGAAGCAGCCATTTTCGATGGTGATATCGTCGCCATCCATGCCCAGGAAGATGCGGATAATGGCCAGATCATCGCCGCGGTTTTGCCCCATCCGAAAACCGGCGAGCACGCAATCACGCTCAAGCGTTATTTGCGGCGCGGGAGTAAAGTCACCTTGCGATCGGAAAATTCGGCGCCATCCTATGTGCCGATTGAAATCGATCTGTCGAGCTTCGATGCGGAGAGCCAGGATCAGCCGCCTTTCCGGATTGCCGGGATTTTTGCCGGCTTGCTGCGCATTCCAAGATAAGCGTGGCCTTTTGAAAAGGACTACGCACCCACGCTGCGTTTTGATTACGGCCTTACGCAGCCGACGACATCGCCAAAACTATTGGTGCGCCCACCGCACCTCTCTTATTCCCACCCGGAGCCTTCAGCACAGGCTCCGAGGTCTTCAAAAACGCTCGCGGGCTTACCCTGCGAGACGCCTTGCTTGAGCGATGCAGGTAAAGAACTGTTTCATTAAGCTTCGCTTCAGGGCTTGAACCTCATCGTGACCGCACTGCAATCCAGCAGCTTAAGGAGACGCGCCATGAAAAGCCTGTCACTGAGATTGATCGTCAGTTTTATCGTTTTGGCCAGCCTCGGCGGTTGTATTATCGTGCCGGTTGGCGGCCATCACTGGCGTTACGAAGCGCCGCAGATGAATTGAGCAGAACTCATCCAGACGAAACGAGGTGCTAGCGAATTGGCCTGCCAAAGTTAGCCGATGATCCGGCACTTCAACACGTAACGATTAACTAATTACCTTCATCCTCTCAAGCCATCATTAAAAGGAACGCAACGATGAAACCCCAATGGTTAGCAGCAGGCATGCTGGCAGCGATTTCGGCGGCTTTTTTGCCGACCGCTTCCCAAGCCTTCGTCAACGTGGAGATTGGCGTGCGGCCGCCGCCGCCGCGTTATGAAGCACCGCCCCCACCGCCGGGACCGCATCTGGTCTGGGTACCGGGCTTTTGGCAATGGGATGGCGCCCAGCACGTATGGGTGGGCGGTCATTACGTCGCCGAGCGCCCCGGATACCGCTGGGTTCCCGAGCATTGGGTACAACACGGACCGAACTGGCGCTTCGTACCTGGTCATTGGCGCTAAAAGGCTGACAGCAGCTGAAACTGTAACCGGCGCCGGGGAAACCCGGCGCCGTTGCCATTTATGCCGACTCTAAGGTTTTATCGCAGCGAGATGAATAAGCCGATGAAACCAAGGCGCATCAAGATCCTTGATTTCGACGCTCACCGACTGCTTCGATTTATCGAGCGTTAAAGCAACCTTATCGATCGCCTCGATGTTGTCGAGTATCTCGGCAAGCAGTTCCAGGGTTTCTTCGTTAACCATGCTGCGATAATAACGGCGCACTCGAACCGATTTTCCAAGCAAGTTTCAAACGGCATAAAACAGCCGCTTCTGTGGTGTTGGGCAATCTTGACGCGTGGCCCGGCATAGGACTCTCACCAAAGAAAAAGCCACTGAACTCCTGATCTGAATTCAGCAGCTTACAGGTGCTGGCTGGGGGACTAGGACTCGAACCTAGATAAACAGAGTCAGAATCTGTTGTCCTGCCATTAGACGATCCCCCAATGTTTGGTACCACTCGCCGACCTTGGCTTCGCTCACAGCGCCGGCGCATTCGCAAGAAACAGGTCCGCGCCTTGCTCGTATTGCGGGCATTGGCGCATCCATGTACCCCGACCGCGTCCACAGAGCGCGGCTACGCACGATTGTACCCCGTCGCGGCTTAGCGCTTCGAGTATTGCGGTGCGCGGCGGGCCTTGTGCAGACCGACCTTCTTGCGTTCGACTTCGCGGGCGTCGCGCGTGACCAGACCGGCGGCGCGCAGTGGCGGACGCAGGGCTTCGTCGTACTTGATGAGCGCGCGGGTAATGCCGTGGCGAATCGCACCGGCTTGACCGGAAGGTCCGCCGCCGGCGACGGTGACCATGATGCTGAAACGGGTCAGCGAGTCGGCGATTTCGAGCGGCTGGCGCACCAGCATGCGCGAGGTTTCGCGGCCGAAATACTGTTCGACGGTTTTGCCATTGATGCTGATCTCGCCCTTGCCGGGGCGCAGGAAAACGCGGGCGGCGGCGGACTTGCGGCGGCCGGTGCCGTATTGCTGATTAGCGGGTTGCTTGAGCGTGGCCATGTTTTAAACCTTGGAAATTGAGAGCATCTTGGGCTGCTGCGCGGTGTGCGGATGCTCAGCGCCAGCGTAGACCTTGAGTTTGCGGAATTGGGCGTAGCCCAACGGACCTTTCGGCAGCATGCCTTTCACGGCCTTCTCGATCACGCGCTCAGGATGCTCGTCGATCATTTTCTGCAAGGACGTAGACTTGATGCCGCCCGGATATTCCGTGTGGCGCCAGTAAATCTTGTCCTGGAATTTGTTGCCGGTTGCGTGAATCTTCTCGGCATTGATGACGACAACATAATCGCCAGTATCGATATGCGGAGTGAACTCGGGCTTGTGCTTGCCGCGCAGACGGCGGGCAACTTCGGTGGCGAGGCGGCCGAGGGTCTGGCCTGCCGCGTCAACCAATACCCAGTCACGCCGGGCGGTTTCGTTAGTGGCGAAATACGTGCTCATTTTCCTGCTCTGCTTAGGCCCTTGAACATCGACATCCGGGCTGGTTGTTATTCAGTTGCCCGACTCAAACCGCACGGGCAACCTCGAAAGAGCGCGAATTGTAGGATTCCAGCGCTGGCAACGCAAGTAAATTCCGGACATTCCGCAGCTTGCGCCTACAGCTTCATCGCTGCCATGCACATTGCGAAACGATGCGGTTTCGGCGATGCTCGGCCATCCGCAGCCGGTCGTTCGGACTCATTGCGAGCAGGCTCGCGCAGCAACATTCCTCAACCGCCAAAGTTGATCTTGGCCTCGAGGTTGGCGCGCGAATCTGCATTCGCCAGTGCTTCTTCCATTTCGATGACGCCGTCCTTGTAGAGTTTATAGAGCGACTGGTCGAAGGTCTGCATGCCGCGATCGGAAGATTGCGTCATCGCATCGCGCATGTCGTCGATACGCCGGCTGACGATCAACTCCGCAATATAAGGCGTGTTGATCATCACCTCGACCGCGGCGACGCGGCGCCCATCCTTGCCGCGCACCAGACGCTGCGAGACGATGGCGCGCAAGGTCATCGAGAGATCCAGATAAAGCTGATCGCGGCTGTCGTCCGGATAAAGATTGATGATGCGCTGCATCGCCTGGTAAGCGTTGTTGGCGTGCAGGGTGGAGATCGCCAGATGGCCGGTGTTGGACAATTGCAGACAGGCGTCCATCGTCGCGCGCGTGCGCACTTCGCCGATCAGGATCACATCGGGCGCTTCGCGCAAGCTCGACAGCAGCGCACGATCGTAGCTCACCGTGTCCTGCCCGACTTCGCGCTGATTGACGATAGAGCGCTTGTTGGGATGCACGAACTCGATCGGATCTTCGATCGTCAGCAGATGGCCTGCGCTGGTTTCGTTGCGGTGATTCATCATCGCGGCCAGCGTGGTCGATTTGCCGGAACCAGTGGCGCCGACCATCAGGATCAAACCGCGCTTGTGCAGCATCAAATCCGCCAGTGCTGGCGGCATTTTCAACTCGTCGAGCCGCGGAATGGCCGCGCGCACATAGCGCAGACACATCGCCAGCGTACCGCGCTGCGTGAAGACGTTGACGCGGAAGCGGCCCAAGCCGCCGGCCTGCGTGGCGAGATCGATCTCCAGATTCTTGGCGAGATATTCCTGCTGTTCAGGCGTGAGAATGCTGAAGGCCAGTTCCTTGACGAATTCGCTGGTCATCACGCTGGTACCGACAGCCAGCAATTCGCCTTCGACCCGCAACATCGGCGTTGCGCCCGCAGTGAAATAAATATCGGACGCGCCCTTTTCGACCGCGAGCTTCAGAAACGGCAGGATTTTTATCATTGAAAATTCGAGACTTCAGCGGCGGACCAGAACGGCTTGCGTTTCTTCCGGTTTCATCTGCATGGCTTTCACGGTTTCGTCGTTCTGCAAATCCTCGCGTGCGCGCGTGGATTGCAGCTTGATCCGCAGGCGCAGCTCGTTCTGCGAATCCGCATTGCGGCTGGCTTCCTCGTAGGAAATCACGCCGGATTCAAACAACGAAAACAGAAATTGATCGAAGGTGAACATGCCCTGCTCGTTGGAGCGCGACATGACTTCCTTGATGCCGGTGACTTCGCCCTTGAAGATCAGATCCGAAATCAGCGGCGAATTAATCATGATCTCCAGCGCCGCCGCGCGGCCGCCGGTTTCGCGTCGCACCAGACGCTGCGAAACGATGGCGCGCAGGTTCAGGCTGAGATCCATCAGCACCTGCTCACGCTTTTCTTCGGGAAAGAAATTGATTACGCGATCGAGTGCCTGATTGGCGCTGTTCGCGTGCAGCGTGGACAACACCAGATGGCCGGTTTCGGCGAACTGGATCGCATATTCCATCGTTTCGCGCGTGCGGATTTCGCCGATCTGGATCACATCCGGCGCTTGGCGCAGCGTATTTTTCAACGCCGCTTCCCAGGACAGCGTGTCCTGCCCGACTTCGCGTTGCGTCACCATGCAGCCGCCATGCGGATGTACATATTCCACCGGATCTTCGATGGTAATGATGTGGCCTTTGCTGTTCTGGTTGCGATACCCAGCATTGCCGCGAGCGAGGTGCTTTTACCGGAACCGGTGGCACCGACCATCAACACTAGGCCGCGCTTCGACAGCACCACGTCCTTCAAAATCTCGGGCAGCTGCAATTGCTCGAACGTCGGAATTTCGGTGGTGATCGTGCGCAGCACGCCGCCGACCTGGTTCATCTGCACGAAGGCACTCACGCGGAAACGGCCGATACCCGGCGGGCTGATAGCAAAGTTGCATTCGTTGGTCGATTCAAATTCCTTGATCTGACGGTCGTTCATCAGCGAGCGCATCAGCAGTGCGGAATTCTCACCCGTCAGCGGCCTTTCCATCACTGGCGTGAGTTGCCCGTCGAGCTTGATCGCCGGCGGAAAACCCGCCGTGAGAAACAGATCGGAGCCGCCTTTCTGCTTCATCATGCGAAGCAAATCCTGGATCAGTTTGACCGCCTGGTCGCGTTCCATCGTTATCTCCGAATTCTTGCGGATTATGGATTGGCAGTATCGAAATCAGGCTGCGAAATCGAATTTGTTTTCGGCTTTCGCGCGGGCTTCGGAGACATCAACCTTCTGCGCCCTTACCAGTTCTTTCAGATTCTGATCGAGCGTCTGCATGCCATCGCGCGCACCGGTCTGGATTGCCGAATACATCTGCGCGATCTTGTTTTCCTTGATTAGCGCACGCACCGCGGGAGTACCGATCAGGATTTCGTGCGCGGCGATGCGGCCACCGCCTTTTTTCTTCATCAGCGTCTGCGCGATCACCGCGCGCAGACCGGTGGAAAGCATCGCACGCACCATGTCTTTTTCAGCTGCGGGAAAAACATCGACTACGCGATCGATGGTTTTCGCCGCCGATGTCGTGTGCAGCGTGCCGAACACCAGATGACCGGTTTCCGCAGCGGTAAGCGCCAGCCGGATGGTTTCCAGATCGCGCATTTCACCGACCAGGATCACATCCGGATCTTCGCGCAGCGCCGAGCGCAAGGCTTCGGAAAATCCCATCGTATCGCGGTGAACTTCGCGCTGGTTGATAAGACAGCGTTTCGATTGATGCACGAACTCGATCGGATCTTCGATCGTCAGGATATGGCCGTATTCGTTCTCGTTGATGTGATCGATGATCGCCGCCAGCGTGGTAGATTTTCCCGAGCCGGTCGGTCCCGTCACCAGCACCAGACCGCGTGGCGTTTCCGCAATTTCCTTGAAGATCGCAGGACATTTCAGATCGTCCAGCGACATGATTTTCGACGGAATCGTGCGGAACACCGCGCCGGCACCGCGTGCGTGATTGAAAGCATTGACACGGAACCGCGCGAGGCCCGGAATCTCGAAGGAAAAATCGGTCTCGAAAAATTCGTCGTAGGCCTTGCGCTGCTTGTCGTTCATGATGTCGTAGATCATGTCGTGCACTTGCTTGTGCTCAAGCGGCGGCAGATTGATGCGCTTGATGTCGCCATCGACCCGGATCATCGGCTCGACGCCGGCCGATAAATGCAGATCGGATGCGCCCTGCTTCACGCTAAAAGTCAGCAACTGTGCGATATCCACGAAAAACTCCCCGAAAACGATAGACCGGCCGGCCGCTTATCATGCCCCTAAGAAACCTCGCACGGCGCGCAGCGGGTTTCCGAACCGGCAAAGTATCGACAAACTTCGCGCGCAGCAAGCGCTTATGAGCAAACTCTCGAACCATCTGCAAACTATTCGGCAGCGTATCGCGGCGGCGTGCGCATTGGCTGGCCGTGCGCCTGCTTCGGTGCAGCTGCTCGCCGTGAGCAAAAGCTTTTCGCCGGAACGGCTGATCGAAGCCGCAACCGCGGGCCAAATGAGTTTTGGCGAAAGCTATCTGCAGGAAGCGCTGGAGAAGATTCCGCAAGTCGAAGCGCGCGCAATCAAAATGCTCGAATGGCATTTCATCGGGCCGGTTCAGGCCAATAAAACTTCGGCGATTGCAGCGCATTTCGGCTGGGTCCACGGTGTTGATCGTGAAAAAATTGCGCAGCGTTTATCGTCCGCCAGAACGATTGAGCAGCCGCCCTTGCAAATCTGCGTGCAGGTGAATATTTCCGGCGAAGTGAGCAAATCCGGCTGCGCGCCGGCGGATGCGCTGGCCTTGTGCGCGAGCCTTGCGCAATTGCCGCAGATCACTTTGCGCGGCTTGATGACGATTCCAGCCGCATCGCAAAAAGCCGAGGATTCGCGCGCCGATTTCCGCCGTTTGCGATTGCTTGCCGACGAAATCCGCGCCTCCGGGAGAGTGGCTGCAGCACAGTTTGATACGCTTTCGATGGGCATGTCGGACGACTTTGAAACCGCGATCGAAGAAGGTGCCACGATCGTGCGCATCGGCAGCGCGCTGTTCGGCGAGCGGCAAACTTGAGGCGCTGGTCAAATCGATAAACGATCGCGCCGCGTAGAAAAATCAACCTGGAAAACGCATGACTCAAGACGAAGGCAAACGCGCCGCCGCCGAAGCGGCACTGAAATTTCTGGTGCCCGGCGAAGTGCTCGGCGTCGGCACCGGTTCGACGGTGAATTTTTTCATCGATGCGCTCGCCGCGCGCAAAAAAGATGTCCGTGCCGCGGTGTCGTCTTCCAATGCCAGCACCGAACGGCTGAAAAAAATCGGCATTCCGGTGCTGGATTTGAACGAAGCGGGTGAGCTGTCGATTTATGTCGATGGCGCCGACGAAGCCAATGCGCAATTGCAGCTGATCAAAGGCGGAGGTGCGGCTTTGACCCGCGAAAAAATTGTCGCCGCCGCCTCGCGTGAATTCATCTGCATTGCCGACGAATCGAAGCTGGTGGATGTGCTGGGAAAATTCCCGCTGCCGGTCGAGGTGATCCCGATGGCGCGCGCTTACATCGCCCGAGAATTGGCGCGGCTCGGCGGTCAACCAAAATGGCGCGAAGGCGTGATTACCGATAACGGCAACGTGATTCTGGATGTCGGCGGCCTGGAAATCTTCGATCCGCTGCAACTCGAAGAACAGATTGGCCTGCTGGTTGGCGTGGTCAGTGTGGGATTGTTTGCCAGACGGCCAGCAGATGTTCTGCTGCTGGGAACCGCCAACAGCGTGCGCGAAATCAAGGCCGGTTCGCGTTAACGAAAAAGCCCAGACGCTTGCGCATCCGGGCTCTTATCTTCTGCGGTTGAAACCGCTTGAAAGCCGGGAATCAGTCGGCGATTGGGAAGTTTTGTTCCGCCGCGAATTCCGCCGCGATTTAGTAGCGGCGCGGACCAGGACGCGCGCCGCCCTTCAAATCTTTCGGGCGCTCCTCGTTGACGCGCAACAGATTGCCGCGCAGCTCCTTGCCGTTCAGTCCGGCGATGGCGGCACGCGCTTCGTGGCCTTCCATTTCGATGAATCCAAAACCGCGGCATTTGCCCGAAAAAACATCGTGCGCAAGTTTTATCGAACGCACCCGGCCGTGTGCGGCAAACAGCTCGGTGAGTTCTTTCTCGGTCGTGTCGGTGGGCAGATTGCCAGCGTAAATTCGTTTCATGCGATGCTCCTAGGGTTGCTTTTAATCAATTGAATCGAGCGCCGGTCAGCGCGCTTTGCGCGAATCGCCCGCGCTAGGTTGCGGACGGCCCTGACCGGGTCGATGTGAACCATCCGCCGCCTTGCGCATCGGTGCGCCGCCGCCGGCGGGGCGACGTCCCGCGGCATTGCCGTTGACATTGCCAGCGCGCTGCTGCGGACGATGATGCGCGCCATGCGGCCGCGCGTGCGCCGGTGCCAGCGTCGATGCGCGGCTCGCCAGTTCGGCCGCACTCGGCGCAGAACCGGGCGCGAAACCTTCCACCATCGACGACGGAATTTCGCGGCGCAGCAGCTTTTGAATGTCCTTCAACTGCTGACGCTCATCGCTGCTGACCAGCGAAATCGCCTCGCCGCTGCTGCCGGCGCGGCCGGTGCGGCCGATGCGATGCACATAATCTTCCGGCACGTTCGGCAGTTCATGATTGATGACGTGCGGCAGCATGTCGATATCGATGCCGCGCGCAGCGATGTCGGTGGCCACCAGCACGCGCACCTTGCCGGCCTTGAAATCGGCCAGCGCACGGGTGCGTGCGTTTTGCGATTTATTGCCGTGAATTGCATCCGACTGAATGCCTTCGCGTACCAGCTGTTCGGAAAGACGATTGGCGCCGTGTTTGGTACGCGTGAATACCAGCACCTGCTTCCAGTCGCCGGCTTTCACCAGATGCGCGATCAGCGCGGTCTTGCGCGCCTTGTCGACCGGATGCACGCGCTGCGCGATCAGCTCGACGGCGGAATTGCGCGGTGCGACTTCAACGCTCGCTGGATTGTGCAGCAGACTTTCGGCGAGGCTGCGAATTTCACCATTGAAGGTGGCCGAGAACAGCAGGTTCTGGCGCTGTTTCGGCAGCACCGTCAACACCCGGCGGATATCGCGGATGAAGCCCATGTCGAGCATGCGATCGGCTTCGTCCAGCACCAGCATTTGAATACCGGAAAGATTCACCGTGCGCTGCTGAACGTGATCCAGCAAGCGGCCCGGCGTGGCGACGATGATGTCGACGCCGCGACGCAGCAGGTCAATCTGCGGATTGATGCCGACGCCGCCGAAAATGATTGCAGTCTTCATCGCCGGCAGATGTCGGCCGTAAGTGCGCACCGATTCGCCGACCTGTGCGGCCAGTTCGCGCGTCGGCACCAGCACCAGCACGCGCGCCAGACGCGAGCCATTCATGGCGACAGTCGAGTTCAGCCTCTGCAGAATCGGCAAGGTGAACGCGGCGGTTTTGCCGGTGCCGGTTTGTGCGGCGGCAAGCAGGTCGCGGCCGGCGATCACCAGCGGAATCGCTTGCGCCTGGATGGGTGTGGGCTGTGTGTAGCCTTCTTCGGCAATGGCACGCAGCAGTTCGGGCGCGAGGCCCAGATCAGCAAAGGACATAAAAGCTCCTGAAACCGCCATACGGCGCTACGCGAGCGCTGAACCGGTTCAGGCAGAAAGTTGGGTCGAAGGTGGCGTTGCTGGATCGCACCGCCGGTTTGCTGCATGAAGATGGTGATCGACAGCAGGGACGCAACCGGAGCGCCGCTACAAACTTAGGACTTATTGTACGCGATCTTGTCGGCTTGATGCGGCAAGCCGTGTATTCAGGCTATTCTGATTTTTCAGTCAATCCTTAAGGATCACCTTACATGAAACAACTCAACACCGCTGCAATCTCTACATCGCTACTTCTGGCTTCACTACTCTCGCTGGCCGCCTGCTCGAAAACTACTGAAACCGCACCAGCTGCGGCACCGCCGCCAGCACCCGTCGCGGCTACCGCGCCTGCCGCAACGCGGACCAAGGCACCGGAAGGCGCCAAGGTTTATTTCATCGGGATCAAGGATGGCGATACCGTCACCAGTCCGTTCAAGGTCGGCTTCGGTGTGGATGTGCTGAAAGTTGCGCCAGCCGGCACGCCGGATGCGGGCGTCGGCCATCATCATTTGATTATCGATAGCGATCTGCCGCCGCAGGATGCGCCGCTGCCGGCCAACGACAACGTCAAGCACTTCGGCAAGGCGCAAACCGAAACCGAGTTGACGCTACCCGCCGGCACACACACCTTGCAACTGGAATTCGCCGATTCGAGCCATGTGCCGTTCGATCCGCCGGTGGTCTCGGACAAGATCACCATCACGGTAAAGTAAGCCTCAGCAAATCTTGGTAGTCAGCGCGCGCAACCCGCCCGCTTCAGAAAAAATCCCGGCCGGCGCAAAGCTGACCGGGATTTTTTTGCGGATTGCGCAGCTACCGCCGCTTGATGAATTCAATCACCAATGATGCAAACGCATCGGCTGATTCCAGATGCAGGAAGTGACCGCACGGCAAGCCGATCAGATCGAATTCCTCGCCGAACAGATGTTCCATGCCAGTGAAACTCTGCGGCAAAACGCAGCCGTCGGCTTCGCCCAAAATCACCCGCGTCGGCACCTGCAATGGTTGCAGCAGAAATTGCC
>Ga0116227_10012474_pt1 | contig 13804 bp, 3 predicted proteins | sample S1TSphgellanicum_FD_89693 | JGI IMG/M metagenome (GOLD analysis project Ga0116227, IMG submission 89693) | Host-associated microbial communities from peat moss isolated from Minnesota, USA - S1T2_Fb - Sphagnum magellanicum MG | ecosystem: Host-associated > Plants > Peat moss > Unclassified...
AACTCGACCCTCTACCCCTTTCTAGAGTTAGAAGCCGGGAGCGTGCTACCAAGTTCAACTTTCCGCAACTTGACTTTGTGAAACCCTCAAGTGGGTTTCACCCCGTGACTTGGGAGCGCGTCAACTATCCTCCCCATTTGAAAATTCATTTTCAAGAAGTAATAATCTCAAGCACATTTATTTTTGAAACATGCCAATTAAGGACAACTCTAGAATCCCTTTAGTTTTTTATCATATTCAACATTAGCCCAACTTAACATTCTCTAATAATCTAAAACTTTAAATTATCTCCAAATGCAATGGAAAGTTGGAAATCAAAGTTCACACCAAAAACATTCATCTAATTGGTGTTTCTAAAAACCAAACATAATAACAACAATGTTTATGGTCTAACATTACAAACTTACAATATCACAAAATTTCAATAGAAGGGTGAAAGCACACTATGGGGGGCCACTTTGGGCACTTTCACGACATGTATGTAGTGTATATTTCTGTAGAACATGTTGCATTTAATTTTGGGTTTCATTTTTGGTGTTTGGGCTTAATATTTTGATTTTCATAAAGTTAATGATATCTAATATTATTTGGAAAAAAAAATTTTTTTTGAAAGATTAAATTCAAGGAATAATGGGTATATTTATGCTACATACAATATGGTACATGCATATTTCTATTTTTGGACTACACTAGGTTTGGGTTTGAAATAGTCCACCAAAAAATGTTTGAAATGAAAATTTTAAAAATGACCCACCTCACATATCTTGTCATCTTCCATTCTAAAATGATAGTTTGTCAAAATGTTACTTTACCACATACTTATGGTCATCACCTTCAAAAACACCCATTTGTGATATGATAATTATCAAATTATTCACATGGCTCACAAAGTTATTTTAATCATATGGAATCACAATGTTTAATAAATATTATAAATTTCATAAAAACTAAAAATCATTTCAATCATTTTTTGAACATATTTGCATTTTTTAGTACATAGTGACATTTTTTTTGCCACAAATATACTTTGGAATCACACAATATAAGTTGGGAAAATGATTTTTTTTAATTGAATTTTTTTGTGTTATGATATACCATATTATACAAAAAAAATTGGAAAAATATGCTCCAAAATTATCATGGTTGAAGTTTAAACATGGACACCCATGGAAAATAGTACAATATGACAATATTTTTGGCCCCCCCGTAGTGTGCTTTCACCCAGAATACATGCAAAAATCATAAAACAATATGTCCATGCAACATCCGTGGGTTCAAAATGTAAAAATGGCATGAAAAATATACATATTCCTTCTATATAAATGATATATCTTTTGTACTTGTGATGTTTTGATGTGAAATACATATTATTTACATTTTAACTAAATACATATAATTATCATGATGTAATTTTGAATAAAACTATGCAATTTTTGTGTGAAGCTATGAAAATCAAATTTTGCACAAAATTTTTACAATCCTATGAAACTAGTAAGTTTGTGATGTACTTAATTTTCTCTTTAAAAAATTGATGAACTAAGAACATCCTTCCACTCTTTATAACTATAATTCCACAAGTTTTCCACCACCATAAAATCCTTCAAAATAATCAATGCCAAAATTCCTTAATCCACCATAAGGAGCAAGCAACAAAGATGATAAGCATGCAAGTTCACCTTCACAATAAACAAACTAAATGTCCACCTTTCTTCAACCTTCATGAATGTTGGCAGTTATAATCATCATACTACACAAATGAAACAATTATTATTTGGACCAATTGATAATCATCACAATAATGAATGATCAACATTACCCATCAAGTGCTAGATTAGGGTGATCCCAATGCATTTTTCCCTTTTGGGCCTCCAGGGTCCTTTTAGGTCACAATACCAATAAATATCTTGCACGATGATAAGTTCTTCAATGAAAATTCACCTTAATTAGGCAATTTAGAAAGGTCCATAAAAGGCACAAAGGAATTTGGGGCATTACTAAAATTCTTGGTCTTTCAAATAATTCGAGTTGACTAACTAGCCTTTTTTTTACTAATGGGCACATGTCCATTTTGACTAGAGGCCCGAAACGTGTATTTTTTAATCAATCAATTTGATTAGAGTGATTTACTTGACCAGTACACTTAGTTAAACAACCCTAATAAAAATGGCCAATGGGTTTTAGTCAAATGGGACATCTACTCAAATTGAACATAAGAAATTGACATCATTAATCAAAATGACCAATATTTTCTAGTCAAATGGGACATCTTATGCCTATTACCTACCTACCTCCTACCTCCCACTTACTTTTACAACCTACCTACCTACCTAGCAAAATGTATTACCTTCCTACCAACCCACCCACCTACCTAGATGTAATACCTACCTCTACACCCATACACCCACCTACCTACTTACCTTCATATCTCATAGTCTTGTAGTGATGTGTCAAAATAAACATGTGAAATTAAAAAATTAACAAAAATTGAACACCTTTTGATGGTTTGGTCATTGGTTAAGGACTTGGTTTATCATTGGGGAGGTTAAGGGTTCAATTCCTAACATTATAACCTATGTATATGCTTGAGGGGCTAAGGTAGGTAGGGTAGGCTAAATAAAATATAACAGGTTAAATTAAAGTATGTCAAGTAAGATAGGGTAGGCTAGGCTACCACATACCTACTTTTCTTTTTATGACCTACCTACTTGCTTGCATGCTTGCCTTTTTACAACCTACTTACCTACCTACTTGCCTTTTATGACCTATTTACCTACCTACTTGCCTTTTTATGACCTACCTACCTACCACAAATATGTTTTTTTGATACGAGCAAAATTTTGACCAGTCAAAATGACCAAGCAAATGGTCCATACTCTACTAGTAAAAACAACCACCCCAATCACACCAAACATGTCGAAATCAACTTGTCCAAGATGACTAAATGATCTTTTTTATGCATGTTTAAATTGGGTATTTTATTACTAGATTTGCCAATAAAAAAAACCAAGTTTTTTGGTAGTGGGGCAAAATTTTGGGCCTTAATCACATGTATTGACATTGCATCATACCACAATTCAATCATCATGCACAATATGGCAATTGGTTGTTCATGGCAAATCCCTTGCACCATAAAAAAAATCATCATTTACAATTCAAGTTAGATGGTGAGTAGCTAGGTGATGAACATCTTGTTGTTTGTTTGAGAAAAATACCTTTTTTAATGTTGAGGCAAAGGGTTAATTATCACACGAGACAAATCCTATCCACCTTAATTGCATCACAACCTCTAGTGAATAACATCTATAGTGAGCATTTGACTATTCATTTTGGAAAGAAAGTCATGTGCATTCCCTTAATCACACCTTCATTTGTGAATCTTATTAATGGTTTAACATTCCATAGTTTAGAAACTATTTGTTCACACGTCATTTTGTTGTGGTGAAAATGTGGCATTACCATTCAAACTTTTTTATGTAGATTAGGATGCATGCCTGAAAATTACACAATCCTTTATGTTTTTACAAGTGACAACACACTATGGGGGGGCCAAGATTGTTAATCATCACATTGTATTTTTTTCATAGGTCCCATGTTTGAACTACAATCATGTTATTATTATGATGGATTTGCACAATGTTTTTGCATATTATGGTAGGTCAAAATCCAAAGTAGTTTCATTTTTAAATTTCATCTGATGTGATGTTATAATATATTTGTGCTAAAATATATATACATCACAACATATTAAAAAATGCAATATACTCAAGAAAGGATTGAACTAATTTTTAATCTTTATGAAATTTGTAATATCTATTAAACATTATGATTCCATATGATTAAAATAAGTTTGTGAACCATGTGAAAAACTTGATAACTATCATATCACCAATTGAATTTTTAAAGGTGATGACCATAAGTATGTGGTAAAATAATATTTTGATAAACAATCATTTTCAAATGGAAGATAAGATATGTGAGGCGGGCATTTTTTAAATTTTCATTTCAAACAGTTTTGGTTGACTAATTAAAACTCAAACCAAACTCAAAAAAATAATTTACCATTAATATTTTTGTTTTTTCAAATAATATTAAATAACATAAATTTTGTGAAACTTAAAATATCAATCCCAAACACCAAAAGTGAAACCCAAAATTAAATTCAACACATTTTGCAAATGTATATATTTTAAATATGTTATGAAACTACCCAAGTTGGCCCCCTTGTAATGTGCTTTCACCCTTACATAAAAATAATGTTTTGAATTTCTTGGTGGCAAATGCCCATTGTGCTACAAATTCATTTCCAATTTAGAGATTTGAACAACAAGTATTATTTTGTAAACAATTTGAAATATGAACCTTCCTTATTATTGTAAAATTATTATTGTAACTTAACTTAAGCAAGTCATGGAATTCATTAAAAAAAAATTTATGAATTTGGGATTCAAAAGTGGCATATGTAGTAAATTGGAAAGTCACATCAATTTTTTATCATTAAAGAAGATCTAAATTATTATTTTTTCCACTAAATTCATAATGCACATCAATAATAAGGTGGAACATCGCATCCCTAGAGGTGTTACAATTAAGATTGTTCATAACCTGTTCCATTTTATGTATTTAAAATGGTTTTTATTATTGTTTCAGTTCCCTAGATAGGAATCATGGGTGTGTTGTTTAAAATTTGTTCCTAACATGCACATCGTATCTTTTGTCAATTAGACTTTGGTGTGTGTACATATGATCTAATGGAGTGGAATGGTTAAAGAGTGCAAATGTAGAATTACAATGTTTAGTTTAAAATTCCTTATAAACATTGAATATTCCAAAATGTGTGGTTTAAGGATCTTTACTCACACACCCAAGTTGTCAAGTGGTACCAATGATAAGCTCCCTAAGTTCTAAATATTTTTGTTGATATTAGGAGGAATAACAACAAAAATATTAAAAACTTAAAGTGATTAGGAGAAAAGGGGCCAAGACTTTGAAATTATAATAATATACTTTGTATGTCTCTATGGGGACTATGCCAAAGTGAAAAATTTCCTAAAACTTTTTAAATGTTTTTTGAAATCGAAAGATTTTTTGTTTGGTGATTTGAAGGGTTGCATTTATTTTTAAAATTCACCAACTGGGATATTGCTAAAATAATTGGGTGCATTCAAAGCTTACTTACCACATTAGAAACCATCACCTAGTCTTGTCCTATGTGATGTGTCTTAAGGTCAAATGAACATTCTTAGATGTTAAACAATGAAATGTGGATATATATATATATATATATATATAAACCTTTAATTAATATATGTTAGGATGGGGGGTAGAAAAATATTATTATTATTTTCTAAAATGTCCTATTGAAGCATTAAACCTATAAGAAATGTAAGACTCCATGACACTTCAAAATGATAATATTTCATTTTGAGATCCAAAGTTCTATTAAAATATCAAATAATGTATTTTGTTGTTTCTATGATGTCTTTTATTTTTCCTTCCAAACCTTTGGAATGTAACTTAATATTTAACAAAATTAATAGAATGACCATCCTTTTTAATTCATCCCTTTTTATGAAAAATTTAAAATGTTGCAACCCTACTATGCTTTTGACTTATGACCAAAGTTACAACATAAGAAAAGGTGTGCGCTAAAAAGTGCACCATGATTTTCATTTTTTCACAACTTCAAAAATTAAACAAGTATTTATCATTGATACCAAATTTTGACAAGTCTATGGGCACAACATTGAGATTCTAAAATCATTTCCACAAAATCTCATATAATAGTAATAATTTACATCATCCTATATAATATACTTTATTTTACATGTGGTTAAAATATGAAGTTATTTCACTACTACAATTCTTGGTTTTTCAAATTGAATTTTAGTAAAAAAAAACCAAATAGAGGGGGGAGGGAGGGGGGCAAAAAGACCCCTATCATTTTGGACAAGTCGATTTTAACACGTCTAGTGTGATTGGGGTGGTCTTTTTTGACTGGAAAAATAAGGACCATTTGACTAGTCATTTTGACTAATGAATATTGGACCATTTGACTGGTCAAATGATTTAAATAATTTATTTTAGTATTATTTATTAAAAGTAATTTGTAGCTAGGTTATAAAAATGTAAGTAGGTAGGTGGTAGCCTACCCTGACTTAGCCTACCTACCTTAACTTAACCTAGTATAAACTACTTAACTTACATAGCCTAACCTACCTATTTTAACCCTTTAAGCATATACATAGATTACAAATATTAGGGATTAAACCCTTGACCTCCCCTATGATAAACCAAATCCTTAACCAATGGACCACACCATTAAAAGGTGTTTAACTTTTGTTAAGTTTTTTTATTTCACATGATTATTTCGACACATCATTACAAGACTATGAAGTACGTAGGTAAGTATGTTGTAGAAGGTAGGTGGGTGGGTAAGCCGATGGGTAGGTGAATAAGTTATAGTGGGTAATTAGATAAATAGGTGGGTGGGTAGGTGAATAAGTTATAGTGGGTAATTAGATAAATAGGTGGGTGGGTAGGTGAATAAGTTATAGTGGGTAGCTAGATAAATAGGTGGGTGGGTAGGTGAATAGGTTATAGTGGGTAGCTAGATAAATAGGTGGGTGGGTAGGTGAGTAGGTTGTAGTAGGTAGGTAAATATGAAGGTAGGTAAGTAGGTAGTAGGTAGGAAGGTTGTAGAATATGGTAGATAGGTAGGTAGGATGCCCCATTTGACTATAATAACATTGGCCTTCTTGACTAAATGTTCTACTTGATTAAAACTCCATTGGCCATTTTGACCAGAAATATCATTTTTTAATGTTTAATTTGATTAAATGTTCCAATTGATTAAACATCATTAACCATTTTGACCAAGGTGGTCAAATTTTTGTCCAATTTAACTAGATGTCTAAGTTAACAAATAGTTGAATAGGTCATTACAACCAAGTTGACTAGTCAAAAGATACACATGTCATTCAAGCCCCTAGCCTCTAGTCAAAATGTACATGTTCACTAGTTAAAAAAGATTAATTAATCAACTTGGACCGTTTGAAAAACCAATAATTCTAGTAGTGTTTGAACAAAAAATATTATTCTTACTAATTCTTTTCATCAAAACTACATAGTTAAACATAATTTTTGAACCATGTTTTAAGACATTTAAGGTATTTTATAATAATCAAAATTATGATTGTTGTTTACCATACTTTCCTAATGTGCATTCATATTTAATGAAACAAAAAAATTGATATAACTCAATGTATGTTATAAAAGTCATAATAATCAATGAAAGTTGGGTAGATGCAACTACGATGGCTCAAAAGCAACAAGAGTCCTAGTCCCTAAAGTTCATATAGATGGAAAATTTAACATTAAAATGGAAAAAAAACGTTAAAAACCAATGTTGAATGGGACTTATGTGGTGATTAATCAATTAATAAAATTTGTATGAAAGGCTACCCATCTAGAAAACTTTTTATCATACATGTTAGGGGGAAAGAAATATCAATCCAACAAAAAATGACCAAGATTAGGACTTTTGAAAATAAGGTTCAAATCTGGTCATTTAAAAGTCCATAACTAATTATTTGTTGGTTAAAGTTTTTATTGTAATTTTTTTCAATCCATTTTTTTTCCGCATCATGTATCATATATTGAGTCCCTATAAAAAATATTGAAATGAAATCATAATAAAAAAATGCATTTGAATGTTAATGCAATACCCATATTAATCCATATATGTCCACTTTAAAAGTCCATTACTATATGATTGGTGTATGTTTATTGAATTTCGCCCCTTAATACATATTCTTATTCAAGTTGGCAATCTCAATCCATAAATATTTTTGTCAAATTGATGATTGTACAATGTGTTTGTAGCATTTGAATATAATACTCTTTGCAAAAAGTCCATAAGGATGCAAAAAATGAGCCACCATAACTTGCATCTACCTAGTTGAAGTTTAAAGTGATTTTGTAATGAAAGATTTTTTATATGTACCCAAAGGCACCCTTTTCATAAGAAATAATTGTTACAATTTTTCACAAGCCTAACTTAAAATGCATGACCAACTCTTATAATTGAAAAGGAAGTGCCCAAGTTTGGGGATGACGACACACCAAAAGTTTTTATTCTAACCAAGTCAAACATGAATTTAAAACAAAAAGCCAACCCGATGAAACCAAACACATTTACACACAAGTTGGGGAATGTAAATGTGGGATTTATTAAATGAAAGCACTCCTAGATTTTTTAATGTGAACTCCCAAATTTGTTGAAAATCACAATCATTCAAAAATCCATTTGGGGCATCTCCAAATGGCACATTGATTTTCAAATTATTCAAAGAAATTCAATGTGAGCTATAATGTGGTGGGCTTGCATCATGAAAATAAACTTAATGGCCAAAAGTTATGGTCATTTCAAAAATCATGATGGAAGTTGAAAATTCAACTTGGAATACTCAATAGAAACATCATAGGGGATCAAATGATGGTTGATTGAAGAGTTTAATATAGTGTTGGAAAGGTTTTAAAAAAAGATACAAGATCACTAGTCACATATGTGTTTCGATTGGACATATTTGAAAAATGTTATAACTTCCCAAAGTTTCAATAGTCCAAAATTTCAAATTTCAAGACTCCCACTTTCATGAGGTTTTGGGGAAATGCCATTAGGATACCACTCTCATTGTAAGTTGTAGAATATACTATGGGGACAATAATCCTCCTCAAGTCATGGTGGAGTGAATGTGAATCTATGGTTTTCTTATGTCCCAAATTTGGTTCCAGCTACATTAGACCCCTTCTTGTTTTTGTTTATGTAATTGAAGTGATCTAACTTGATGAACATGAAGTTCACCTTGTTTTAGTCTTCCCATAGATCATGCATAATCGTCTTGTCATGGCTCAACAAGTTAAAGAGCATTGGCCCAAGGCTTTAAAAAAAATTCCACAATAGAGAATATGATATGTAGAGTTACTTTTAATACCATTTTGCAAGGCTTTGAAGGAATATCACAATTTTCCTTCCAAGTTCCATTATGAATGGTTAGGCATGTATTTTGGCACTTTGTGTTTTAACTTTTCAAATAACCATAATTAAATCAAGAAATATCTCTTCTTTTTTGGAATACAAACACACCATCTAATATTTGTCATTCATTGATACCAAGATCATTTAGTTTGGACATGCTTTGATGAACTTTCAAAATCCACTATTAAAAATTAGGACTTTTGGAAAACTCCCACTCCCAAGATCTTGCTTGAAAATCTCACCCATTGATTTATATATATACCCCTTGGATAGGGTTTGGTAATGTTTATTAGTTCCTTTGTTTTGCCCTAGCCTTGGTCTCAAGTTTAAAATTAGAGAATTATGACCTTGAAATTCCATAAGTAAATTTTTGAATCAAAAAATTGATAAGGATGTTATCTCAACATTTGATACATTATACGCATTTGTAATTGTTTATTAATTTATGCTTTAAAAGTTTAACTAAAAACAAGCTAATCAATTTCCAAAACCTTAACTAAATAGGTTGTCTTCATGAATAATGAAGCAAACTTGTTTCATAGAAATTTAAAAAGGCATGATTGGCATCCCCCAACACCTCCAATGCACAACATTATTCAAATTGAAAACCTTAACACTTTTACCCTTCTAATGCACAAGTTTTAAAATTGTTTCATTACATTCAAATGCCTTTTAATATACTTAAGTTGCTTTAAAAAAAGACCATGAAAACTTCAAGTTAATTCACTAAAAGAAATTTGAAAATTAATGACTTGTGACTCATTTGTAGTTGTAATGTCACTTGTGACTATAAATACCACTAGTTGCCTTCAACAAGGGGCATAAGATAATTAATCACAAAAGACATGACATGGCCATAAAGTTGAAAGCATTGCTACAAACCTTATAGCTAAGCTAGAAGTTTTCATCCATTACCATGGATGATGGTTAGTATGACGTGGAAGCCCAATTTGCAACTACATTTTGAATAGTCACATGCTACCAAATGTCCTATTGATGGGCGGTTCAGATTTAACCATGTAATAGTTTAAAAAACCAATGGCCATAAAACACATGATAATTTACCATTTTTTCAAGATTGACATATTATAATTACATTAGTTAAATATTATAATAAATTAATTATATTTTATCCTAGGCTAGGCGAGGTTATAATAAATAATCTATTTTGGGTTAAATAAGGCTAAAATAGGCTATTTAACGTAGGTTAGGTAGGTAGGTAGGATTTTATTTCTTTTGTTGGTGACAAGCCTTTTTATTGGCTCATCCCAAATGGCACATGAATTTAAAATTTTTATAGTGCATACCATGAATCTAATCCATTCTTTCACCTAATTATGCCTAGAATATTAGCCAATAAATTAATTTGTAAAATTTGAATTTCAATAACAAACTTTTTATCTAATCATTGCAAATATAATTGCAAAAGCAATTTAACTATCAGCCATCAATGGATGCCGCCCATAGCAAATGACATATGTTCATCTTTCATCTATATTGATATCTTCATCTAAACTTGTGGTAATCACATGTATGACTTAAATTTAAATTTATGAAAGTTTAGTCATGTATGTAATTATGAGCACTTGCAACTAAGGTGCCACATAGAACCGTACAAGTGACAAATTGAGTTGCTTTGGAGACTAGTCACACATTAGTCACAAACATATGGTCAAAAGGGACATTTAATGTTTTTTTAATGATTATAATTTAGAAGTTTGAAAATGTATGGTCAATGTCATTTCAGTTGAATTTATTTTTTATTGTGGTAAAAACCTTGTTACAGTGAGATGTAAAGCATTGTGCATCAAAACACAACACAAGAAAAATTTGTGGTTAAAAAATTTCATCCTACTTATACATGTAAAAGTGAAATTCACTTAAAATTTTAAATACCATCTTCAAAAAATCATAAATGATAAAATACTAAGGTTATCAATCCAAAATGTGTTTGCATCCATGAAATGTTAATTTGTATGCCAATGAACCATTGTCTTTGATTTTGAACAACTTAACTCAATTGGGTTGAACAAAGAATATATTTAAAGGGTAGAGTCATGGCTAAAAAATAGACCAAAAAATAGGGATTTCCATTTTTATCTTATATTACGCATATAAAAACAACAAAGTAACATCAAAATAGGTTGAAATATGATAGAAAATCTTGAATATGTCATTTATTAAACTTATAGGAATTTTGTAAACCAAAAAACTAGGAGTAAATGGATTTACAAATTAAATAATAAGGAATAGGCCAAATATGGATAATAAATTTGTGTTCAAGGGGCATTTAGCACAAAATATTCAATGAAACATGGGCTCATTTATGGTTGGAGTTTAGAAAAAAAAAAAGGATACTATGATTTTAAATACTAATTTTTACAAATAACATGGACATGAAACAAATTTAAGTGAAGAATTTTGAATAATTCAAGTTAAGATAATTCATGTGATTGTGATGATTTTTCACATATGTACATTGGTGTGCATATAAACTTTAATTCAAACCTAAAAATGCAAAAAATGTTTGAATAACCTTATGTGGACAATTTGATATGTCTTATGACATGATTATTTCTTACACATGTGGTCCACATTTTTAGTTACAAATGTTAAAGCTAGTGAATACAAACAATCAACCAAATGGTTTATTAAAATTTTTTTGCTTATAACCCCAAAGATTAAATTATGTTGTTTTCAAAAAATTCATATGATTTAAAATATAATTAAATGCATCCAATGAACATGGCCAAACATACATGTAAGCATTATTTATCCACTAAAGAGAATTGACATCAATTAAATTCACTAATAGAAATCTTGTAATTTGCAACCATTCCCTATGCAACTATGTACAACTACAAATGGTTGCTTATGCAACTATTTTTCAAATTTGGATGGATTTTGGTCTTCCTTTCAACTAGTTGTAATTATGACCTATTTCATCATTCCAATAGGTTGATTTTTCATGATGTCTTTATATTTTATACAACATTGTATATATGTTTAGTTGCACATGTAACAAAAATAATCACATTATAATTGCATAAGGTACGTATGCCACCTAGTAGCTACACATATAGACTATTTAATGATACATACATACCTATATGTATATACCTACCTATTTAATTATTAGGTACCTACCTACCTACCTACCTATGTACTATTTATTAGGGATCTACATACATATATACCTACATACCCACTAGCTACCTAATAGGTTATTTAATTATAAGTAATTATTTAAAGACTATTTAAATAGGTATTTCAAATAAATAATAATTTATAGGTTATTTAAATATGCATTTAAAATAAATATTATCTAAATAGGTACCTAGTAAGAACTTATGCTACTTAGTAGGTAGGCTATGTAATAGTATGTGCTAGGTAATAATTGTAAGTAGGTTACAATTATGTGATTAGGTTGCAATTAAATTTTTATCTCATATTGTTTGTTTTCCCTTTCAAGTTTACAAACTATATGAGTAAGTTGGTTTGGTGGAATAAACACATTCAATTTTTTCTATTGCCATATGGGAGGAGCTAATCACATAGGCTCCACTCAAAAGGCTGAACTTAAAATAAAATAGGATTTTGTTGTACAAGTTTTAGACCTAGACCTACCTACCTAGGCTAGACCTATGGCTAGGTAGCCTAGGTTTAACCTAGGTGCCACATGGCCTATTGTAAATGGCCTAACCCAAAATTAGGCTAAATACCCTAGGCACCTAACTAAGCTAGAGGTGGCCTAACCTAGGCCTAGCCTAGGTGCCATGTGGCCTATCATAAGTGGTCCAACCCTAAACTAACCTTAAATGACTATAGGGCAATCTTAAATTGCCATGTGGCACAATCTAATTGTTTTAATCGGATGGTTGAAAAAAAATAATTATTTGGCAAAATATTTTGAAAAATCCAAATGATGCCACATGTCACATTCTTAAGCTACCACATGTGAACATATTGGTGTGCACTATAGTTGCAAGTGTAGTCGCAAGAACTCATCTTTAGTGGTCATTTGAAACTTATCATTTGTTACTATACTAATTTTTAGTTGTTGTGTTGTGACAAAAATTTAGTTGCAAAAGACAATTGCAAACAACACTTTTTCTACTAGTGATTATACATTCATTTTATAAATAAATGTAATTTGGACTCCTAATATAGTTAATTTAATGTCCAAATTATTTTTAATATTTTAAAATTTTAACATGACATAAATGTTTGTATTGGCATACAACAATCCACAATGATTATAATGATGCAAATTGAAGAAAAATCCAAAGTTGTCCTTTGGAGTCCTTTAAGAATTAAACACTCCTTTTTGGTACCCCAATTGTGAATGGACCTATATATTTATAGTAGCTTACAATGTACATATCATTGCATTTTTGAAAGCACCATAAAAAAATATTTTACTTGAATGGGTCCAATATGCTAAAATGAGCCATAAAATGTATGACATTGTAACCAAAAAAGAGCGGGTCCAAGAAACCTACAGCCCGATGCGCTGCACCCCCCCTCAGACCCTGGGTACTCACACTCTAACAGTCCGATTCACATCCATGTACACTTATCCCATCCTATCTACGAACGGCCTACCTGCCCGATCTCCGATCTAGCTCGATCCGAGCTACAACAAACTCAGCAACACAAGACTCAACACGAGATGCGACTCTGATCATGCCTCACAGATGAATGTACTCAAGAAAATACCCGGATTCTCATTATCAGATTATGTACATAGTCCGAGAGCACAAGCAT
>Ga0116227_10012477_pt1 | contig 13803 bp, 9 predicted proteins | sample S1TSphgellanicum_FD_89693 | JGI IMG/M metagenome (GOLD analysis project Ga0116227, IMG submission 89693) | Host-associated microbial communities from peat moss isolated from Minnesota, USA - S1T2_Fb - Sphagnum magellanicum MG | ecosystem: Host-associated > Plants > Peat moss > Unclassified...
AAGAGCTCCTCGTTCTTGACGCGGAGTGTGTCGAGCGACATCCTGTAGGCGGCGGAGACGACGTGGAGGCGGTTGCGGGTGAAGAGCCCGATTAAAACGCCGATGGCCACGGCGAGTGCGAGCAGCCCGATGACCATGTTGCGCACCTTGGCCCGCCAGCGTTCGACGCGGCGGGCGCGGTGGCTCTCGTCCGCATTCACCAGATCGTCGATGTCGCCCCGGATCTTGTCCATCAGGGCCTTTCCCTGAAGATTCAAGGCAAGGTCCCGGGCTTGGTCCTCATCGCGAGGCTCCCCGCCGCCGCGAGCCCTGGTCTCGGAGATCAGCGGGGCGGCAAAGGAGTCCCGCCAGACATCGTGGTCGGCGATCAGCTCCGCCAACTTCTTCTTCTCGTCTGCGTCGAGCAGGAGCGCGTTGAGATACGCGAGGCTTCCGGGGAACGCCGCAGTGGCCTTGTTGTAGGGGTCGAGGAAGCGTTCGTCGCCGGTGGCCACGTAGCCGCGCAGGGCGGACTCCTCGTCGATGATGAGCCGGCCGAGAAGGTTGGTCTGGGAGATGGCTAGGTCGGAGTCCTCGATGCGGTCGACCGTGCGCGACGAGGCGCTCACCTGCCAGTAGAGCGCTGCCGCAACGATGACCAGCCCCAGGATGGGAAAGATGAGCACCTGGAGAACAATCCGGTTGAAATGGCGAAGGTTCACTTTACGGTCCCGGCTCCTAAAAGCTCTGATCCCAGAAAATCATGTCGTTCAGGTACGTCCCAGGCCGAAAAAGAGATTCGCGACCGCGCGGTCACGAAGGTCTGGAAACGGAGAGCATGGTGCGGAGTTTCTTCAAAAGAGTTGGAGCGCCTTCGCCCTTGGTCATATAGACATCGACGAGCGACGTGACCTCCTTGGGCAGCCCGACGTAGGCGGAGAGCAGAAGGATCGGCACATCAGGTTTTATCGCGCGCATCCGGGCAGCGACTTGGGCGCCGTTCATTCCTGGCATGGCGTAGTCCAGCACGACGGCGGCGACCGGCTCGCGGGCGAAGATGTCGATTCCTTCGGAGCCTTCGAGGGCACTCACGACGGTGTACCCGGCGCGTTCAAGGAGGATCTTGCGCACCTTGAGGCCGATGAGTTCGTCGTCGATGCAGAGCACGAGCGCGTTCGCCGAAGGACGGGGTGATGCGGCCGTGTTTTGGATGAGGGGAGCAGGCGCCATGGGAGGTAAGCAAGCCGTTCTCGAGGCGTTGGTATGCCTTTTTCTATCCTAACCTTAGATGCGCGGGAGCTTCGGGGGAGCGTCGAAACGGGAAGGTAAGAAGCCGGTGCAACTTTCGGGTCGCGGCGACGGTTACCGGGAAGACAGTCTCAACCGAGATTAACCTTCTGTTTGCAATTGATTGCACGAGATGGGATAGCCTCATGAAGGTGCTCGGAGCGGATGTCCATCGCCCGCTGTGCCGGAACCAGGGTTCGGAGCCGCCGGACTAACCGGCGGTGCAAAATGACTGCTTTCGACCACGTTCTAGTAGACGCTTAAAATGGCGAGGGGTTGCGAATTTGAGTCAAACGATCTTTGTGCTGGAAGACGAAGCCGATATCTCGCGGCTGGTTCAGTACCACCTTGAGAGCGCCGGATATACGGTGAAGGCGTATATGGCGGTCGCGCAGATCGTCTCGGACGCGGAGCGGCAGCCGCCTTCGCTGTTTCTGCTGGACATCATGGTCCCTGGCGGCGACGGCCTCGATCTGTGCCGGCGGCTGCGGCAGAATCCGAACCTCAGTTCGATTCCGATCATCTTCCTCACCGCGCGGGCGGCAGAGAACGACCGCGTGCATGGGCTGGAGCTCGGCGCGGACGACTACATCACGAAGCCGTTTTCGACGCGGGAGCTGATCGCGCGCGTGAAGGCGGTGCTGCGGCGCTTCGAGCGGCCAAGCGGACCCTCGATGCTGAAGTTCGAAAATATCGAGATCGACGCCAGCGCGATGCAACTGCGCGTCAGCGGCGAACTGGTGACGACGACGGCGACGGAGTTCCGTCTGCTGGACTACCTGGCCCGGCATCCGGGACGGGTCTTCAGCCGTGACCATCTGCTTGACGCGGTGTGGGGCGATGCGCGGTTCGTAACACCGCGGTCGGTGGACGTTTATGTGCGGCGGATCCGAGAGAAGATCGAGGCGGACGCTGAGGTGCCGCGCTATTTGAAGACCATGCGCGGAGCCGGCTATCGGTTCGAGATTCCGAAGCCGATTCCGGCCTAGAGTCGCGTCAGTCCCTCACCGGCTCTCAACGATCCGCAGTACCCTAAATTTAGGAATTTTGGGAGTGCCAGCGGGCTTTTACAGCTTGCGGAAAAACCCGCTTTGCTTAAGGGCAGGGCTTTACAGGCTGGGGAAAAAACCGTTTTGCTTAAGGGCACGGCTTCAGCCGTGCCGTAAGTGCTGAGAATCAACAAGGGCTTTAGCCCAGGGTATTCCGCTTACGAATCGAGTTTCTTGTTAGAAAATTTCCAGAGGATTTGAAGCGTGAAGCGTAGATTCCTGGTGACCGTGTTTCTGCGTCTGACGCTGGCGATGGCGTGCGTGGCGCTGACGCGCACACTGGTCCCCCAGAAGGACTGGTACATCACCGTTCTGGCGGTCATCGCGTGGGCGGCGCTTGCGGCGCTGTGGACGACATGGTCGGTGCGGCAGGCGATCAATCCGCTCGAGCGGGCGGCGGCGGCGATTGCGGATACGCCGGAGGTCGGCGCGGCGCGGCTTCAAAACGAGCAATACTCGCCGGGCTACAAGGACTTTGAGACGCTGTCGAAGGCGCTGGCGAGCGCCGCCGGCCATGTGGAGCAGTCGCTGGCGCGCTCGCAGGAGAGCCGGCGCGAACTTGAGGCGTTGCTCGACTCCATGCAGGACGCAGTGATTGCGGTCGATGCTGCCGGGCGCATCCAGTGGACCAACCAGCGGATGCAGAAGCTGATTCCGGGCAACTCCGCAAGTGGCACAGTGCGCGTAGGTCATGCTCTGGTGCAGACGATCCGCGATCCCGAGGTGCTGACGTGCGTGCGGATTGCTCTCGAAAGCAAGACGGTCTGCGACCGGAAGACGACCTCGCTGCTCTCGGGAAGGACCTTCGAAGTGATCGCGTCTCCGATGCCGGGAGGCGGAGCGGTGGCCGTGCTGCATGACGTGACGCGCATCGAGCAGGTGGAGCGCACGCAGCGCGACTTTGTCGCAAACGTGTCTCACGAACTGCGGACGCCGCTGACCTCGATCAGCGGATACGTAGAGACGCTGCTCGACCACGAGACGGCCTTGAGTCCGACGGCGCGGGAGTTCCTCACGACGATCCTCAAGAACGCGACGCGGATGAACCGTCTGACCGAAGACCTCCTGGTAATGGCGCGAATCGAATCCGCCGAGCAGGAGCTGCATCCCTCGCCGATCGCCACTGACGTTTTGGTGCGCGACGCCGTGCAGGCGATGAAGGGGCTCCTGCAGGACACCGAGGCGGTGATTGAGATCGGCGACCTCACCACCCGACAGGTCTACGCCGACCAGGACGCCGTGATGCAGGTGCTCGGCAACCTGATCGAGAACGCGATCAAGTACGGACGAACGAAGGCCAACTCCTCCGCGCGGGTAGTGGTGACGGCCTCCGAAGTGAGCGATCCGTATGAGGCTGTCGAGTTTCGCGTACAGGACTTCGGCCAGGGGATCGCGTCCGAACATCTGACCCGGATCTTCGAGCGCTTCTACCGCGTGGATAAGGCGCGTTCGCGGGAGTCCGGTGGCACCGGGCTTGGCCTCGCCATCGCGCAGCATATGGTGCGGACGCAGGGCGGCACGATCCGGGCTGAGAGTGAACTCAACCGGGGAAGCACCTTCATCTTCACGCTGCCCGTCGCTCAGTATCCAACAGCGCAATATCCGGTGATTACTTAAGGTTCGCGGGTATTTCACCAGATGTATTCAAGATGTAACTGTCCCGTAACACGCGCCAATCAAACTGTATAAGGTGCAGTGGTTTCGAGGCACAATTCCCCCGAGGTACACCGAGTGAGACTCAACGTATTGGCAGCAGGCTTGCTTGCCCTGACCGCAACAGCGGCAGTGGCGCAGAACATCAACGGCGCGGGCGCAACCTTCCCTTATCCGATCTACTCACGCTGGTTTTCCGAGTACAACAAGCTCCATCCCGAAGTGAAGATCAACTACCAATCGATCGGCTCGGGCGGCGGTATCCGGCAGGTATCCGAAGGCACCGTCGATTTCGGCGCGACCGACGGCCCCATGAGCGATCAGCAGATCGCCGAGGCGAAGGTGAAGACGATCCACATCCCGACCGTGCTCGGCGCTGTCGTGCCGGTGTATAACCTGCCCGGCGAGAACAAGGCGCTGAACTTTTCGTCCGAAGTAATTGCGGACATCTATCTCGGCAAGATCTCAAAGTGGAGCGACGGGCGCATCGCAAAGGACAATCCGGGCGTCAGCTTTCCCGACAAGGCGATCCTGCCGGTCTACCGTTCTGACGGATCGGGCACGACCTATATCTTCACCGACTTCCTGAGCAAGGTGAGTTCGGACTTCCAGGGCCGCGTCGGCAAGGGCACCTCGGTGAAGTGGCCGACGGGCATCGGGCAGAAGGGTAACGAGGGCGTCGCCGGCATGGTCCGCCAGTCGCCTTACTCCTTCGGCTATGTGGAGCTGATCTACGCGCGGGCGAACAACATGCAGTTCGGCGCGGTGAAGAACAAGGCTGGCAAGTTCCTGCAGGCCACAACCGATGGCGTCACCGCCGCCGCGGCAGCTGCGGCGAAGACGATGCCGGCCGACTATCGCGTATCCATTACGAACGCCGACGGTCCCGATTCCTACCCGATCTCGAGCTTTACCTGGCTGCTCATTCCCGTGAAGTCGGCTGATGCAGCGAAGGGCAAGGCGCTCGAGGGCTTTCTTGAGTGGATGCTCGACCACGGCGAGGCTGAGGCATCAAGCATGACGTATGCTCCGCTGCCGAAGCCTGTGCTGGACAAGGTGCGCCAGACGATCAAGTCGGTACACTAGAAGCAACAATCATGCACGGGCCGTGAACGCGGCCCGTGCTTTGCGTTCATGCGCGGCCTGCTGAGGGTGCGGCGTGGGCATCCCAGGAAAGCTTGTGTCGCTTACACAAATGACCCCCAACTCCGAACTGAATTCTCCCGAGCCGACACCTGTGCCCCGAGTGCTTTCCGTTCCCGTGCCTGCGGCGAGCAAGATCGAATCCGCTCTGTCGCCGGAGATGCCGCCTTCGGCGATCCGTCTGTTTCTAGCCAACCGCGGCAGCGGCCGTATCGCCGACCGCGCCTTCGCGGGGCTGATGCTGGTCTGCGCATGCAGCATCTTTGCCATTGTGATCTTTATCGCGACGATCTTGTTGCTGCGTTCCAAGCTGAGCCTCGCGCAGTTCGGCTTCAAGTTCTTCACCAGCCAGTCCTGGGACCCAGTCAGCGGGGACTTCGGAGCACTGCCCTTTATCTTCGGCACGCTTGCGACTTCGTTTCTCGCGCTGCTAATGGCCGTCCCTCTGGCGCTTGGCGTGGCGGTGTTCTTGACGGAGTTGTGTCCAAAGTTCCTGCGGGCGCCGATCTCGTTTCTTACGGAGTTGCTGGCGGCCATCCCGAGCGTGGTCTATGGATTATGGGCGGTCTTCGTGTTGGTGCCGCTGATGCGCGATTCGCTTGGGCCGTTCTTAGTGAAGACGCTGGGATGGACGGGCTTCTTTGAGGGCGCCAACTTTGGCGTTGGGCTGCTGACGGCGAGCATCATTCTCGCGATCATGATTCTGCCCATCATCTCTTCGCTAACCCGCGACATCATGAACGCGGTCCCGAACAGCCAGCGCGAAGCCGTCCTCGCCCTCGGTGCCACGCGCTGGGAGATGATCCGCGTCGGAGTGCTGCGGAACTCGCGCATCGGGATTGTCGGCGCGGTGATGCTTGGCCTCGGCCGCGCGCTGGGCGAGACAATGGCCGTGACCATGGTGATCGGCAACCACGCCGACATCTCGAAGAGCCTCTTCGCGCCGGGATACACGCTGGCCAGCGTCATTGCGAACGAGTTCTCCGAGGCCACGGGCGATATGTACCTGAGCGCGCTCATCGAGATCGGCCTCGCGCTCTTCCTGGTGACGATTGTGGTCAATACGATTGCGCGGCTCCTGGTCTGGGCGGTCACGCGTGGCGCTCCGGCGAGGGTTGCCTAAATGAGCACACAACCGAGCAACAGGCCGCCCGCAATGCGCGAGCCTACGAACTTCAACACGAAGCGTATGAAGTTCGACCAGATGCGCCGGACAGGCGTGAACTACCTCGTCAGCGGGCTTGCGATCCTGAGCACGATTGTCGTCATTGCGCCGCTGCTGGCGATCCTGGGCTACCTGATCTACAAGGGCACGAGCTCGTTGAATCTCGCCTTCTTCACCCAGATTCCCAAACCGGTAGGCGAAGACGGCGGCGGCATGGCGAACTCCATCGTTGGTTCGGGCGTCGTGCTAGCGCTGGCGAGCTTGATGGGTGTTCCCATCGGCATTGCAGCAGGTGTTTATCTGGCGGAGTTCGGCCGCGGCAAGGCGCTTGCAACGGCGGTGCGATTTACGGCAGATGTGCTGAACGGCGTGCCGTCCATCGTAATGGGCATTGCCATCTATTCGCTGATCGTGATGCAGCAAAAGCACTTCTCGGCCTTCGCGGGCGGCGTGGCACTGGCCATCATGATGGTTCCGACGATCACACGAACGACCGAGGAGATGCTGGCAACGGTCCCCCACGCCATTCGCGAAGCAGCTTTAGGCCTCGGCGTGCCGAAGTGGCGGACGGCGATCTCGGTAAGCCTGCGGACGGCTTCGCCGGGCATCATCACCGGCTGCATGTTGGCCTTCGCGCGTGTCGCCGGGGAGACCGCTCCGCTGCTGTTTACGGCCTTCGGCAATCAATACTGGAGCGTGAACCTCAACCAGCCCATCGCCGCGCTGCCGCTGCAGATTTACATCTACGCGACTGGCCCCTACGACGAGTGGCATCGTCTCGCCTGGGCCGGAGCATTGGTCTTGATCGTCTTGATTATGGTTTCGGTGACCCTGGTGCGCGTGTTTGCCAACCGCGGCCAGCTCAAGGGAGGAAGTTAGTGGGAGTCGGCATACAAGTTGAACATTTGAACGCGTGGTATGGGACGACGCACACGCTCCAGGACATCGACGTTCACATCCCCGCCAACCACGCGACGGCGCTGATCGGGCCTTCGGGGTGCGGCAAGTCTACGTTCGTGCGCTGCCTGAACCGGATGCATGAGACGAACCCAATCGCGCGCGCGACCGGCCTGGTGAAGATGGGCGACATCGACATCTACAAGGACGCGTCGCCGGTCGAGATCCGTCGGCGCATTGGGATGGTCTTTCAGCGTCCGAACCCGTTTCCCACCATGTCGATCTACGACAACGTCGCGAGCGGACTGAAGTTGAACGGCTTTCGCAACCGCAAGATTCTGGATGAGACAGTAGAACGGTCCTTGAAGGCGGCGGCGCTGTGGGAAGAGGTGAAGGACGATCTCAAGAAGAAGTCCGGCGCCAGCCTCTCGGGCGGACAGCAGCAGCGGCTCTGCATAGCCCGCGCGCTCGCGGTCGATCCTGAAGTCCTGCTGATGGACGAGCCGGCTTCGGCGCTCGATCCCGTTTCGACCTCGAAGATCGAGGACCTGATCTTCCAGTTGAAGTCGCAGTACACCATCGTCATCGTGCCGCACAACATGCAGCAGGCAGCGCGCGTGGCGGAGAATACAGGTTTCTTTTTGAACGGCAGGATGGTCGAATTCGATTCCACGCACAAGATCTTCACAAATCCGCGCGACAAACGGACGGAAGATTACATCACCGGGAGGTTCGGCTGATGCGCGTTCGATTTCACCAGAGCCTCGACGATTTGAAAGAGAAGCTGCTTGTAATGGCTGGCATGGCCGAGCAGGCGATCCAGCGCTCCATCGAGGCATACAGCACACGCGACCTGAGCATCTGCGAGCTGGTCTTCCGCGCCGAGCCTTCGGTGAACCGGCTGGAGCGCGAGATCGACCAGATGGCGCTCGACCTGCTGGCGATGGAGCAGCCGATGGCGATCGACCTGCGGTTCATCCTGTCCGTCATTCGCATCAATGCCGATCTGGAGCGCGTGGGCGATCAGGCCGTCAACATCGCAGTGCGGGTGCGGGAGATGGGAGCGTTCGCGAACTTCGACCTCCCGGTGGATATTCCAAAGCTGGCGTCGCTCTCGTCGGCAATGGTGAGGAAGTCGCTGCAGGCGTTCATCGAAGCCGACGCGGACCTTGCCGAGTCGGTGCTGCGTATGGACGACGAGGTGGACGACATGAACGACGCGGCGTTCTACTCGCTGAGCAACTTGATCAAAGAGCGGCCGGAGCTGACCCCGCAGTGCCTAAACGCGCTGATTATCTCGCGAAATCTCGAACGCGTCGGCGACCACGCGACGAACATCGCGGAGGACGTGATCTTCTGGGTGCGCGGGTCGGATGTGCGGCACATCGCGAGTCTCGATCAGACCGCCTGATAGCTGGCCGAGTTGAGTGCCTCACAAATTGGAGCATCTTCGCAGGCCGTAGCCGGGCCTTTGCCTTTGCTTCTAAAGTAGGTCCAGGCTTTAGCTTTGGCCATCAAACGCGCCACCGACGCGGGCTTCAGAGGCTACGGAAAACCCAGTCTTGCTTAAGGGCACGGCTTCAGCCGTGCCATAACTTCCTTAGAGCAAAATCACAGTAGCTATACCCGGTTCTGTTTGTCATTCCCGAAGGGAATCTGCTTCTGCACGTGCCGGGTGCCCCATCCATCGCGCCTCATCGCGATGGGTGGGATGTACGACCCAAGTAAATCACAGCCGCAGCCTCAATCTCTACCCCGGCTCGTGATGAGCCTATCTCCTTTAGATAGAAGATTTTAGGGATATTACCCTCTTTAGAATCAATAATTTACCCTCCGCCGAGGGTGAAGTCCAAAGCTAACCTATTATTTTTGAATACTTTGCGTGAAAACAGGGGGGGGGGAGGGGTACCCACAAAAACGCCTCAAAGCGCTCCATCCGCCTTCCACCAGATAAGTTCTGCGAGCATCGGGTAGTAGAGGGCGAGTCTCAGTGCAGGCTCGCCTTCCGTCTGCTGGAGTACTTCTGCATAGGCTTCGAGCTGCGGAGCATACTTCACGCGCTCGGCTGCAAGGAAGGCCTCGAGACCTTCGCTGCCGTGAGTGGTGGTCTTGTAGTCGACGATCCAGAGGTGGTCAACTCCGGTTGCGAGCGGTTCAGGGCCAGCGCGGAAGATGCGGTCGATGCGGATGGCGCTGCGCTTTTGCGACCAAGTAGTGAGGGCGTACTCGGTGGCCGCGCCTTCATGGGGTGAGAGCAGCCAGAGGCCGTGCGGATCTTTGAGAGTAGCTTCGAGGGCGTAGAGGACGCGCTGGGAGAGCCGCTCAACCATCGCCGGCTGCAGGCCTTCGGAGCGGAGGACGGCTGCGATGCGAGGCGTCCAGATTGGCAGCGCGGCCAGGATGCTTGCAGCGGCGGTGCCCGTGGCCATCTGTTGCGTGATGCATTCAAGGAAGGCGTGGACGGCGTTGCCGAAGGCGCGGGCGGCGATGGAGCCTTCGGGACGTTCGAAGTGCGTTGCCGCTGGGCCGTCGTCTCTCCCGCCGGTGTCTCTCCCGCCGGTGTGGAGCGGATGCACGTTGCGGAAGCGGGCTGCGGGGTCGAAAGAGATGGGTAGCCGCTGGAGGATGGCAGGCTGCTCGGCAGCGGGAGCGCTGGCGGCCATCGCGAGCGACTCCCCCTCTCCCTCGTCCTCCTGAGTGCGCGGCAAGGAGGCGGCAAGTGCTCTCGCGAAGTACGGTTCTGCGGCAGTCCATGCGGATTCGAGGAGGCTGCCGATCTTGCGCTGGACGGTGCCGCTGACGGAAAGTGCGGGCGCGGCGAAGAGGTGCAGCTCCTCGCGGGCGCGGGTGCAGGCGACATAAAAGAGGCGCTTCCGCTCGGCTGCCTCGCGGGCGCTGTGGATGCTGGCAATCCACTTGTTGAGTTCGGCGGAGGGCTCGCCCTTGCCGACGATGGGAGCCAGCAGGACGTGAGCTGCCTCGTCTTCCTGCGATGCGGAGTCGAGTTCGACCCAGCTGAGCAGGCGACTTCGATTGCGACCGGCGATGCGTTCGAGCGCGGGAACGATCACCACGTCCCATTCAAGGCCCTTCGCCTTGTGGATGGTCAGGAGATCGACGGCTCCGGTGTGGACGATGGGTGCGGCGAAGAGCTGCGTCAGCTTGCGCTTCAGTGCGGAGAGGTCGAAGGTTCCCGGTTGCGCTTCCAGTTCGTCCAGAAGATGGAGGTAGCGGCGGGCGTTTGCGAGTTCTGGTTCGGCAAGGTAGCTGTCGGCGCCGAGGGATCGCCAGGTACGCTCGACGGTCTGCGCGAGCGGCAGCCTGCCGACGACGGCGACGGCAGCTTCAAGGATGGGCCAGATGCGTTCGAGGCGAAGAAGCGAATCGCCTTCGAGGAGATCGCCGCGCTCGCCGAGCAACTGCATCAGCGTGAGCTGGGCAAAGGCGGGATCGTCGGCTCCCGTGATGGTGTGCAACTCGGCGAGCGAGAATCCGCACCACGGCGCGCGCAGGATAGAGAGCCACGCGATGCGGTCGGAGGGATGGAGCAGGGCGCGGGTGAGTGCGAAGAGGTCTTGGACCTCCGGACGGGTTTCGAGGGGCTCGATCTCGACCGCGCGATAGGCAATTGGAGGGTTCAAAGCGTCGCCTTTGAACTCGGCGACGATCTCATCGAGATGGCTGCGAGAGCGGACGAGGACGGCTATCTTCCACGCCTCTTTTCGCCCTTGCGTCAAAGGCTTGGATTGCCAATGCTCGACGATGCCGCGGACTTCGGTGGCGTCGAATTTGCGCTGCCGCTTTTTATTCCTGGCATCTTCTTTGGCGTCGGCATTGGGGAGGATGTTTGCGTGCCATTTGCGGCCGCCGTTCTCTGGATCGGTCGGCCGAATTGCGGAGGCTTTCACAAACGGGACTTCCGCATGATGCTGGGCGTCGGCTGCGGAGGGAAAGATACTCTCGAAGTCTTCGTTGAACTCGTCGACGAGGGTGCCCTGGGAGCGGAAATTGGCGGTAAGGCGAAGGACGCCGAGGGGAAGGTCGCCAAGCTGCTGAGTGCGCATGGTGCGGAGGAAGCGTTCGACCCTGGCCTGGCGGAAGAGATAGATGGACTGCTTCGGATCGCCGACGAGGAAGACCGTCTGGCTGTGTCCGTCCCAGTTGCGGGTGAGCATCTGGATCAGCTCGTACTGACTGGAGGAGGTGTCCTGCATCTCGTCCACCAGCAGGTGCTGGAGGTGGATGGAGCTGGCGGATTCGAGGTCGCGGGCACCGTCGTCGTGGCGGAGGGCAGTGCGGGCTGCGAGGGCCAGCTCGGCGAAGTCAGCCTCGGAGCGCTCGGCGAAGACGATCTGTAGCTCCGCCAGGGCGCGGTTGAGGATGCGGAAGAGGGCCTTGGCGACGATCCACTGTTCCTGCGGATACTTGGCTGGCGGCAGCGTTCCCAGGTTCGCGATTGCGCGGAGGAGGTCGTCGCGATGTTGCAGGCTTTGCACGAGGGTGAGAAGCTGCGCGCCTTCGGACTTGCCGATCTCGAACCCTACGTCGTTCTTGTAGAAGCGCTTCCGCCAGTCGAAGTCCTTTTTCACGAGCAGATGGATCAGGGCGCGCCAGTGTGCAAGGTCTTCGGCGGTCTCCTTCGGAGAGGCGTGTTTGCCCGCGCAGATGGCGATAGGCGAGACGGCCCCTTTATAGCCTTCGATGTGGGCCAGCTCTGCTGCTGCTGCGGTGATCTGGCTGAGGATGTTGGCGGGGATGGTTTTAGCAAGCTGCGTCAAGGCCGCGCAGATGGCCTGCTCAAGAGCGAGTTCGAGGCGCGGGAGGACGTTGGCATCGAGCCACGCATCGTCCAGCCGCTGCCGGCCGAGCGGGACCAGTTCGCCCCACTGCTCGCGGTGTTCGAGCATTCCCGCGAGGAGGCGTTCGCACTCAGGAAGGTTCCCGTCGCGATGGAGCAAGACAAGGCGCAAAGCTCGGTCTAGCTCTGCATCGGGGCCGCCGAGTTGCATGAAGGTGCGCCGGGCGGCGGTAAGGTAGAGCGGGACGGCGTCTTCGACGGTGGTCCGACGGCCTCCGCTGCCTGATAAGAGCGGCAAGGAGCCGGCGATGTCTGAGCAGACGGAGTCGATGGTGCGGATGTTGAGGCGCGCGGGCTGGTCGAGAAGTTGCCAGTTGCGAACGCGATCGTGTAAGAGGGCTGCGGCGGCGAGCGGGCGGGTATCGCGATCGAAGTCGCTCGCTGGCTCGTCGTCGTTCGCAGCGGATTGGAGCTGGGCGAGCACGCGCCCGCGCATCTCGGCGGTAGCCTTCTTCGTGAAGGTGATGGCGAGGACCTGCTCGGGCGATTCGACGGAGTCGGCGGCGAGGAGTTTGAGGTAGCGCTGGATCAGCAGGCCGGTCTTGCCGGAGCCGGCGGGCGCTTCGACGATCCAGGAGGCGCGGATGTCGAGGGCGTGCTCACGCTCGGAGGCGTCGGGGAGTGCCTGCTTTTTTTCTACGAGGAAGAGTTCAGGCATCGGCTTCGTCGGCCTCTTCGTTCAGGTCTTCGAGGGTTGAGGAGTCGAGTCGGCATAGGATCCGCTGCTGGCAGAACTCGCAGGTTCCGGGATAGGTTTTGGGGCGCACGCGGGCGTCGCCTTCCGCGAAGTCGATGGCGAGAGTTGTCAGGATGCGCCGCCAGTCGGCGATCTGGTCTTCGAGCGTCTCGAAGGCAAGTCTTGCGGAGCTTGGTAGCACGCCTTCCCCGGCGGCGAGACCGCGCAGTCCCATCTCCTTGCCGGGGCGGAGACTGGCAAATGCGATCCCGGCGACGGTTCCCGGCTCTCGCAGCGCGGCGTAGAGCGGTAGCTGCGGCTCGTCGGGGCGTTGGCCCTGCCAGTCGGACGGTCCGGCGAGGCCGGTCTTGTAGTCGAGGACGAGCTCGCCCAGTTCTTCACCGTCCTCGTTGAAGACGCGGTCTACCCGGTCGACGCGGACGCTGAGCAGGAGCGGACCGATGGCGACGTCCTCGTACTTCTGCTCGCGCAGTTGGACCTCGAAGGGCGGTCGAACGAGCTCGACTTCGAGCCAGGGAGTCAGAAGCCGGTGCAGGCGCTCGCGCTGAAGGTCGAGATAGGCCGCGTCCCAGTTCGAGGCGGTTGCGGCGTGGAATCTGCTCAGGCTGCGGTCGATGGCGCGGAAGAGCGCGGCGGTGCGCTGCTCGGAGTTGAGCTTGCGGAGACTGGCCTGGCTGCCGAGTTCCTTCCAGAGATATTCGAGCGCGGCGTGGACAATGTTGCCGCGCTCGCGGGCGTCCATGCCGGGCTCTAGGGATTCGGGCGCGACGGATGAAAGACGCTTCTCGGCGAAGGCACGAAAGCCGCAGGCCGCTTGAAGCTGAAGAACGCTGGAGCCGCCCTCGACTCTTGGGTCTTCGAGCGGGACAAAGGCGCAGTCTTCGAGGGCGTCGAGGCCGATGATGGCTGTTTCTTCGCGGGCGGGCGGGTCCGGCAAAGGGGTGAACTGAAGCATGGAGATGGCGGGCGACGGGCGCTGATGCGCGTCGGCCGTCTCGTTTGCGTAGCTGAAGACGATGGTGCTAGCGGAGGCTGCGAGGCGCGCGGCGACGCGGAGGGCGTCTTCGGCGTCCTG
>Ga0116227_10012479_pt1 | contig 13802 bp, 13 predicted proteins | sample S1TSphgellanicum_FD_89693 | JGI IMG/M metagenome (GOLD analysis project Ga0116227, IMG submission 89693) | Host-associated microbial communities from peat moss isolated from Minnesota, USA - S1T2_Fb - Sphagnum magellanicum MG | ecosystem: Host-associated > Plants > Peat moss > Unclassified...
AAAAAAACCCCCCCCCCCCCCCCAAAACAAAAAGGTTTTTAAATTTTTATTAAAAAAATGAATAATTAAATTAGAAAGAAGGGTAAAAAGACAAACCATGGAAAGCCTTTTGGACTTTTGACGCCTTTCTTTCTTTATTTATTTATTTATATGAAGTTTGAAATTTCCTACCTACTTTGAAATTTCTTAAAGGATGTAGAGAGCACCTTATACACATTAATGTATCTTGAATACAAAACAATTCTAGTCGTAAATGACAATATGTCAACCATATTTTCAAATATATATATATATTGTTGGAAGTAGGTAGTTGGGTTTGTCAAAAAAAAATAATTTACAATTTATAATTCTAATGACAATTATAATTGAAATTGGTGTAGATGAGTCAAGTATAGGGTTCAATAATATGGCCATCAACTATACTACGATTATAAAGACATTTCATGTGGATTTTCAACCCTAACTAACTCACTCCTTTCTTCAATCCCTTATATGCATATAAAAAAGCAAGATTAACATGTGCCTTTTCATAATTGAATTTTTTAATATTTGATTGAATTTTGATTCAATTTAAGTTGTAGGCATGCAAATGTCATTTAATATTTTCATTCAAATGGAACTTAGTTTTTCATCAAAAATCAACTCATTTTTCTCATCATCCCTAGCAATGCACAAAAGTCATGAAAACCTCCCCCCCCCCCCAAAAAAAAATTCAAACCCATCATTAATGACTTCTATAATCAAAATAGCACATTGTGAGTGTTTTTCTTTTTTTTTTCCTCCTCCCTATTCACTCCAACAATTTCAGTAAACCCCCCCCCCCCCCCCAAAAGAAGATATTAAAAAAACATTAATGAATTCTATATGTCACATAGGACATTATGATTGTTATCATTCTTCTCACAAAATGTACTTCCTTGTTCGAATAGTCATCTAAAGTTTCAACTAGTAAAATTTCAGTTGAAGATATGATATTTTCAACCACCATGATCGATCCCGTTTACAAACAAATCATGCATCAAGGTGATGAAAATTTCCAACAATTTCAACATGGTTTGTAGCAACGTTCTTCTTCTCCTTAAAAACCTAAGCTAAGCATGTATAAGGAAAATCGGAGCTTGTCTTTAGAGTTTTCTATTCCTTTTTATCAATATTAAAAAAGAATGACAACTTGGGATATGTGAAATGATTTGAATAAAAACATATTATTAGTGTTAAATCATCGAGTTAGTGTCAAACGTAGTAATTTAAGTCCTATAAAATGTAGAAGGCATTGATATTCTATAATGAAACATTGTTTGGAATCACAAGGCTTGTGTTCCAATAAGTGTTTGGTTCAAGAAAAAATTGAACAATCTAGCAAGATAGAAGGCTTTGTATCACAATGCTCAATGCAATTGGAATTGTAGTAATTGAATGTTCCTTTTTTTTTTCAAAAAAAATTGCCCAAAATTGATTCAAAATTTCTAAAATTTCGTCATGTTTTTACACATTGTTCAAGCAAGTAGCCATGACATAAAAGGATTTTAATAAATTTCTATTTTCATTGCTAGTCTATAACTAAATGTGGCTAAAGTGGATGATTCCCAATGTGGCAATGTCACAAAATTGCAAAAATAAACACTAGTTGGAACTTGGAACCAACAACGATTTAATAAGTTTTTCAGTTCAAGACCTCTAGTTCGGAGATCCAACCAATTAGATATAAGGATATTAAGTATACTTTTAATCACAATTGAAATTTTATTTCCATTTTCGAACTCATTTTATGGAGAATGTGAAGATTTTAAATTGAAAAAATCATTTGTGAATAATAAGGTTGCGATTAAGACTCTCAAATTGAAAGCAAATATCCTTAAGTTATGCCTAGTGACAAAGGACATGGCAAAACTTTCACCTAGTCAATGAGAAATGGGTAGCCCCCCAATTTGATTGAAAGTGTGGATTTTTTTTTTAATTTTAATTTTTTCTTTTTTTTTCTTTTAGGTGAAAGGCAAAGGAAAGAGGCCCACCATCCAAAAAGTAAAAAAAGTATTGGAAGCCCCCAAGAAGAGTCCTATAGAAGAAGAAGAAGAAGAAGGCCAATTACTAGGTCCAATTGGGGACAACACTACTAGCTTGGGAAAAGGCACACACACACACACACACATAGATATGCACTTTGCACTTTGCAAGGCACACTTATGACAAGGGGATGTGGTGTCATGTGTTACAAAGTAACAACACACAACACAACACATTTCCCATTGGAAACAAATTTCATGAGAGAGGAGGATCATGACTCTTCTTCTTCACCATTGTCCCATATGCATGCATGTCAAGTGTCAAGCTTGCCAATTCTGTTGTAATAGCATGTAGCCTACACCTGTGTTAGCATATTGTGCACCCCAAATTCTTGGTAGGTACCAACCAGTTTGTTTGCATCTTGGAAGATTACTTACCCTCGACATCCGGCATGGTTTCAGCATAGCTATGTTCGGTAAACCCTATCATTAACCCTACCCCATCATTAACCCCAGGTCAGGTTTTGGTGAGAATCTGACTGGAACTGGGTTGTGGGATTTTAATTTATGTGTGGAACTGGAATGGAAACTGAAATACATGTTTTTGGAAAATAATAATATTATTTTTATTTATTTATTAATTAATTAAGTAATTAATTAATTAATAATATTATTATTTTTTTAAAGTTTACTAGAACCAAAGAACTGCTTCAAGAAGAGCTTGGCTCATCAACCTACACATACTTGAGTAAAGTCTACAAACAAAGTGAGCTAACAACTTAGGAGGCTACTCCAAGGAAAACTTAAGAAGCTTTGGAGTTTGATCTTATGAATTTGCTACACATCTGCCACTTTAATAACTTCCATTTTTCCCAATGATGATTTTTCCCCTTATGACAGAGTCTGTTTTGGATGTGCTGGACAATAATAAAAGGATTTTTTTGTGGAACTTTTGTGTCATCAACTAATGCTGTTTTTATCTTTGCATACTACCAGAATTTGGATGTGCTGGACACTCGAAAAAAATAAAATAAAATAATTTATAATAATAATAATAATAATAATAATAAAATAAATAAATAAATATTTTCCACCACCAACCAAGTGTTGTCAAGTGATTGATTGGTTATCTTATATTTAGTTGGAATTTGGATGTGCTGGACACCCCAAGTGTCTCTCCTTCCTTGAAATCCCATTTAAAGAAAATGGATGGATGGATGGATAGATGGATGGATAAATGGATGAATAGATGGATGGATAAATGGATGGATCCATATTGGTCCCATTGGAACAGGCTAGTTTGGTTTGTTAGGACTTACATTCACTTTAGAGGTCCCCTTTCCAGATCCTTTTGGATTTTGAAATGTTTTCCTGGCATGCAAAAAGGTCGGAGGGTCAAGCTTTTAAAAGCTCTCTCTAGTGATCCACTTTCTCTTTCCAGCTTAGCATTCCAAGACTCCACAAAGCTCTTTTTCCCCAATTCTGCTTCTCTCCCCTATCTATAGGGCTTTCAAAGGGTCTAGGTTTAGACCCTTTTAGGGTTTAGGGTTTAGGGTTTAGGGTTTCTTAGGGTAGGTGCAGAACCCAAAAAATACAAAGGGCAAAAAAAAAAGGTTGCAATGCTTTATGGATACCACCAACTCCAAGCTTTTTAGTGAATGCATAGCCTCCCTCCTTCAAAAGAGAAAAAACAAAAGCCAAAGGACAAAATCTTTTTTGTTTTGCTGCCTATGAGGACTGATTTCCTGCATGGATTTGCTCATTTGCTTCCATGTGCTTTCAGCTAAGCCCTCCTCCTCGTTTCCTTTCCTTGAAACTTTTGCAAAGTCATGAACTCCCTTCTTGGCAAGCAAGCTCCCAAACAAGGTTACCCCAAAGTCGACAAAGTCGGAGCTCTATTTTTCCAAAACCAAAATAATGTAGAAGAATTTTTTTTTTAATGTTATGGGAGGGCACATTATTTATTTATTTATTTATTTATTTACAGTAATATTGCCTCCTAAAAATGCAGGGCACTATGACACACCACCGTGCCCCCCTTTTCTTTGATACCCTGAGGATATCATGAGCAAAATAGGGGAAACATTCTGCCAGGTTATTATGTAGATAACGGCCTCAGACCCGCCGTTCCCAGTGTAGGTCCCCAGCCTTGGCTGCCACCTCAGGGGTCCTTACTTTAGGAACGACCGTGTCACCAACCTTCACTCCAGACCCTCTCCCCAATCTTCAATTCATTGTCCACTAGGTTACCAAACCCGAGACTACTAAGGAGGTTTTAGGGTTTTTAGATAGGTTTAGGGTTTAGGGTTTTTTTTTTCTAAAAACAGTTCCAGGGTATGAGGCATACATATGTCTTTTGAAGGTGAACACTACTAGCCTACAAAAAAAAATTTGGGAATAAGAATGTATAATTTCCCTAAAAATATATATATATATATATTGGTAAAAGGAACTTAGTATTAAGAAGAAAAAACATTGACATAAGATTGGCATTCCCTTTCATCCCTTGTCCACCCAATAAAAAAATTCATTCAGTTGCCCCATTTTAAGGTTTAGGGTTAAGTTTAGGGTTTGAAAAGTTGAGTACATAGGTATGTATTAAAGTAGCTACATTTAGTTGACATTACAAAACACATGGAATCCCATTCCAGTGTGTCTACTGGGACCCTGAAGAAACGCCCACCTTTCCAGGGCCCTGGAGGAGCCCTGGAAGAGTGAAATAGACAAAGTCAAATCGTATTCATTGACTGCTCCCTGTTTCTGATTGGGTAGATGGTTTGATTGGTCCAAGTGGTTTGTTATTAGTAAGTAGTCTCCCACCTACTTGCAGTCCCAGTTTCAGTTTCATGGGTGGGGTTGGAAAAAAAGTTAGTAACTAAAACTTGGATTGTGAGAAATACTTTTGCTTCCTCTCAAGATTTGCCATGTTGGTGTCGACCCAGTGTTCAACTGGAATCTGGTGGTTGTCAAAATGGGCTTTGCATGATGATGATGCAATGTGCATGATAGATCACTGACATTGTCTTCTCCCCCTCAAGGATTTTGTGGGTCTGTGAGGTGGTTTAGGTGATGGACAATGAGAAATGGAATACGAGGGAGTGAGCTTGTTGGTTTGTTGATGGGTGAAGAATGCAGAGCAACTGAAAGGAAAAAGCTGATGGATTGAGAGTGTGGTATACAACAATAGAGAAGCAAATGGCAGGAGAAGCATAGTAGGCAAGGTGTAAAGTTTTTCTTCACAAATAAGTCATGCTTATAGCAGTGGTAGTCGAGTTTATCAGAAGCAAAACTAACTCAGGATGGGCAGAAATAAGCCTGCAGCATATGAGTGCTACATGGGTCCACTTTGAGTCTAGGATCTCATTCTAATTTTCACCTATAAATGAGCATTCTATGCTGACAATGATCACATATCCAGAAGCCTTGATTTTCCTCAACAGATTTGAAGGTACCTGTTCCTTTGTTCTAACGAATCTCAGCACAACTTTTGTTGAAAACTGAAAGTCTGTGGAAGATAAGTACTTTTCATCTCCACATGTGGTTTTCTTTCCTATCCACGTGATCTTCTTCTTCTTATGTTGTATAGCTCATAGTCACCAATGACCAAAGTGCTCGCTGCATTGGTGCACTATGGTTCTCTTCAATTTTGCTTTATTTTCTCTGGATGTCACTTCAAAGTGAAATGTTTTGTGTTTCCATTCCCTTCTGCTGAGTTCACCTTCCAGAAAGGGTAAATTTGCCAAAATCTCTACTCTAGAGTTATCTCCAAAGTCACCCTCTCTTTCACCCACTATCCCCTCTTTCAGTGTTATCTGCAAAGTAATGAAATTTTATTAAACCTCAGTATAAAGTGCTGAAACTCAGCATTTAATACACAAGGTTCGAGAATAATTATAGTAGTTTTACAAGTAGAAGCAGTGAAAATATATGTAGTAGCAGTGGACGCGCTCAGGGAAAAGGACAGACAGGATAAAACTCACTCAGTTTACCACCAAAATTGGTGGAAAAACTAGTTTGGGTCCCAATTATTTCATTTTGTAAAAATTTCATTCCCAGTTACTCGTTTGATGCCCTATTATGCCAAAACTGGCCACTCTCACCCTCTAATCGCCTGACTTTATGGATAATTATAGTGTCCCATATTGTATGTTTGGGGAATAATCAACAATTTAACATAACCATCCCTTGTGAGAATCTCAACGCTCTAATTGGCTGTCAAATTGCAAGTTACAACCCATAGTGACCTTCAACCTCCATTTCATTTGAGCCCTTCTAATTAGCACAAGGTACCTACCACCTTGGGCTCTTACTCACCCAATTATATTGGAACCCTTCACTGCTTGGATGAAAATTTCTTAATTGCTCTCCACATGGATGAAAAGAAGGCATCTTAATTCTCACAAGGGATAGTTATGTCATGTAACAGTTGCTGAAGAAACACCTAATTATCAATAAAGTTATCAATAAACTACCCATCAACTATTGAATTTTTTGGGAACCGGTTAGAGGTCTTACCCACTGGTAGGTAGCATCCAAAGAACCAGCAATACAAGGGAGTCTTGCAAGAGAATGATCAAGCATGGGACACAAAGGAAGATTTGTGGCCAAATTGGAGAATGAACCGCTGGTCATGAGCACACACTAGTGGGTTTTTTTCACTTTTGTTTGTTGCAGTCAAAAACCATCAAATCCTATCCAAAACATCTCGACCTAAACTCAGTTCTGAAAACAAGTAATAAAAGGCTAACACTAATTACAACCTCACAGAGGAGGCTCTTTTATCTCCTTTGAATGTGAACCCATGACCTCTATGTGGTGCCCAAGATCACCATAGTAAGATGTGGGAATCAATTCTCCAGCAAACTGCAACTTACGGCCTACAGGACCCAGGCACACACCACCACACACCTCATCCCTGGATCAAGTTTTGCAGCCACGGGTTTATTACAGACAACCATGGCCCCCAAAACCAACCTCCAAATCTTACATGAAATCCCGATTGGCATCACAGAGGGAGCCAGCTACTGCAACGTTTAATGTGTTGTCAATGTCAAAAATTTACTGGGGATATAACTAATACTTCACATTTAATTCTCAGACTACTGAAAGAATCAAATCCTGACAACCCAGATCTACTACAGTGTACATTTCTGGAAACATGTTGAGGAATTATACCTATAGTTGACGTTTTTGCTTCAATGAGATGTTTCCAGAAGCAGGAAATTTCCAGCAGCATCACCCCTGCTATGTCCTGAAAGAATTTGTGGCCAACTGTTCCATGTCTGGGGGGGAGAGTGGGGCTACAGCATACACCATTGTATCAGTACTGATTTCGAGAAGCTTTCTTACGTCTGTACCTTGCTCATTAACTACTTCTTTGAACTTCCCTATGCCTCTTCCTACTCCACCCATCTCCTCTTTGCTTGTACCTTGCAATTTGCTTACTGTCGTAGGTTCACCTGTGGCAACACCTGCAACACTGTTGGGTGTGGAGACAAAAGAGAGGGCAGCCTCCTGTGACTTTGATTTCTCAAGATGCATCTGCCCTGCTAGCAGTGCATCACTGAAAACCCCTGCCTCACGCAGTCCTTGCACAATCACCTGATCAACAACAAAATCCTACACCGTCATCCATCTGAACCCCTCCACCGACAAGTAGGAGTCTGAAACCATAAGCAGTTGCAAATAAAGAAGCAACAAAGTTGCAATATTAAGCTTGCAGAGTAGATATAAATACAAGGGGGTGAAGGATGCTTTTTTACCTGTGGGGCATAGATACGTGTCAAGAGGCCTTTCCTCATCAGCTTCAAGTTCAACTCCTTGTCTGTCCAGACAACATGCTCCTTGTACCTATATTTCACGTACAAGCATTGAATAAAATTCCCTGTGTGAAAATGAGAAAGTCTTTGAGAAACTTGATTCCTCACAAAGTGGTAAATGGACAGGAGTTGATGAAACATATACCAGCGCCGCATCTCCTCCTGTGAAGCTGTTGAAGCAATGATGAAGGCCTGCAATACAGCACAGAACCCTGGATAGTAAGCGCAAAATCTCCAAAAGAACCTTTTCTTAAAACTAGTTCCAAATATTGTGCACTGCTGTGACCCCCAACATAGCAAGTGCCATGTTCTTACCGCTCGATCAAACTCAAGCATGAAGCAGCGCTTTACATCCTCCTTAGTGGGTTTGCACCCACACCTGTCACGCCGTGAGGTTAAATCTGAGAACTTGGTGTATGTGTAATGCAGAACTGCTGCCTCCTCGAATTTGATCTCACTGCAAGATGTAAACTCACTTTCAATTTTAAGAAACAGAAAAGTCAACCCTAGAACTCAGCTCCTGTCCAATAAGCCACACCAGGTCCTAATCTGGGTGCCCCAAAAAAAAATACACACACACACAAGCTCAAAGTAACACTACTTGCAAAAGCACAAAATGGTTCCTAAAATACTTAGGAGAAAAACTACCAGGATATGGGGCTACAAGAAGCTTGTTTCTCTCACTTGGGTGTTTTCATGTAGTTATGCCACCGATGAGCTCCATTAGGCCTCAAGTTGTCCTGGATACGGGAAGCTGCCTTTCCATTTCCATAAGTCAAGAAGTAGTTGGGGTTACCACGAGTGGCTTCTCGGTACAGTCCAAAATAAGTCTCCTTGGTAACATGGGCATAGTTCTTCTTGAACATGGATACCTGCAGCTTGGGAAAAAAAAAGATCATAAATAACACGTAAAAAGGATACCTAGTTTTATGTACAGCATCTGTAAGCAAAATTACTCTGGAATTATTCCCGTTCTGCCAAAAAAAAAAGCACTCCAGACATGTCACCTTTACCTGTAGGTGTGAACCAAATGTATAGCAGACAGGACCAGAAAAGTCACTTGTCACTCACCTCACTGAAGGGATCCTTGATGTCATCACGTTCAATAGCACTCTCCTGCATCAGGAATCCCAGTATGGAACGACCATAACTTTAGGTTATACTCAGTTCATCACAAAGCTTTTCACAACAGAAGGAAGATGAAAGACATGCTGTATCCAATTTTGAAACTACTATTCACAAGGTGAAGGATGGGCTGTACTATGCAGAAGTAGAAGAAAAGAAGAGAAAAGAGGAGAGAAACACATTGATGCAACATGTAGCTTGCAGACATCAATTTGCAGAATGTTTCAAACTTCTAATAAGGACCTACATTTGACAGGTTGTGCTTTAGAGTGAAACACCCACTGGTAAAGCTGGCTCTGAACTTCTCACATGTTCCAGGCTGCCATGAGGTTTACTTACATAATTTGGGAATACAACCATATCCACATCAGCTGCTACATCTTGTAGCAGACGTCGCAGTGAATATTCTGGGGCGCCTGCTGGGTGTAGCAACTCATCCGTGTCAAGATGTATTATCCAGTCCATACCTGCTTCCTGCTCTCACAAAGTAAACCCACACTAAGAGGGTCATCAGGCAGTTTTCTGCTGGGGTACACTCCTCACAAAGAAAAATGATGAACATTTCTGCAGACTTATTGAATAGTTTACAAACTGCTATGCTGTATGGGGTGGAGGTGCGAAAGTCACCCTTGCGAAAACAATGGCCATCTCCATGTTGAGTGACTGCTTCACAAAAAGCTCATAGTTACAGGGCTTGAAAAAGAAACCTGCCAACCAAGTCTCACCCCAAATGCGACTGCACACCCAACAGACAACCACTCCATTGCTTAGATCTTTCTCTATTTAAAAAGAATACAAACACCAGAATACCAATATTATCTCCTTACAGTACTGAGTATGCAGGAATATGAGCCAATGATTCATGGCACTCCTGCTACAAAATTTCAAAAAAAGACAAGGCAGAAGGGCAAACCTTTTGGCTTGCTTATCTTCCAGCTCCTTGGTGCGATGGATAACCATGACCCCCTGCATCCACATACAACTTCGTTTTGCAATCTGTGCCTGAGAAAAGTATTGATTGTACCTAATGTGACCTAAAACTGCCGCTGACCAGATTCACAGATGATTCCAGGACATGAGTAAATATTTCACACTCCTGCTGACAATGGGATATGACTACAAAAGTTCAAAGAAGCCAATACTCAATGGAATGGTTTTGCGGTGGCTGCTACAATACCCACTCTGCTTGTGTGATGACTTGCAGCATAGAAGCTCTATGGTGTAATTGAACATGCACAGTCCATTGTTTAAATCAGTTAGGTCTCCAATACAGAAAATGAGAGTAGCATGATGCAGAAAGGTGAGGACAGCATACAGGGATGGCTTCAAGAACCACAGTTGAGTTGGGAGATGCAGCCTTTCCCTCAACAAAGAGAAAAAAATTGGTAACACCAATGACCCGGTGGTAGAAAAGCCATGGCAGAATCTGGTCTAGACCAGCTGATGTGCTTGTAGTTATTGAAATCTGCAAGGGATTTCAATTTTCCCCACCCATCCATCCAAAGCAAGCAATTCCTCCTCAGAAAAACACCCATCCAAAAAGTTAACCCTAAAACATTGTCAGGTTCAGTATCACCCACTTGAACAAGAAGAGGATGACACCCATGTGAGCACCTCAAGCTTACACAACAACTGAAAAAGAAAAGGATGGCACCCATGTGAGCACCTCAAGCTTAAACAACAAAAACTGAGCAGAAGAGCACCATCATTACATCATGGTTTAGGGTTTTTAGGGTTTGTCCGTGATTTTTGCCTTGGGAGTGACATCGTTGAGAATGGCATACTGCCATCCTGGATGGTATGGAAAACCTGAAAGACCGCCACGGAACAGCTGATTGGCACAATCCAAATTGGTGACAGCACGGCCGCCAGTAGGGGTACTGAGCGAGTCAAGAGGCTGCACACCAGGGAGGCGTGAGTTGTCGCCTGCAAGCTGCCCAATGCGAGCCGGATCCACCAACAAACCTCCTCCTCTCCATTGCAAAACGAATGCAAATAGGGCTAGCGATAATGGCAATGCCGTCAACACGAAAAGGATTCTTGATGACGCTGATGATTGAGTCACCACAACAGAAGACCGGGACCCATATCCTCCCGCCATCTAGCACTTCACATACCAGCACTTGTGCGACCAAGAGAACAACTCCTCTCTTGCAGAAAAAAAAGACCCAAAACCAAAGTTCTATTGCTTTCTTTCCAAGACCCAAAAACACAAACACACACAATCCTCTCTCCTTTCCACAGCTAACTCCCCCTCTCCCCCCCCAAACCAAAACCCAAAGCCTAAAAACTAAAGAACACCCACCACCCACTCACAACTTTCTTCTACTCATACACTCAAAACAACAACAACCCAACAAAAACAAACTGACAAAAACCGATCTAGACACTCCCAAATCCCCCTTCTCCTCCTCCACTACAGCAACAACAACAACAACAGACGATGACAACACCGTTGCCCTCTTCCCCAACAACTACTACAAAATCTCCCTCTTTTCTCCTCCATCCCTTTCCTTCCTTGCCACCTTCCAACGTCCTTCTCCCAAAAGAATTGAAAAAAAAAAAAAAAAAAACTAATAATAATACAAACTCCCCATCCCTTTCTTCTCCAGCATCACTTTCTCACCATTTCTTTCTCTCTCAGATTTGCAAAAACACCCATCAAAACAATCAAGAAAGAGTCTTCTTGCTACATACTTACCTACAAAGTCAATCACTCTCCCCTCCCCAAAACCCCACCCTCCCCCTAGCCCCCCCCCCTCTCTCTCTCTCTCTCTCTCTCTCTCTCTCTCTCCTGTTTTTTCTTTTGCAATTTTCTTACTATTGTCAAACTAAGTATAACAAGTAATTTCAATTAAATTTCAATTTTCTCTTACACTCTTTTTTCTTTTTTTTTCCTGAAACACAAGACAACTTGAAATTCAACCCAAGAGTTGAAGCTAATTATTTGAAATTTTTTTTTTAAAAAAATTTTGAAATTTTATTTTAAGGGCTTTCTGTAGGCTCCTATGTGAATCATGGGTGTAGTAGTTAGGGCTTTTCTTTTTTTCTTTTTTTAAAATTTTGTTAAGTAGGTGAGTGAGTTGGTGATCACCCACAAAAGAGGAATTAGCCAAATTTTGCTAGAAAGAAAAAATTTTAAATTTTAATCCTAATTTGTTCTCGCCATGTTCAAGAACTCTCATTGTCTAAATAAGAAGATGATTTGAAGTTTTCGGGATATAGTATGATAGTAGTGACCTTGCATTTCCATCTCTACATGAATCATTTTTTATTTCTTTCATAATCTATTCAAGATTGCAGCAATTTAGTAAAGTTATTTGTAAAGTACTTCAAATGTGGGATGGAATTAATTATTTATTAGGGTTCAAAATAGGTCGAAATGATTTAAGTGAATGTTAAATTGTTTAATTAATCTTACATTCGGCATCTCACAATCCAGATCAAACTTTCAAACCTCATGACTTTCTTATTTTTTTATTCATTTTAAACGATTTAAAATGTTATACAAGTGCCAGCTGAAGTTTTACAAATCATTTTTGAACTTTAATAGCAACTGAGCAACATACGCAGAATTTTTTTTAAGGTGATTGGGAACTGGCTATTGGAGTGTTTGGTGGTTTGGTTTTTTTTTTTTTGAGTTCTTGACCCCTCTACTTTGAGGTTGTTAACTTTAGGGTTTAGGGTTTAGACCACACAAAGGGCAAGTATTTCAAAAAACACAATGCTCCATCAAAATTGTTGAGTGCAGTTAGAGGCCAAATTACGGCATGTAATCTTCCTCCACAAAGGGTGGGCATCTAAAAAAAATGCAATGCCATTAGTATGTGTATGTGGACATTATGTTTTTCAAAATGTGTGAGGATTATGCTTTTCAAAACACTTGCCCTCATTTTTTTTCCCATGATAAACCCTAAACCCTAAAATCCTAAAAAATTCCTTAAACCCTAAAAACCCTAAACCCTGGCAAGTAGGAATGACAGAAAAAAATAAAAAATTTGAGCAATTCTTGGAACTCCATACACCCTTCTCTAAAAAAAAGTCCTTGGTAGGAAAAATCGTTGTAATACGCCTATTCGATTGGAACTTAAAAAATATTGGCCCTATTGTGGTAGGCATACCATCCATAAAGAAATAAAAAAATAAATAGCATTTAGAGGTTTATGAAACAAACCATAAATAAATCCAAATGATCTTTTTTAGACGCTACCACCAATTAGATTGGATGAAATAATTAATTATAAAAATATAAATTTGCTTTGCAGATTTATTAACGAACAAGGAAGAATCCTATTTAGATGAATGAATAGATTGATTTCGAAACAATAACGCTTAATGACTATTGGCTATTATTATGATTTTCACCACAATGCAAGATTGCCCTTACGTGGTCAATGAACTCATACTAATGCTAAAACTTGTCGCAAATTCAGAAATATTTTTATTAATCAACGAAGTTGATCTAAACTGTAGGCTATAAGTTTTTTTCCATTACTTGTAATAATGAAAGCTTTTTAACAATTCTTATATTAAGGTTAGATATTGATTAGTGCTAGATCGAACGTACTGAAAAATATTTTTTTCATGTAAAATTTGTTAAATCTAAATGAAAAAGGTATTGGATGGGCTTTACCAAATTCAAGCCTATGCTTCCCTTCACCTTATGTGGGCCCTTATTCTAGTAAATTCCTAACCAGGGTTTTACTTTACAGTTCAAAAAACATTTCTTTTGGCTCATGACTTGATACTTTTTTTTTTTTTTTTTCTTATTTTATTGTTGGGTAGTTGACATTTCCAAAGGTTTAAGGTTCCATAACATAAAAATATTTTTAAATCATTAATTTTTTTGAAAAAT
>Ga0116227_10012480_pt1 | contig 13801 bp, 12 predicted proteins | sample S1TSphgellanicum_FD_89693 | JGI IMG/M metagenome (GOLD analysis project Ga0116227, IMG submission 89693) | Host-associated microbial communities from peat moss isolated from Minnesota, USA - S1T2_Fb - Sphagnum magellanicum MG | ecosystem: Host-associated > Plants > Peat moss > Unclassified...
CAGACAGGCCACAACTGCTTTATTCATTATGTTTATGGTGGCCTATATTATACAAACGATAGGTGAGGATGTTATTTTCCCTCGTATTGTGCAGAACGTATCTGAAAAGACGGAAAAAGCTTATATTGATGCCTCCGAATCATTTAAAAGTAAGCCGGGAGCCAATGCTAAGCAAATAGATCGGAATATAGCCGATATCAAAAAGACTTTCAGTGATCAAACAACAATTACCTTTGGCAGTATTGTACAGGGAGTTGTGTTTTCCGTTATATTGGTCTTCGTCATAGCCATGATCTTTGCTGCGTTATTTAAAAGGGAGCCACCCCTTTATGCAAAAACAACCGACGTAGGGTAGGCGTTTTGAACAGTTATTTAGAGGGAGCATATTTTTCGATATGCTCCTTTTTTATTTTGTTTAATCCGGTTCTTTTACAATATATTTATTGTTTAAAATACACTTGTTCCGGCAGCGTTTTCTGAAGCTGTTTCTGCTGGTTGGAGTTTACTGATTATAAAACCAATTATCTCATGATCAAAAGATTAGCGCTTTGCGGCACGCTCTGCTTGCTGCTGGTATCCCTAAGCCGTTTCAAGGCATTATCGCAGCCCAAAATCGATAAATTGCTCTTTGGAGTTGCTTATTACGATGAGTACATGCCTTACGACCGACTGGATAAGGATGTGCAAATGATGAAGGATGCCGGAATAAACGTGGTGAGGATTGCCGAGTCTACCTGGAGCACAGAAGAGCCACAGGAAGGTGTTTACGACTTCAGTCATATCGATCGTGTTTTAAATGCCATGAATAAAGCCGGTATAAAAGTGATCATAGGTACCCCAACCTATGCCGTGCCAACCTGGCTGGTAAGAAAATACCCTGATGTACTGGCTATTACGCCCCGGGGGCAAAATCAATACGGCGCGCGGCAGAATATGGATATTACCAACGTTCACTACAGGCAGTACGCCGAAGATATTATCCGCAAGATACTGGCCCACATCAAAGATCATCCGGCTATTATCGGTTACCAGGTTGATAATGAAACCAAGGCTTACGGCACCAGCGGGCCCAATGTACAAAAGCAGTTTGTTGAGTACATGAAGGACAAATACAAATCGCTGGATACCATCAATAAGGTTTTCGGTTTGGATTACTGGAGCAACCGCATCAACAACTGGGATGATTTTCCGTCGGTTAACGGAAGTATCAACGCAAGTTTAACTTCGGAGTTTGCGAAGTTTCAGCGCAAATTGGTTACTGATTACCTGGCATGGCAGGCAGCCATTGTAAGGGAATACAAACGTCCTGATCAGTTCATCACCCAAAACTTTGACTTCGACTGGAAGGGGTATTCTTATGGCATCCAAACCGAGGTTGATCATTTTGCTGCTGCAAAGGCTCTGGATATCGCCGGGGTTGACATCTACCATCCAACCGAGGATCATTTAACAGGCCTGGAAATATCTTTTGGCGGTGATGTGGCACGTTCAATGAAAAACGGACAAAACTACCTCGTGATGGAAACCGAGGCGCAGGGGTTCGCTCAATGGGTACCGTATCCCGGCCAGTTGCGGTTGCAGGCATTCAGTCATTTGGCATCTGGCGCCGATATGGTTGAATACTGGCATTGGCATTCTATCCATAACTCTGCCGAAACATATTGGAAAGGTTTGTTAAGCCACGATTTTGAGCCTAATCCCACTTACCTGGAAGCGAAAACCATCGGCGCAGACTTTGCCAGGCTAAGCCCGCAGCTCATCGATCTGAAAAAGGATAATAAAGTAGCCATACTGTTCAGTAACGAAGCGTTAACTGCTTTCAACGCGTTCTCGTTTGGCTGGGGATCCAGGGAAACCTATAATGATATTTTACGCCAGTATTATGATGCGCTGTACAAGATGAACGTAGGTGTCGATTTTATCGATCCGTCGACTATCGACATTAATAAATATAAACTGATTGTGGTACCTGCGCTATATGCCGCGCCTGATAGCTTATTGAAAAAACTGAACCTTTATGTAAAAAATGGCGGCCACATTGTTTATACCTTTAAAAGCGGCTTCAGCGATCAAAATGTAAAGGTGAGGTACACCAAACAGCCCGGTATTATCAATGAGGCCTGCGGAATTACTTACAGCCAATTTACAGAGCCGGTAAATGTATCGTTAAAGGACGATCCTTTTAACGCAGGCAAGGATAATACCATTCAACGATGGATGGAATTGATCACACCCGGAACCGCCAAAGTGCTGGCTTATTACGATCACCCGGTTTGGGGTAAGTATGCAGCGGTTACAGAAAATAGTTATGGCAAAGGCACGGCAACTTATGTAGGCTGCTGGACCAGCAATGCTATCACGGCTAAAATAATGGAGAATGCTGTGAAGGAAACGGGTTTATGGGGAACAGATCAAAATTTAAAATTCCCCCTGATCACGAAATCAGGTGTTAACCAATACCACAAGAATATTCATTATTATTTTAATTATTCAGCTAAACCAGCTTCGTTTGATTATCCTCATAAAGCCGGTAAGGAACTTTTATCGGGTGCATCAATTGCCGCTAATGAGAACGTGCCGATAGATGCCTGGGGCGTTAAGATAATTGAGGAGAAATAATAAATCTGTAGAGACGCAAAGCATTGCGTCGCTACGGGTTTATCTTAGATTCACACCCCTTCCGTCACCTGTTTCATCTTTGCAAGTGCGGTTTGTGATACCAGCAATGCATCCTGCGCGTAGTAATTTTTATTGAATACCTCGGTTGAAAGTACCAGTGGCTGGTCTGTTTTCTTCAGAATTTGTAAGATCCGCTTGATCGGTGCTACGCCGTCGCCTGGATAGATCCGGTCGGCATCCGTAATAACCGCCTGCGACAGGGTAGAAGGGTAGTCGTTCATGTGAAGGATCTCAACCGCTGTCGGGTTCATGAGCGGGAGGGTATCTAATGAAGTGTCTCCTTTGTACAGGTGAAATATATCAAGTAAGATCTTCGCTTTGGGATGACCGCTCTGCATCGCTACATACAATACATTACTTACGTTTCCTAATATTTTAAGGAACCCCCACATCTCTAAGTGCGGGATAACGCCGCTGGCATCGCTGAGATCGAGCAACGTGCGGTAGCGTTCCGCTATCACATCCAGGCTTATCTTTGTATCATTGCTAATGCCTTTGCCGGGTGCAGCCATACGCCGGCAACCTAATTGAGCCAGCAGGCCCATTTCCATTTTCGCCTGCTCCAGGGCCTTCTTCCGGGTAGTGTTGTCGTCAACAATCCATTCCGAAAAGCAAATCGCATCCTGTACGGTGAGGCCCAGGTCATCCAATAGCTTTTTGGCGTCTTTAATGCTGTGGCCGCTTGCCAGGTACTCCTGCAGCGTATCCATCCAGATCTCAACCGAAGTAAACCCGGCCTTTGATACCGTTTCCAATTCCTTAACAAACCCAAGTTTGTGGCCGCGAATAGTGGCCATGTTGATGCAATAAATAAAGTCGGGCGTTGCAGAAGCCGGAAAGTTCAAAGGGTTTCCCATGGCTTTTCCTACGGCAATTGTGCCTGCTGAAGCGCCTAAAAATTGCAGCGCTTTACGGCGACTGATATCATTGCTTGACATGTTAGGATACTAATTGGTCTATAAATTTATAGATATTTTTTAAATTGAATGAAATGGTTGGTTCATAAAATGAACAAATAAAAAGAGCTTCAGTTATTTTTATTGAATAAAATGACAAGATATGACGTCGCCATTCTTTTTTCAGGTAAACAAGTACCCGCTGATGGTTATTCCTGATGTACAGTTTCATCTTGACGGAACAACCTCACTTACATTTATTTATAGTATTTACGCTGATTGCGCCCAGGGCGATCCTAACCAGCGATTAAAAAAAGATGTCGCCTCACGGTCGGACAAGCGGCACGATCCCGATTATTTCGGATACGTTATTTTCCATAAAAATGATACCCTTTTCACTTACGTGGCCGATGGCGAAAACCATCTTCGGGCAACTGACGTGGAAGAGTTAATAAATATGATCAGCCGGGTTAGAAATCAACCGGACGTCTGGGAAAAATTCTGGAACAACTGACAGACAAATTATAGATGTATTGTTAACTATCGCCATAGATATGGGATGGTACATCTGGCTTATGCCAATTATTAATAAGAATTTTAAACCGTAACAATTTATTAACCGGTACAGCGCCCCAGTTTGTTAAATTTGCCTCCTAACTCTATATCCATGTATTCTGTACGGAGACAAATTTTATTAGCGGCATTTGTATTTATCGCCGTCATCGCACACGCTCAAAACAAAGTAAAAAAAGCTGTTTTTATTATTGCCGACGGCATACCTGCCGATGTAATTGAAAAGCTGAATACACCCAACCTAAAGTCGATTGCTGAGAAGGGCGCGTATATTCGTGCGCACGTTGGCGGCGAAAAAGGCGGTTATTCGCAAACCCCTACTATATCTGCTAATGGCTACAACAGTTTGCTCACCTCAAGCTGGGTAAACAAACATAATGTTTGGGATAATGATATTAAAGCCCCCAACTACAATTACTGGACAATCTTCCGGATGCTGAAAAATAGTTACCCGGCTAAAAAGACCGGTATATTTTCTACCTGGACTGACAACAGAACCAAACTGGTGGGCGAGGGGCTATCTGAAACCGGTGGTTACAAGGTTGACTATGTGTCTGACGGTTACGAACTGGATACCGTAAAATACCCGCATGATAAACTTAGCAATTATATCCACCTGATTGATGAAAAAGTGGCTGCTGACGCTGCTGTCTGCATAAAAAAAGATGCACCCGATCTAAGCTGGGTTTACCTTGAATATACCGACGATATGGGGCACCGTTATGGCGATAGCCCCCAGTATTATGATGCAATTGAGAAAATGGATGCGCAGGTAGGAAAGGTATGGGCAGCGATACAATACCGTGAGCAGCATTTTAATGAAGAATGGGTGATTTTTGTCACTACCGATCATGGTCGCGACGAAGCAACCGGGAAGGGCCATGGCGGCCAAAGTATGCGCCAGCGTTCTACCTGGATGGTTACCAATTACAAGCCGCTGAACAACTACGCTAAATATTACTATCCGGCTATCACCGATATTACGCCTTCTATTGCGCGCTTTATGGGCATTAAAGTACCGGCACCCCAATTACGTGAAATGGACGGTACTTCACTTATTGGCCCGGTATCGGTTGCGCAGCCTGAAGCTAATTTTGTACAAGGCTCGCTTGATATCAGCTGGAAGGCATTGAACGATAAAGGCGGCGTAAAGATCTGGGTAGCTCCGTCCAATAACTATAAAGAAGGTAAGCCTGATGATTATACCTTATTAACCACTGTGCCGGTAACTAAAGAGCATGTAACCGTAAGCGTAAAAGATCTTCCGTCGAAATTTTATAAGGTAGTGATTGAAGGTGAATACAATACGGTTAACAGGTGGGTTAACTTGCCATAGTTTGCATCGGGACCGTTTACCGGAAATTAAGGGAAGTATAGTCGCTATCATAATTCTTTGCACCAGCTTCATTATTTGTTGTCGATGGAGCTGGCGCAAATAAATATTAATTGCCAATTAATTTCCGCTGCCGAACACGATCTTGTATCCCTTATTGTTATTGTAAAGATTTGCCGGCGAGATAGATACGTTATTTTTTCCGTTGGAATAGGTATCGCTACCATCCCTGTTTTGGCTGATAATTTTGTAACCGGAGCTTTTTAGATTGCTCACTATCGACCGGTAGTGATTAGTATTCATGGTGATATAATCGGCGGTATTTTCGTGCGAATGCCAAACGAGAGCTTCCTTGTTATCATTCGAATCGAAGTTTATAAAAAAAACTTCACCTGTCTTGGCATCAAAACCTTTGGCAATCCAGTGCCTGTTCATCTTCTGCAGTTGACGCTCAAGCGCCCGTTGGGTGAGGTTAGGTGTTTTCAGCATGTTGTGGATGTCTTCCGCCGACAGGGACTGTGCCGATTCATTGGTATCCGAAGCGGCATTGCCTGTTGAATTACCTGTTCTGTAAAAAGCCTTATCGGAGTAGGGCTGCACACAAGCACTTAGGTTTAATGCAACAACAATCAATGCGATCAGCAAGTGCCTCGTTTTAAAAATAGATCTCATGAAACAGGAAAAAGGGTTAATGCCTTAGAGCCTGTTTAAAATTTATTCGTTGAGTTTCTTAGGCTTATTTTTGGCTGCAACTTCGTTGGATGTTTTTTGCCGTAGTCCCCGCCACGTCAAAAAAATCCGCCTCGTTTCGCTCAAAAATAGTCGCATAATAAATCTCACCAATAAAATTCAAACAGGCTCTTAAAGTTACCATATAAATAATTATCAAATGAGTAGTTTAGGCAGAATGTTTATCCGGATCTATAGAATCAGCGCCAACATCATTTTTTGTTATTTAAATATTCGTGATATTATAATCGCCTCTTTGCTAGCCAATTATAGAATTTATCTTACTAAATAAATAATAAGTTTAATGATGGTAAAACCAACAGATACAGATAGTTATATAGCCAGCTTCCCGGAAGAACCGCAGCAGCGCCTGGAACAAATTCGTGCGATTATCAAAGAAAACGCGCCTGGTGCAAAAGAGGTGATCAGCTACTCGATGCCCGGTTATAAGTTAAATGGCATGCTGGTTTGGTTTGCCGGGTATGAACATCATATCGGCTTTTACCCTGCACCATCGGGAATAGCTGCATTTAAGGATCAGTTTGCCAACTATAAATGGGCTAAGGGATCTGTTCAATTTCCCAACAATGAGCCGCTTCCGCTCGACCTGATTGCAGAAATAGTGCGGTTCAGGGTTGATGAAGACCGGCAAAAAAATCCCAAAAAGAAATGATCCCTGGTGATTTACCTATCGGCTTATTGATGATAGACCAGCGGATTTTGATCATCATCATTTAACAGATCGCCAACTTTTAGGGTTTGCAGGTATTCATCGGGCAATATGTTAGCAGTGCCGTTAAATATATTGCCGTCGGGCATGTAGGCGCAGGTCATGGCCCGGCGGTAACCACTCGTCATGTTCGCATTTGCCCCGTGGATGGTTAAGCCGTTATGAAACGAACAGCTGCCGGCTTTCATAGGCGCGGCGACTGACTTTGCCTTTAAAAACTGCGGGTAAACCTCGAAAATGCCGTCCATATTTTTACCGATACCTTTGTTTTCGAAGCTTGTTTCGCGGCATGAACCGGGGATGAAGAAGAGACAGCCGTTTTCGAGTGTAGCATCATCAAGGGCCACCCATATAGAAAGCGCTTTACGGTCGGAAAATGACCAGAAAGGGGTATCCAGGTGCCACGAGGTTGGGTTTGCCCAGGGGCGTTTAAACAAAGCCTGGTCGTGCCAGACCCTGATGCCATCAACCCCGGCTAATTTCGCAGCCATTTCGCCAATCCTTTCATCCAGCATCAGTTGCTTTACCCCCTCATCCGTTTGCCACAAATTTAAAAGCTGATCAAATACCTTTCCGAAGTACAGGGCATCTTCGTTTATTCCATCGTCTTCGCCTGTTTTCAGATCCTTTCCCGGCATTTTTTGCCCGGCGCGTGCGGCTACTGCATTCATTACTGTTTTTCGCCAATGCTCAAGCTCATCCTGCGAAAGAAAATCTTCAATTACAATAAAGCCGTTGGCCTGGTAAAAGTCTACCTGTTGCTGGTTTATCTGGTGGTTCATCTGGTATTATTTAGGTTTCCTGCTAAATATGCACGAAAGCTGCGGGCGTAAATCAACCCGGTGAGCCCTCGTGCATCTTATGAAGAGAAAATTAACTTATTTATCAAAAATAGCACGAAAGCAAATCCTTTGCTTATATAAAAGTACACAACTTTTGTACATTTTGATATATTTACCGTTGTTGTATTATCTTCCATATTCTTCCTATGCAGAATTTTAACAAGTATCTTATAACATCAGCTATCGACGAAAAATGGGGATTTTTTGTTACTTCGGTAGGCTATTCGAAAATAGAAGGGAAGCAGGTTTATCCCAATAATACCGGGCATCCGGCAACTCACGCCTTTACCTGGAACAAAGGCAGGGTTTTTAACGATTATTCCCTTGTTTATATATCCGGGGGACGGGGTGTATTTGAATCTTCCGAATCCGCTTCAGTAGAAATCAGCGCGGGCACCATTTTTATCCTGTTTCCGGGTGTTTGGCATAGGTACAAACCTGATCCCGGGTGGGGCTGGGAGGAGTACTGGGTTGGATTTAGAGGGTATTATCCCGATCATTTGATGTCGCAGCAATTTTTTGACAAGACTACGCCCTTTATCAATATCGGCTTAAATGAAGATATGCAGCGCATGTTTCATAAACTGCTGGATCACGTTAAATCCCCGGTTTCCGGTTATCACCAGATCATCAGCGGGATTACCTTAGAGATGCTCGGATTGGTGCATAGCATCTCCCTCAATAAGGGACTGGAACCCGGCGATACTTCCAAAGCGATCTCGAAGGTGAAATTCAGGATGCGTGAGACTATTGAGAAACCGCTGGAGATTGAGCGGCTTTTGGACGATATACCAATGAGCTACTCTAAATTCAGGCAGGCGTTTAAACGGGAAACAGGCACATCGCCCAACCAGTATTATCTTAATATCCGGTTAAGCAAAGCACAGGAACTGCTTGTTTAGACGTCGCTTACCATTAACGAGATTGCTTTCCTTACGGGATTTGAATCAATATTTTATTTTTCCAAATTGTTCCGGAAGAAAAATGGCATCGCACCTAAAGAATACCGTAGTAAACGGAACCAGGAGGGCTTTTGATCGTACAAGCAGATGGATCTGTATAGCCCCGGATGAACGAAGTTGAGCTACTTCACACCGGGCATTGTCGAATCACGTTTTATCAGTTTCGACTTCAGGACGATCGTTTCATTAAATTCGTACCAGCGCTTATCGAAGATTTTGAATAAGATACATGCTGCTTCCACGCCAATTTCAAAAGCGGGTTGATTAATGGTTGTAAGCGACGGGTGGAGCAAGTCGGCATGCGCCAGGTTCGAAAAACTTATTAGTTTTAGATCCCGGGGGATATTCAAATTCAATTCCTTGCAAGCATAATAGCAGGGCATAGCCAGCTCTTCTATCGACGATAATATCCCGTCTGGACGTTGCTTAGCAATAAATGTTTTTATCATCGCCAGATTATCATCACCTTTTCCGTTTTCCGTCATTACTAAATCTGGGTTACCTGGTAAACCATGATCTTTTAAAGCATCTTGATAGCCCTGCAATCTTTTTTTACCCGTAGATAAAGTGTGAAGTGCAGATAAGTATGCTATTTTTCTGCACCCGGTTTCAATAAGGTGCGCTACCGCGTTATAAGCACTTTCATAATCATCGGTCGTTATTTTCACGCCATCCAGATCATCGTTCACGCGGTCGAAATAAACTACCGGCAGCTTTTCACCCACTTCTTTTAGCTGGGCCTTATCCGGTGTTTCACCTGCTAATGAAATCAAAATACCATCTACGCGCCCGCTTAGCAAACGCGTTAAAAACGATCTTTCTATTTCGCTGCTTTCATGTGTTTGGTAGATCAATACGTGGTAGTCGCGGGCGCGGGCAACCTCTTCAATACCATTGATGGCAAGGGAAAAAAAGTTATTCGCAATAGCGGGCACTACCACTGCAATGGTTTTACTTTTTTGCTGGCGCAAGCTGCTCGCGAACGGATTTGGCTCATAATTCAGTTTTTGGGCCATTTCGAGTACACGGGCCTTGGTTTCGCTGCTGATCTCATGACTGTCGCGGAGTGCCCTCGACACTGTAGCCATTGACAGGTTCAGCTCAAGGGCTAGCTTTTTTAAGTTGGTTTCTCCCATTATCGATAGCGTATCAAAATAGCATATTAGTGTCTATAATACAATTATCCCGTAATCGTTTACGTAAATAAATATCCCGTAATTGATAAATGCAAGTTTAATTATTTTCACTTTTAGAACACTAATTATAGAAATACAATCCAAAAGCGAGTTTTAAATTGTATTTATTACACCTAAAAATAACTTGATAAATTTTTATTCCGGCAACAACTTTATGCATTGGCATTCATTTGTTGTGGATATAACAATTATTAAAAGTATTTATTGCTGTGCGTTAAATAACCTGTAAAAATTACCAATTAAATAAACCAATATGATTACAACCAGACACAATTTTTTTACGGCGAGGTACCTCTGCGGCATCCTGGTCGTATTGCTGCTCTTGTCCTTCAGTAAATCCAACGCCCAAAGCGGCACGGTTAAAGGAACTGTGAAAGATACCAAAGGCGTACCACTGCCTGGTGTTACCGTAAAAGTAAAAGGCACCAATAAAGCAACAGTTACAACAATCAACGGGAATTTTACCATTGCCGGAGAAAAAGGCAGTGTATTACAAGTGAGCTTTGTTGGGTTTCAGCCGGTTGAAATAACCGTTGCTGATGCTGAACATACGGATATTTCGCTCTCCGAGAGTTCTACCACGCTGAATGACGTTATTGTAATAGGTTATGGTACCAGCAGTAAAAAAGAGCTTACCAGTGCCATTACAACCGTTAAGGCAGAAAATTTTAACGCGGGTGTGGTTGCCACCCCGGCCGATTTGCTTGAGGGCAAGGTTGCCGGACTTAACATCACCAACGATGGTAACCCGAATGGTACGGCAACAGTTACGTTAAGGGGCCCTTCAACATTAAGAAGCGGGGCCGCATCGTCGCCATTTTACGTTATAGATGGTGTGCCTGATGCCGATATTAACCTGGTAGCCCCATCAGACATTGTTTCGATAGATGTTTTAAAGGATGCTTCCGCAGCAGCGATTTACGGCAGCCGGGCCACCAATGGCGTTATCATCGTAACAACAAAAAAAGCAAAGGCGGGCCAGTCTTATCTAACATACAACGCCTACGTAGGGGTCGAAAAAATAGCTAACCAGTTTAAAGTAGCCAGTGCTGATCAGTTAAAAGCTTTCCTGTCAAAAACCGGGCAGAGCCTTACCCCGGCCAATGACAATGGCAATACCAATTGGGAAAACGAAATAGAGCGGAATGCCGCTTATTCGCAAAATCATAACCTCTCTTTTGGCGGCAGTACCGGCAAAACGACATTTGGCGGCAGCATAAACTACCTCGAAAACGAAGGTATTATTAAAACCAGCAGCCTGAGCCGGTTTATAGGTAAGCTTAATTTGTCGCAACGAGCGTTGAATGACAAATTGAAACTGGATTTTTCGGTAAGTAATTCCATTACCAGCCAGGACCTGATTGTGAACGATATTCCGCTATATAGCGCAAACGGTGCAAACCCCAATGTTTTAAGGGCTGCAGTGCAATCGCTGCCGACCCGCGCTGTTTATAATGCCGACGGAACTTTTTATAACGACCCTACTTTGGTACTGGGTTACAATCCATTAGGTTTGCTTGAAACTAATACCTACAATCAAAAGGTCAACCTGTTATTAGCTAATGCAAAAGCCGAACTGCAATTGCCTTTCGGGATATTATACAACGTAAACCTTGCTTACCAGGACAGGAATACAACCGGCAATGTTTACCTGAATTCAGCATCGGAGCTGGCTGAAAATCTCGGCGGTGTAGCCACGCGTTCGCAGGATGAGGATACCAAAAAGCTATTCGAGAATTACCTGAGCTATGCCCACAATTGGAATAACAAACACGATTTTAAAGTATTGTTAGGCTATTCTTTTGACCAGACTGAAACCGGTGACGGCTTTCAATCGAGCAATGAAAACTTTGTTTCTGATGCTACCAGCTATCACAACCTTGCTTTAGGAACGGCACCAGCTGGTTATGTTCCCAATTATGGCGGTTATCTCGATGAAACATTGCGTTTAATATCATTCTACTCGCGTGTGAATTACAACTACGACGGCAAATATATTTTCCAGGCCTCTATTCGTCGCGATGGTTCCAACGCATTTGGAGCCAATAACCAGTGGGGCTATTTCCCCGCGGTATCGGGCGCGTGGCGGGTGATCGATGAGCCATTTATGAAAAATCAAAGCGTGTTTGACGATCTTAAACTGAGGGTGGGTTACGGTGTTACCGGTAACTCGCTCGGGTTCGACGCTTATACGCCGTTAACCCAATATGGCACTACCGGTTCTTTTTACTACAACGGTAACTGGATAGGGGCTATAGGCCCTACACAAAACCCAAATCCGAATTTGAAATGGGAAACTACTGCTACACTCAATTTAGGCCTTGATTTTTCATTCCTGAAAGGCCGGTTAAGCGGTACCGTTGACGTTTACGACAAAAAGACAACCAACATGATCTATTCTATCCCGGTTTCTACAGTTACCTACCTGGTTAATTATTTAACGGCTAACGTCGGCAGCATGGACAATAAAGGTATAGAAATAGGATTGACCGGCACGCCGGTGAAAACCAGGAACTTTACCTGGGAGAGTTACGGAAATATATCGTTTAACAAAAACATGATCACTTCGTTGGGTAACGATATATCAAAGATCTATGTTGGCGATCCGGAAGGACCAGGCCAGAGCGGTTCAACCGTATCAGTGATTCAGGCTGGTTACCCGCTTGGGGAATTTTACACCCTGAAATATATCGGGATGACCAACGGTGTATCTACCTATATGGGCGCAGATGGCAAACCTACCACTACACCAACCAGCGCCGACCGTACTTACGCAGGTAATGCGCAGCCGACCTACATATTTGGATGGGGAAATACCTTTAACTATAAACAGTTTAGTTTTAACTTCTTTTTCCGCGGCCAGGGAGGTAACAAAATAATGGATGCTTCGCTGGCAGACTTTAATACACCTTATTCGGCCAGCACGCATAACGTGCCACTGATAACCCTCACAGAACCGGTTACAGACGTAAATGCCAATTTGTACTCAACCCGTTACCTGGAAAGCGGAACGTTTGTACGGTTGAGTAATGCTACATTATCTTACAAAATTAAAGTGCCAGGCAATTACGTACACGGCGTGCGGGTTTATGTAACAGGAACCAACCTCTTTATAATTACTAACTATAAAGGTGTAGACCCCGAGTTGAATTTAACGCTTAACAACCAGGCAAGCGGCCAGTTTATAGGTGTAGATGCAAATAATTACTATCCGAAAACGCGCACCTTCCTCGCCGGTGTACAAGTTGATTTATAATTAAACCCCAATTATCAAAGATGAAACGTTTTAAACTTCATATATATACAAGCCTCATCATTGTTGCGATGGGGATAGCCTGCATGTCGGGCTGTACCAAACTAAATGTAACGCCTGTTTCTACACTTACGCCAGCCAATTTTCCAACCACGCCGGCACAGTTTGTAGCTGCTACAGGCCCTATTTATACAACATTTGCAGCCGACGCGCCTGGCCGCGAATGGTGGCTTACCGAAAATCTGAGTACTGACATGGAAGTATTGGTGGCCCGTGGCGGCAACTGGTTCGACGGCGGTACTTATTCTACCATGAACCTGCACACCTATACCGCTGATAACAGTATGCTGGAAACGCTGTGGAACTGGGGATATTCAACCATCAGTACCTGTAACCAGGTGTTGTCGTTGTTTAACTCGGTGCCTGCAAGCGCTTCTAAAACGCAAACTGTAGCAGAGATAAAAACTATGCGCGCGCTCTCTTACTTTTTTATGATGGATAACTTTGGTAACGTACCGATTTCGACCACATTTGGTGACACTACCAATTTAGGGACACAGTCAAGAGCCAAGGTTTTTGCGTTTATAGAAAGCGAATTATTGGCGCAG
>Ga0116227_10012481_pt1 | contig 13800 bp, 11 predicted proteins | sample S1TSphgellanicum_FD_89693 | JGI IMG/M metagenome (GOLD analysis project Ga0116227, IMG submission 89693) | Host-associated microbial communities from peat moss isolated from Minnesota, USA - S1T2_Fb - Sphagnum magellanicum MG | ecosystem: Host-associated > Plants > Peat moss > Unclassified...
AGAGCAGTGCCTACGCACAGGCTCCCGCACCAAACCCAGAACCGACGCAGCACGAGTTCCTCGTCAAGGATTTTGCAACCGAAAGCGGCGTGGTCTTGCCCGAGGCGCGGATCGTGTACGGCACTTACGGCGAGTTGAATGCCGCGGGCGACAACGCCATTCTGCTACCGTCTCACTACATGGCTGACATGCACGGTTATGGCTGGCTGATCGGACCTGGCAAAGCGCTCGATCCCAAGAAGTATTTGTTGGTGACCAGCGAGCTGTTTGGCAATGGCCGGTCATCCTCTCCGAGCAATACCCCGGCTCCTTTTCACGGACCGAAATTCCCGGTAACCACCATTCGTGACAACGTCGCCATCGTACATGCGTTGCTCACCGAACAACTTCACGTCAAACATCTGCGCGCCGTCATCGGTTTTTCCATGGGCGCGCAGCAGGCATTCCAGTGGGCGGTCAGCTATCCCGATTTCATGGATCGCATCGTCGCCACTTCGGGTACGGCAAAAACCTACGATCACGGCAAGGTGCGTCTCGAAGGCGAGATCTCCGCACTCACCGCCGATCCTGCCTTCCAGGAGGGCAACTACGAGCAGGAACCCGCGCGCGGCATCGAAGCCTTCTCCATGGTGTGGGCCGCCTGGCTATTTTCGCAGGAATGGTGGCGTCAGGAACTGTGGCGCACCAACAGCAGTTTCGGCAAGACTTATGATGAGGTGGTCGATCATTTCCGCCATCACTTCATTCCGGGCGCCGATGCCAATAACCTCATTTTGCAGATGCGCTCGTGGGAGCAGCACGATGTCGGCACCACACCGCCGTTCAACGGCGACGTCGTGGCCGCGCTCAAGTCCATCAAGGTGCCCGTGCTGTATATGCCTTCGCTCACCGACCTGTACTTCCCCATTACCGATGCACGCTATGAGGCTCAATTCATCCGTCAATGCAGGCTGGCGCCGATTCCCTCGCTGTGGGGTCATCCCGCCGGCGCGGGCGTCGCGCCGGCCGACGCCAAGTTTCTCAATGAACACATCGCTGCGTTCATGAAATCCAAGGAAAAATAAATGTTGAATCCAATCATGCGTTCGATGCTGATGACCTCACTCGCCGTCGGCGGAACCGCCGGTGCAGGCCTTGCAACGGCGGCCGACCCCGCGGCGCCGCCCAGCCTCACGGCGCTGCATTGTCCGCATTTGTTGGACGTGGTGAAGGGACGCACCCTGGGAGAAACCACCGTCATCGTCGAATCAGGCCGGATCCGGGAAGTCCTTGCGGGCTTCCAGACGCCCGCAGGCGCCACGGTTGTCGAATTGCCGGCGCAAACCTGCCTGCCCGGGCTTATCGATACGCACACCCATCTCAGCTTCGAATTCAACAAGACGCGCTATATCGACACTTTTCATTGGAACATCGCGGACTACGCCGTGCGCTCGACGGTGTTTGCAAATCGCACGCTGCTGGCGGGATTTACCACGGTACGCAACTTAGGCGACACGGCGAATGAATCGGTGGCGCTGCGTAACGCGATCAACGCCGGCATTGTTCCCGGCCCGCGTATCTATACCGCCGGCGTACCCATAGGATCGACGGGTGGACACGCCGATCCCACCGACGGCTATCGAGACGATCTGGCGGGCGATCCGGGACCCAAGCGCGGCATCATCAACAGTGTCGAAGACGCCGCCAAAGCGGTGCGCGAGCACTACAAACAGGGTGATGATCTGATCAAGATCATGCCCTCGGGCGGGGTGCTCGATGAAAGCGCGAGCGGCGACAATTCGCAGCTCACCTTGGAGGAGATACGTGCCGTCGTCTCGACAGCGCACGACTACGGGTTCACCGTGGCCGCACACGCGCATGGGGCGGAGGCGATCCGCCGCGCGGTGGTGGGCGGTGTCGACTCCATCGAGCATGGCACCTACCTCGACGATGCCGACATGAAGCTGATGGTGGAGCGCGGTACTTGGTACGTGCCGACCATCATTGCCGGCGATTACGTGGCACGACAGGCGAAGATCCCCGGTTTCTATCCGCCCCAAGTGGCAGCCAAGGCTCTGGCCATCGGGCCGCTGATCCAGGCCACGGCGGGACGCGCGTACAAGGCGCACGTGAAAATCGCCTTTGGCACCGACGCCGGAGTGTATCCGCATGGCGAGAATGCCCATGAGTTCGAGTTGATGGTCGAGGCGGGTATTCCGGCTCTGTATGCCATCCAGGCAGCGACGGTGAATGCGTCGCAGCTGCTCAGACACGAACAGGACGTAGGCTCAATCGCGGCGGGCAAGTTCGCGGATGTGGTGGCCGTTCCGGGCGATCCGCTCGAGGACATCAGCCTGATGCGCAAGGTGAGCTTCGTGATGAAGCAGGGTGTGGTCTACAAACTCGATTCGCACAGTGTCGTGCGCGAGCCCTAAATCCTCAAGTGCGCACGCGCGCGGGATTTCCGACCGCGGTCGCTCCCCGCGGCACATCCCGCGTCACGACGCTGCCCGCGCCAATGATGGCGTCATCATCGATGGTGACCCCCGGCAGAATGATGGATCCGCCGCCGATCCAGACGTTACGACCGATCGAAATCGGCTTGCCGAATTCTGCACCCGAACGCCGAATCACCGGATCGCGGGGATGATCCGCCGTATATAGCTGCACAGCAGGTCCAATCTGCGCGCCTGCGCCGATACTCACCGCCACGACGTCGAGAATCACGCAATTGAAATTCAGGAAGACATCGTCGCCCAGCGAAATGTTGTAGCCAAAGTCGCAATGGAACGGCGGGCGAACGACGGCGCCCTTGCCAACGGCCGCCAAGCGCTCGCGCAACAATTCGTGCCGCGCGTCACCCGTAGCGCCCAAGGAGGCGTTATAGCGCACCATCCAAGCCTTGGCCGATTGCTGATCCGCCTGAATCTCAGGATCGCCCGCATGGTAGAGCTCGCCGGCGAGCATCTTCTGCTTCTGCGTCATTTCCAAGCGAATTCCTCGTTTGCGATGGCTGACCATGCAGTATACAACCGGTAGGGAAGCTCGGCGGCGTTGACCGGTGCGTGGCTGGCGCCACCCGAACGCTCAGCGCGTACACTATTGGCGTAGGTGCCTCGCATCAAGGGAATCCGTGGAGGGCTAGTGAAGTTACCTGTCTTGATGTTCGCATTGGGTGGTCTCGTCTCAGTGGCGCTCAGTTGGTACATCAGGAAACTCGACGCCATTCCCAAGCCGGCCGAAGCGCTTCAGCAGCCGACGTCAAAGTAAGTTCAAGGTCACCTCAGCTCCATCCACGTCGGCCTCATGAGTTCCACTGAGAATGCGCCCACTGAATTCTTGATTGTCGGCGCTGGCGCGTTGGGGTCGATATTGGGCGCTCATCTGGCGAGCGCAGGCTACCGCGTAACTATGCTGGCCCGCGGCGCCAGAGCAGCCGCCATCGCAAGAGCCGGACTACGAATCGAAGGCTTGACGACCATCGTACAGCCGGTCCAAGTCATTACTGACCCCACTCACATCAGAAACACCGAAATCCTGATCCTCGCGACCAAAGCCATCGACACGGTTCATACCCTGTCGCTCTTGAAACACATCCACCTACGTTCAGCACTCTCGATCCAGAATGGCGTCTTCAAGAACGAGGCTCTCAGCGACGCATTTGGAACCGGCCGCGTGCTCGGAGCGGTCGCAGACATCAGTGGCGAGCAGCGGCCTGACGGCACGGTAATTTTCACGCGGAATATCGATATCTGCTTGGGAAGACTACAGCACAATTCCGACGAGGCCGCCTCGGCCGCCGCCACCGTAGCGCGCGAACTGAACCACGCCGGCATCAAAGCCTCTACTTCATCTGACATTCAAAGCTTGGAGTGGTCCAAATTCGTCGGGTGGGTAGGCCTGCTGACAGTCGCAATCACCCTTCGCGCTCCCACATCGCAGTGCTTGGCAGACCCCGCGGCGGCGCTGGTATTGGTGCGCATCGTTCGCGAAATGGGCAGTTTATGTCGCGCGGAAGGCGTGAAACTACAGGACGGAGCGGTGTTACCGGTAGCGACTCTATGCCAGGGAACGGAAGACTCAGCCGTCGACAGGGTGCTTGCCGTCGGCAACGTCTTCGCAAGCATGGCGCCGGAGCATCGGATCTCGGCGCTCCAAGACCTGGAAGCGGGTCGACCTTTGGAAATCAATGAGACCATCGGTTACGCAGTCGCACGAGCCCACCGTCTAGCCTTGAAGCTGCCGTTGCTCGAGACTGTCTTGCCTCTGATCACAGCGATCGATCGAGTAGCGGGCGGCAAGCGGCAAGTGCGTAACCCACTGCAATAATCCTATGGCGCGGCAATGCTCTCCAAAAGAGCGCAGGCGCGCGCAAGGGCCGCGGCGGAGTCGACTCGAGTGGCGAACTGGCGACACCGCTGGCTCACTGCGGCATCATCCAACAGTTCTCGCAGCACCGGTGCGACGCGGGTGGCGCGGTAGCGGCTTGCCGGAATACAGCGCCCCAGACCCAATCTTTCGATGCGCCAGCCGCTGTCGAACTGATCGTAGGCATGCGGGACCACCAGATGCGGAACGCCCGCCTTGATGCCCTGCGCCAGAGTACCGATGCCGCCGTGGTACACCAGCAGGGCGGAGCGCGGCAACAAGCGGCTGAAGGGCAGGTAGCGAAACACCTGGATATCGGCAGGCAAGTTGCGCGGTACCTGCTCCGGGAAATTGGTGACCAGCATGGCCCGTGCGCCGATGCGGCCGGCCGCTTGCACGGACTCGCTGAAGAATTGCTGCATGGTCGAGCCGGCAGAACCCGGTGTGAACACGATGGGAGGAGGACCTGCCTCGAGAAATGCCTCGGCTTGTTCAGCGCTCTCGCTCTCGCCGGCATCGAATTGCGCGAAACCTACGGCGTGGGTATTGACGGGCCAGTCAGGCTGGGCCGCGGCGAACCATTCGGGAAACATTGCCAAGACCAGCTGCGGGGAATTCATCCATCGGTCCATCACTCGTTGCACCGGCGCAAGTCCCAGCGTCGCGCGAAACGCATTCAACGGCTGTTTGAGATTTCGATCCAAAATCAACGCATCGACCAAGGCAAACAGCACTTGCTTCATCCAACGGGGATGCCCCGCCGACAACCGGACATTGCCCAGCATGCCTTGTTCGCCATAGGTGCGGATGACGCTGGGCTGTAGGTGCACCGAGGCGCTGGGTACCCCAAGCTTTTCTTGGGCGACTCTGCCACCGAATGCCAGCGAGGAAAATGCAACCACGGTATCGGAGTCGGCCCGCCCTTCGATGAGGCGATAAGTTTCGGCGATCGCCGGAACGATGACGCTGGCAATGACGGCGAAACCTTTGCGCATATGCCAGACATCGGGATTGCCGATGACGCCTTGCGCGGCAGCGAGATCGCCCAAGGCCAGGAATTCCAAACCCTGCGACTCGATCAAGCCTTGAAACAGCGGATTCGTCAGTACGGTGACCCGATGCCCGCGCGACTTCATCGCCAACCCCAGCGCAATGAAGGGATGGACGTCGCCTGAGCTGCCGAGCGTCGGCAGCATTACGTGAAGACGCCTGGATCGCGGAGCCGTCGGACTTGCGCTTGAAGGCATGGCCAACGTTAACGCTCGAACTTGGTCGAGAGAATGATCGACGAAGTGGTGCGCTCGACTCCATCGAGCGCGCCGATTCGATCGATGACCTCATCCATCTCGGCAACCGAGGCAGTCGCCGCCTCGGCGATCAAATCGACATCGCCGCTGACCGAATGCAGCACCCGCACCTGTCCAATATTGCGCAGCGCCGCGGTGACCGATCGCGCTTCCTTCGGTCCCACCTTGATCATCACATGGGCGCGAACGGCCCCGAGGCCGTGTTCGGGCGCCAAGCGCACACCATAGCCGACGATGACACCCTGCTTCTCCAAACGCTCGATGCGGCTTTGAACGCTGGTTCGCGACCGGCCCACCATTCGTGCCAGTTGCGCGGTTGAGGCCCGGCCGTTCTCGCGCAGCGCCGAGAGAAGCCTTTGATCAATGGGATCCATGGCGTTTTGCCGTTAATGACCTGCGAACTGCCGTCATTGTACCTGAGTAATGTCCAGATTTACCCTACCTTTCGCAGGCCATACCGACAAGAATGCCGCTTACCGTTGGGAGATTCTTATGAAAGACATCGTCATCGTCGGCGCGGGAAAAATTGGCTCGATGATCGCCGAATTATTGGCCGGATCGGGCGATTATGCGGTCAGCGTCGTCGATCGCTCTCAAGCGCAGCTCGATCGGCTCGAGACCGCGGCTAAGATCCGCAAAATAGCGGCGGACATCACCGAGGCCGGCGTTTTGCACAATATTCTGGCCGGCAAGTTCGCCGTGCTGTCCGCGGCCCCCTACCACGCGACTCGGCTGATCGCCGAAGCCGCCAAAGCCGCAGGCGCTCATTATTTGGATCTGACCGAGGATGTGGCCAGTACCCGCGTCGTGAAGCAGCTCGCGGCGAATTCGCGCACGGCATTCATACCGCAATGCGGGCTTGCACCCGGATTCATTACCATCGTCGCCAGCGAATTGGCATCGCGATTCGACCAGTTGCACGACGTTCGCATGCGCGTCGGCGCGCTCCCGAAATTTCCGTCCAATGCGCTCAACTACAATTTGACCTGGAGCACCGACGGGGTCATCAACGAGTACTGCGAACCCTGCGAAGCCATCGTCAACGGACAGTTGCGCGAAACCCAACCGCTGGAGGAACTGGAGGAATTCTCGCTCGATGGCATCCTGTATGAAGCATTCAACACGTCCGGGGGTTTGGGCACCTTGTGCGAAACGCTCGCCGGCAAAGTGCGCAACTTGAATTACCGCACCATCCGCTATCCCGGACACGCCGCCATCATGAAGGCGCTGCTCAACGACTTGCGACTACGCGATCGACGCGAACTGCTCAAGGATATTCTGGAAAACGCCGTGCCCATCACCTTGCAGGACGTGGTCATCGTGTTCGTCACCGTCAGCGGCATGCGCGCCGGCCAGTTGATGCAGGAAACCTACGCGAACAAAGTCTATGCCGCGCCTTTGGGCGGACGGGTCCGCAGCGCCATTCAAATCACCACTGCCGGCGGCATCTGTGCGGTACTCGACATGTTGAGCGCCGGCGAACTGCCGCAGCAGGGTTTGATCCGGCAGGAAGAGATCGGCCTGCGCGCCTTTCTCGCCAATCGATTCGGCAAGTGCTTCGCCTTGCCAACGCCGGCGGCGGCCAACGCCGCTTGAAAAGGCTCAGGCGCTGATCGTTCGGGTCTTGATGAAGCTCTGAATATCGGCCAGCGTCGGCGCGCGGCCGCGAATCGGCGCGCTCAAGGCGCCGACGGTATCGGCGTGCACCAGCTTTGGATATAGCTTAAGCGTCACGTCCACGCCGCGTGCACTCAGGGCGGTGGCCAGGTTGCGAGAATTCTTCGGCCACACGGTATCGTCCTTCAGGCCATGCACCAACAACATGGGTGGCGCGTCAGCGCGCACATAATTGATGGGTTGCGATGTAGGATACAGAGCCGGAGGCCCAAACATGTCCTGCACGTCGGCCTCGAGCAGTGGCAGAAAATCGTACGGTCCCGACAGACCGATGACGCCGGCAATGTGCGGCACCGAGCCCGCGGCGCGCAGGTGGCTGGAATCGAGCGCCAGCAGAGCGGCCATGTGAGCGCCGGCCGAATGTCCCATCAGAAACAGCTGGTTCGGATCGGCGCCGAATTCACCGGCATGCGCCACCGCCCATTGCGCCGCGCGGGCCGCATCATCCATGAACCCGGGCATTTTCACCTGCGGGTAGTGCCGATAGTTGGCGACCACGGCGACATAGCCCGATTCCGCCAACGCTGCGCCCACGAACCGATAATCGGACTTGTCTCCAAACTCCCAGCGACCGCCGTGCCAAAAAACGATCAGCGGCCTTGCAACCTGCGTGCCGGGACCCGCCTTGGCGTCGGGAATGTAGACATCGAGCTTTTGCTGCGGATCCGCGCCATAGCTCAGTTGGGTCCGGCGCTGATAAGCGCCGAACACCGACGGGGCATTCGCCGCGAAGAACACCACCCGCGAACACCCCGCCGCGATCAGCGTCGCCAAGCCTGTCAGTGCGGTGCGCCGCGATACAGTTTTGATGTTACCGGCAGGCAAGGGTGAGCCGCTCAGAGTGATCGAGAATGCCGTGTTGAATGAGCCACTGTCGCGCGTCCGCTGCATCCTCGCGAAACCACCGCGCAGCGCTGCCCAATCTGAAGGTGTAACCCCAGGCGTCCATATCGCTGCACATGCGCTCGCGCCCGACGTTGGGCAATGAATCCGCCAGCACGATTTGCAGGTAGCACACCGCATTTTCTTCGGCGTGATCGCCGCCGGCGTCGGTGTCGAGGCCGGCACGCCGTTCCGGCGACATGCAGATGAAGTGCGCGCCTTCGTGCAGCACCGAATGCACCGGGGTATCCAAACGTGCATAGATACGCGAGGCCAGCAACCCCGCTTCCTGGTCGCCCCAATAGGAACCGGGTATGACCTCTTCGGGAGCGATCAACTGCATCTGTAAACCATACCGATCCAACAGTACTTGCAGCGAGACCCGGTCGATGGCGTTGAGCCGCAGCACTGCGCCACCTTGGGTTACTTCAAACTGGTCAGACGGTGCATGGCGATGGCGACCAGATCCCGCGCCATTTGCTGACGCAGAATATCGGCCTCGTGTTCCTTGGCCAGCTGCACGTTCTCTTCGAAGCTGTAGTCCTTCGATAAACTGACGCTTTGCGGTGCCAGCAGCAGCTTATCTCCCGCGTGCACGTCGAACGTGATGCTGTAAGTGAGTTCGTACTCGGTGGGGATGTTGGTTGAAGACACCGACAACGTGCGCTGTTCAACCAGATCCTTCGTCACGTTGATGCGCGCCGTGGCCAGTTCGCTGGTGGGCTGCAGCACGGCGCCGGCGCTTTTCAGTTGCCGCTCCAGTTCGCGAGAAAAATCCGTGTAAGGATCTTTGAGCGACAGATAGGTATGCTTCATGATGGCCGGCAGGGGATCGCTGCCCGCCAACCGGAAACCGCAACTGCACAACAGCAGCGCAACTGCCAGCAACAGACCGCTTGTGCCGAGGCTTGGGCGAGTCGGGTAGACCACGGCGCGATTAGACCACGATGTTCACGAGCTTGCGGGGCACGATGATCACTTTGCGCACCGCCGCCCCGGCGATGAACTTCTGCACGTTGGCGTCGGCCAATGCCGCCGCGCGAACCGCCGCCTCGTCGGCATCGACGGCCACCAAAATTCGCCCCCGCAGCTTGCCGTTGACCTGCACCACCATTTCCACACTCGATGTTTCCAACGCAGCGGCATCCACCTGGGGCCATCTCTCTTCGATCAGCGCCCGCGAATGACCCAAGGCATGCCACAACGCGTGCGTCACGTGCGGAACGATGGGCGACAATCCGATGACCGCCACTTCCAGAGCCTCCTGCATCACGCTGCGGTCCTGCGGCTCTGTTTGCGGAAATTTGGCCAGCGCATTCAGCAACTCCATGACAGCGGCAATCGCCGTGTTGTAAGTCCTGCGACGGCCAAGGTCATCGGTGACTTTGGCCAAAGTTTGCTGCGTCTGGCGGCGTATAGTGCGCTGCGCGTCGTTGAGGCTCGACTTGTCGAGGGCCTGGGGCGGCCCGCGCGACACATGCTCGTGCACCGCCTTCCACAGTCGCTTGATGAAGCGATAAGCGCCTTGCACGCCCTCCTCGGACCATTCCAAGGTTTGGTCCGGCGGAGCGGCAAACATGGTGAACAGACGCGCCGTATCCGCGCCGAACTCATCCACCAATTGGATCGGATCGACGCCATTGTTCTTCGATTTGGACATGGTCACCACGCCGCCCGACTCCACTTCGAGGCCGTCGGCACGCAGCACAGCCACCCGCCTGTGGGTGCTCTTATCGGTGGTGATCGTCACGTCCGCCGGATTGAAATACTCGACCCGGCCCGTGGAGGGTTTGCGAAAGAACACCTCGTTCAGCACCATGCCAAGGGTGAACAGATTGGTGAACGGCTCTTTGAACGGAACCGACCCCATCTCGCTCATGAACCGGGTCCAGAACCGCGCATACAGCAGGTGTAGAATGGCGTGTTCGATACCCCCGATGTATTGATCGACGGGAAGCCAGTAGCGCACCCGCTCATCCACCATGCTCTTGTCATTGTCCGCGCAGGCAAAGCGCAGGAAATACCACGATGAATCGACGAAGGTATCCATGGTGTCGGTTTCGCGACGCGCATCGGCGCCGCAGGTCGGACACGCGACCTCGAGGAATCTTTCATCCTTGAGCAGCGGATTGCCACTGCCGTCCGGTACCAAGTCCTCCGGTAACACCACCGGTAATTGCTCGTCGGGCACAGGTACCGCGCCGCATTGTTTGCAATGAATGATGGGGATGGGGCAGCCCCAATAGCGCTGGCGCGAAATTCCCCAATCACGCAAGCGCCAGGTGGTCTGTTTCTCGCCCAACCCAGACGCTGCGAGGTCCGCGGCGATGGCATCGACCGCCTGCTGAAAGCTCAAGCCGTCATACTTGCCTGAATTGACGCATCTCCCGTGCTCCGAATACCAAGGTTGCCACGCATCCAACGAGTACTCGCGGCCTTCGACGTCAATCACCGGTTTGATGGGCAGGTCGTATTTCTTGGCGAATTCAAAGTCGCGTTCATCATGCGCGGGCACGCCCATGACGGCGCCCTCGCCGTAGCTCATGAGCACGTAGTTGCCCACCCATAGCGGAATGGGCGCACCGCTCAATGGGTGTCGCACGAAAAAGCCGGTCGCGATGCCCTTCTTTTCTTGAGTGGCCAGTTCGGCTTCCACGGCCGGACCGCGCTTGCACTCCTCGATGAAGGCAGCGACTTGCGGGTTGTCGCGTGCTGCGAGGACCGCCAGCGGATGTTCCGCGGCCACCGCGCAAAAAGTGACGCCCATCAGCGTATCGACGCGTGTCGTGAATGCGTACAGCACACCCGGCGTTTTCACGCCGAGCGCTGTCACGCCGAGCGGGAATCCCAGCCGCACGCCCTCGCTGCGACCAATCCAATTGGCCTGCATGGCACGGACGCGCTCCGGCCATTCCTTCATATCCTTGAGCGCGTCCAGCAGATCTTCGGCATAGGCCGTGATCTTCAGGTAGTACATCGGGATTTCGCGCTTCTCGACCAGCGCGCCGGTGCGCCAACCGCGGCCGTCGATGACTTGCTCGTTTGCAAGCACGGTTTTGTCCACCGGGTCCCAATTCACCAAACCGGTCTTTTGGTAGGCGACGCCACGTTCGAGCATGCGCAGGAAAAGCCACTGATTCCAGCGGTAGTATCGCGGATTGCAGGTCGTCAGCTCGCGGCTCCAGTCCAGCCCGAACCCGAGGGTCTTGAGCTGCTTCTTCATGTACGCGATGTTGTCCAACGTCCACTTGGCCGGGGGCACGCCATTGGCCATGGCGGCATTTTCAGCCGGTAATCCGAAGGCGTCCCACCCCATCGGCTGCAGCACATTGCGGCCGTTCATCCGCATGAAGCGCGTGATCACATCGCCGATGGTGTAATTGCGCACATGTCCCATGTGCAAGCGTCCGCTAGGATATGGAAACATGGACAGGCAATAATACTTCGGTCGGCTGCTGTCTTCCGTGGGCTCGAAGCTATGATGTTGGACCCAATACTGTTGGGCCTCCGCTTCTACTGCGGCGGGGTCGTATCGTTCTTGCATGATTGGGCAGCAGAATACCCGAGAAGCAGCACGGCCGCGAACTGCCTTTGACCGAAGGATTGCATGCGAACAATTAGCTTTTGGACGGCGCTCTTGCTTTGCAGCTTGAGCGGCACGCTGTGGTTTCTGGCGGTGACGCCGTTTGATTTTTCCTTCCTGGCATGGTTTGCAGCCGTGCCCATGCTCATGGCCGTGGACCGCGCGCCGAGCTATGGCTTGGCGCTCGTGGCCGGCTGGTGGGCCGGGGTGGTTGAGACCGCGGGCGGCTTCTACTGGCTGATCGACGTCATGCAGCGCTTCGCCGATTTCCCATGGATTGGCGCAGCCGCGGTGTTTTTCGTTTTTTGCGCGGCGCGCGCCCTGATCTTTCTGCTGTTCGCAATTTTCGTCGCCGGCATCCGGCGCCGCACCCACCTGCCCATGACACTGCTGGCGCCCGTGGTCATGGCGGGATGCGAACTGGTGATACCGCAGATCTTTCCCTGCGGACAATGGATCAGCCAGGCATGGAATCCGCTGATCATTCAGATCAGCGAACTCACCGGTCCTTTCGGCGTGACAGCGTTGCTGATGATGATCAACGGAGCACTGTACGACCTGGCCGTCGATGCGCGCGCCGCGCGCTATCCGGCCGCGGCCGCCGCCGCGATTCTCGTGGCTGCGTTGATTTTTGGTGCGGTACGCATGCGCCAGATTGATGACCTCATCGCGACGGCGCCGCGCTTGACCGTTGGCTTGGTGCAACCGAACTTCGCTTACGCCGTAGAAGGTGAATTTTCGCGCGACGAAGCAGTTCGCCAGCTCACCGCCCTGCAAGAGCAATCCCGGCTGCTGGAGAAAAGCGGTTCGCAACTGTTGGTGTGGAGCGAAGGCAGCTATCCGGTGGCTCTACCGCGCGAATTCGACGAAGATTTTCCCAGCGATTCATTGGCCATGGTACGCCGCGGCTTCAGCGTACCCACCATGATCGGCGCCGACATGATCGACTCCGCTCACGAGGACGCATTCAATTCGGCCATCTTGCTCGACAGTCACGGCAAGGTTGCCGGCCACTATGACAAGGTGCGGCTGTTGGCTTTCGGCGAATACATCCCCGGCATCGAGACATTTCCTTGGTTGCGCAAATTTCTGCCGGACGGCGCGGGCCGGTTTACCGCCGGGGCGGGTCCGGGGATATTGCGCTTTACAGATCCAGGCGGCCAGGTCTGGAAACTGGGGCCCGTGATCTGCTACGAAGACCTGTTGCCGGGATTTCTGCGCGGCGTGGGTCAGCTTCATCCGAATCTCCTGGTCAATCTGACCAGCGATTCGTGGTTCGGCGCCAAGACCGAACCCTGGGAGCACCTGGCGCTCGCGGTATTTGCCAGCGTCGAGCTGCGGGTCAGCATGGTTCGCTCCGTAAATTCCGGCGTCTCTGCGCTCATCGATCCCAACGGCCGCTTGCTGGAAAAGACCTACGCCGATGACCCTTACCGCAATCCGCGCAGCTCGGATCGCTTGCAAGTCTCCGCCCCTGGAATGTCCGGGGGCCACACGCTCTACGTCGCTGTCGGCAATCTATTCGCCTACTTGTGTATCGCCGTCACGCTGGGATGCAGCGGGTTCGCCTGGTGGCGCGCCCGCGAGCAACGACCTTCAGTCTAGGAATTCGAAGCGATAGCCGCGTTTGTTGGCGAGCCCGGCCTCACGCGCCGCCTCAGAGGCGGCATCGCGGGCGGCATCGCGGGCGGCATCGCGCACGGCGGCGCGCAGCTCCGCATACAGCGGTGATTTCGAGGCCGATTCGCACCACTCGATGCCCACGCCCATGGCATTTTGGCGCACCACGCTCGCCGACAGACGTCTGCGGACCCCGCAGTCTTTGGGCATGTGAATCATTTCCACATACAGCAGCGACATGGGCCGCAGCTCCATGCCGGTTTCCAGGAATGCTCCGGTCATGCTGACATTGACGATACGGCCGGTTCCAATGGTCGCCGGCAGCGCGATGAATCGCACCGGTACATCGATCACCTTTCGGCTGCCCCAGCGGTGTTCCATACC
>Ga0116227_10012483_pt1 | contig 13800 bp, 13 predicted proteins | sample S1TSphgellanicum_FD_89693 | JGI IMG/M metagenome (GOLD analysis project Ga0116227, IMG submission 89693) | Host-associated microbial communities from peat moss isolated from Minnesota, USA - S1T2_Fb - Sphagnum magellanicum MG | ecosystem: Host-associated > Plants > Peat moss > Unclassified...
AACTGGGACTTCACCGGGGATTTGGGGTTTTTATTTTTTATTCCCTTAATTGAGGGGGTTTTTCTTCTCTTCCTCCCTTCCCTCCTTTTTTTTTTTTTTTGGGCCTGCTTTTTCTCATGCATTATGTGTACCTTTAAAGACCTGCTTTGTGTAGTTGTTGAGTTTGAGATGGAAGACAAGGAGCAGAAAGGAGGCAGGCATCTTCCAGACATGAAGGAGAACCCGACAACAACACAATGCTACTAACTACATAGTAGTAGTGTCTTGATGTAACATTATCATCATCACAGCCCGACCCAATCCCCTACATGATGGAGTTGGGTTCTCCACGCAACTCTAGAGTCTTCTTTTTTTATCACACTTTATTGTTGTTGTTGCTTCAGGTTCGATCCAAAGGCAACATGCACCGCGAACCCCGCTCTCACACCCAATCCCCCATAGAGTTAGCAATTCTTTTCCCTTTTTTTTTCTCTTTTCTTTCCTTTCCTTTTCCCAATAAGCTGCTAGCTGGCTACATTGATCACCGCATCACTCTCTTGCTGAGCAGCAGCCAGATTGCAATTCTTCAAGCTGACCAAACTAGGCAAGACCGTGTTGATGCAAGTTTGCCCAACAAGTAAAACTAAGACCTAGAAACACACTTGTTGTTCATCTTTCTAATGCCACTTTGATACCTGCATGACTTACGATGTCACTTAACCGAATCTCGGTTTGTCTATAGATGGAACCTTAGGACACTTTTTTGTGTTTTAAAAAATTATTATTGATGAGCTCATGTATATGCGCGCACACACACACACACACATTTAAAAGTGTGCATGTCTATGTTCAGATGATGCCACTAATAAGTCAACTTTTTATCGCATGGTCTGTGATGGTGCGTCAATTTCCACACACTTCTTATTTAAACAATTAATTCAAACTGACTCAATAACCCCTTTCGTCAAAATATTCTTTCCCAGTGTACCCTTTTTTCTTCAAGGACTTTTTTGTTGTTGTTAGTTACCATACTTCTAGGCTACATCTCCACTCCCATCTAGCATGAATATTACTATTCCTGGCTACCCGTATTGTATTAATAAATTATTGTCTATCCGGTGTGTACAAAGAAAACAAGGGGTGTGTCACACTATGGCCTTCCATTTACATTAAAAAAGTATCTTAAGGCAAAAGAAGAATTATGGAAACTCAAATATCTCACCATGGAAAAATTATATAATCTTCAAAAAATCCTCTAAAAGAAATCAAAATCCTTCAAGATCTTATAACTCTATAACTGATCTCAAGTTTCAACACAAGCCAAAATATCATCTTTCAAAAATCCTCATATAAAAATAGACCCATTACCTAGGGGTCAAAATCCCTCAAGCTACTATTATCTATAATGAATCTAAACACAATATCCTTGCCTTGGTAGGTAGCCAAGGCCAATAAAAAATTGTTACCCTACTCTACCCATCAATCGTACATTTTTTTTTTCTTTCAAAAACTTTGTAGCTTTCAACTTAGAATTCAAGTCGTATAGAGATTCTGAATTGATTTGCAACTTGCCATTTTGCAACTTTGACAAAAGCATTTTCAAGCTCCATTTCCTACGGAGGTGGAGTGCAAGTGTGAAGGGGCACTTTGTTTATTCAATTCTTTGAACGGAAGTTTGGATTAATAGTATTAAGTTTTATCTAACAAAATTGATGAGAATGATCACCCTTCACAATCAGTCAATGGCACATGTTTATATTAAATCAGTTGCCGTAAATTCCACGCATCTTGAAGACTTTAAGCTTGAGCTGAACACAACTGGTTCTGTGAGCTTGTCGTCACGCAAGCTCTGTTGTTGGCCAATGACAACAAGAGAAGAAGTCTGAGTTGGAGAAGAGAACCAAATAGGAAGGATTTCAGGGTCAAGAAGCAAAAAGGTGTTCAAACCAGTGTTGTTATGCCATTATTTTGAATTTAAAAAAGAACTGCTGGTGCTGGCTGGGTTTTTTTTTTAATATTTCAAAACTTGGCTGAATCTTCCTATGGATGGAAAGCCACTTTGGCTGCATCAAAATATTCCTAAAAAAGTTGAAGCAAGGCTTGTAAGCATAATAATAAGATGCCTCATGATCCATGAGTATAAAGTATAAAGACGGTGCCCTCCAAACAATACATTAGGAAATTTCGTGGAGTGCTTTTGGTCTCTTGAAGGAAGCTCCTTCAAGAGAGTACGATAGTAGTAGTAGTAGTAGTAGTAGTAGTGTTGTAAAAAAGCAACACGGGTTGTAAAGCACATCCATGACCCGGGAAGAGTGTGGAACTTGGGTGTGCTGACAAAAGCCCGAGTGAGAGAAGAGTAGTACATAGCAAGAAGAAACTTCGTGATTACTCTGCCACTTGTTGTTGTTGTTATATTTTTGTTTTTTACCAAAAAGAAAATGGTGAGTTAAAGCCTTCCTTGTGTACCAAACAAATTGTTTTTTTTCAATTTTTTTATTTATTTTCCTGACACTGTCACTCCAATAAACAGCCGAACCAAATCCTGATCACAAAGATCTTGTTCACTTGTATCCCTATCTATATGCATGTGGCTATGGTCTTTCAGTTATCCTTATCTTGTGGACTACTACTAGTAGGCTTCTTCAACACCTAACATGATACATCATCATTTTCTTTATTTTATTTTATTATTTTTATTATTTTGTATGTTGATTATTTTTTCATTCTTTTTATTCTTTTGATGTTATAGTTGAAGTCTTTGTAAACCATCCAAATCCATATACCCTCCTCCTCCTCCTCTTCCTTATTGTTTTTGTGCCTAGGTTTTTCTTTTCTTTTTTGAAATTCCTAACAGATATTTCATGTCAAAGGCATGGATAGGGGTGAAACCAGGAAAAAATCAAATCCCTCCTCATACGGGCCCAAGAAAAGAAGGGTTTAAGGTTTTAGGGTTTAGAATAATTTCAAGAAAAGAGAGGTTGTTGAGCAAGTATTTACTTGTAACAATTGCTAGTGTTGCGGGGAAACTAATTACAATTTGTGCTCTTTTGGTTCTTTCTTTTCCCCCATGTGAAATGTAAGATGTTACCGTCATTTCGCTAGAATATTAGAATGACCTTTTTGTTGACTCATGCATGGTGAAAGCATTAGTCAAGCACAAATTGTTATTGGGTCTTTTTAAGCATGTAGTAAAGTATAATTTTTTTTTGCAGCTTTTTAAAGCATTTGGTCAAGCACAATTTGTTATTGGGTTTCTTTTAAGCATGTAGTAAATTATATATAATTTTTTGCAGCTTTTTAAAGCATTTAGTCAAGCACAAATTGTTATTGGGTGTTTTTAAGCATGTAATAAAGTTTTTTTTTGGGGCAACTTTTTAAAGCATTTAGTCAAGCACAAATTGTTATTGGGTTTTTTTTAAGCCTGTAGTCAAGTATAATATATATTTTTTGTAATTAGGGGGCAAAATAATGCTTTCATACTGAAAACCATTTTAGTGATTATTTTGTAGGCGAAATCTCACAACCTGGGGACAAAGACTAGGGCCCTTGTGACATGTACAAAGGCAATTTCTGGAGAGAAAAAAAATGGCCCAATGTTGCAAAAATATAGCATGATTCCTAAACTTTTCTACTTTCATTTCTGACTGGACCTGTAAGCAAAATTTGGCTAAGTCCTCTTGTGGATGATGATGATAGCCAGACCCACCTACCTCACAAATTTGAAAAAAAAGAATGGAGAAGCTGTTAAGACACTTCTAAATTGTTCTTTTGACAAGTCAGAGAGACATCTGCCTACTGTGCAATGGAAGATGGGATGGAACTACAAGCATGATCCAATACTTGTCAAATAAACCAAATGAGTACCTTCATGCAGGAGTGGTTGGTGAGCTAATCAACAAACTATTCACAAAAGGAAAAGATAATTCATTTGGAATTGTGAAGCTAATTCCAAATGACTAAATGTGTTATCAACTTGCATTAGGTGAGAAGGCAACACATATAGTGAGGCCTATTGACATGCCTTTTTTCGCTTGTCACTTTGTGTTCCTTGTGCCTTGTCAAGTTTTTTTCGTGTCGATTTCTTTGGCTTGTAGCTACATGCACACCCACAACACACTTGGTTAATCCCAAAATCTGGACTGCTTAGGACGAACTTAAACTCACTACTTAAATTTGCTAGGCCCTACTTTTGAGGCTACGTTTTAGTCTAACTTGGAGCCGGCCTGAGCTCGACTCCCAAAGTTGTCCTAAGCCTAATCAGCCCCATGCTAACTTAAGGGCCTTCCGGGATCAACTCCCAAAGTTGGTCCCAAGGAGTTAAACCAAGATGACTCAAATTGTCTTGGGGCGAACCTTTGCTTGCCAGCCTCAAAGCTTTAAAGGGACAACTTATAATCATCCCAGGCGTTTTAGCGGCTCATTCCCTTGGATGACCTAGGATAGTGCTTAATTGTTCGTTGAAAATTTTAAGGGGATAGTGCCTCGCATTATAGTCCCGAAAACAACCCTCAATCGTCTTCTTTGGTTAATGACAACCCCAACTCTTGCCTTAGCCCATCCAGACCCCAAGGTCTAGACATATCCTAACTCCTAGAAGAATTAAACCTCGCGAAGCCATTTATGGCCTAACTTTCATATCACCTTAATGCCCCACTACGATGATCCCAATATGAGACCCACATTCACTTAAAACTCTTCTTAAGCAAAAGGGCATGTCATTCACCCCCACCTTTGAAAGGTCTACATTCTCGTAGACACAATTAACATGTTGCCATTGTCATGGCAAGCTGCCCCTTTTGCCACCCTCTTACCTCAAACCTTTAGGAGAGCAACTAATTCTCAACTTAGGTACCATTCGCATCCCAAGCTTCACCCTCTTAGACGCAAGAAGAATCTTATATAATTTTCTTATCCATTTATATGTCAATCACTTAAACCACACCACACACCCTTCTTGGGTTCGCTATTTCTGCCAAGCTACAATCCCCCTATTTGGGCCCTCTCAAAAACATGTGAAGGTTAAATCTTATGCCTATGGCTTTTCTCTTAGTGGCCCTAGGCAACCATGTTAGGGTATGACTATAAAACGCACAAATAGATAGTGCCAATTTGGGCTTAACCAAGCCAGACCCCCTTTGCCTTAGAATAATATGGTTCACGAGTCCATGCACTAGAAACTTCACCCCCACAAGTTTATTCTCAGTTTGGGGGCATGCCATTTAATGCATGTGCATCATTATCACAATTTCGCCTAATTGAACCCCTAGAATTTTTCTTTTGAGTTAAACTCCTTAGATCCATTTTCGTTGGTTATCATCATCTCAATTTAGCCCTCACTTACTTCTTTTATGGTTTGTTTTATTTCATATATCTTGACCTCAAATTGAATGTCATTTTGTTTTAATTTCAATTTAGAAATACGTCCATTTTTTAAGGTTTTGCTTTCACCCTCCTCCTTCTAAAAGTTGATGTCCTCATCAATGTTATGTTAATGTATTGGATTTATCTTTATACATTTTCCTATTGCCCATCTTGTGGCCACACTCCCGCTCAAACTTTTCAACGATTTTTAGCAAATGGTCTAAATGAATGGGCTTCACCCACTATGATTATTTTAAATGACATCCTTTCCACTTGACTAGGTATTGCTTGCCAATTCACATGGTCTATCTTACAACTAGGATGCCTTCCACTTCCCTTGCAAATTTATGTTCAATGAGGTTGAATCTTGGGTGATAGGCCTATTTTTGGTCCTTCCTTTTCTTGTCCTCATGAATTGGTTTCAACTTGGACACATGGAAAGTCAGGTGGGCTACCAATGTCATTGGGAGCTACAAAATGTACACATTGGGGTGGGTTTTACAGATGATTTTATAAGGGCCCACATACTTTGGAATGAGGTTTCAAGCATCTTTAAGTCTTTTATGTTTAACCACACTAAGTCCCCACCTCGAATTTTATGTGCTTTCATGACTTGTTGGCTTGTTTTTCATAACTTGCATGCACCTTTTTCTAAGAGCTTAATGGTTCGTGTTTTCCTCTTTTCATGTTCCTTGGCCATCTTTTCGGCCTCCTTGTCGCCTTCGCAACAAGTGCCTTTTGTTCTAGGAATGGTTAGATCCATGGGTTGTTTCACTTCAATTCTCATGGCCAACTCAAAGGGATTCATTTTGGTGGCCAAATGTTTTATGGAGTTGTAGCAAAACTTCACCAAACCCAGACGGTTGCCTCAATCCTTATGATCACTAGCAATATAATTACAAATATATTGATTCAATATTTCATTCACTCTTTCCGTTTGGCCATCAATTTGTAGATGAAAGGTGGTGCTAAATTTTAGCTTCGTGCTCACCTTTTTCATTAATAGTGTCCAAAATTTTGACATGAATTTCACATCCCGGTCACTAACTATGACCTCTGGCATCCGATTATGTTGGACCCACATGTCAAAAAATAGTTTTGCCATCCCTGCCATTGTGACGTTTGTTTGGGTCTGTGCAAACTTCGTTAATTTTGAAAACCTATTTACCACCACAAAGATGGCATTTGTCCTTTCCCATTCCAGGAGAAGTCATAAAATTCATTGAAACATTTTCAAATGAACCTAATGGGATTGGGAAGGGCTTATATAACCCGAACTTTTTCTTGTGTATTGATTTGGTACTTTGGTACTTTGGCATTTTACACATGTGCAAGCATAGTGTTTTACGTCTTCTTTCATTTCAAGCCAATAAAAAGTCTTCCCCAACAACTCCCTTGTTGTTTTCTCCACGATGTCCCACCATGCACACATCATGCATTTATTGCATAACCTTCATACGCAACTTTCCTTCTAGCACTTAAATTCATGATTGCTTCCATCTGAACAATCCGTCTAGAAAGGTGATCCTTTTCATTTTCATTTTTAAACAAATCATTAAAATAACTTTGCACCAAACAATCCTTCACATACAATTTTCATATCTTTCTTTTTAGATCACTTTCTCCAACAAACATGGCTCAAAAAATTTGAGTACTTTCCTAAGATATCTCCCCTTGGTATTCCCTCTTTGCAACTTTCCACATCTAACATTACATTGTTTTTGTTAGGCTTATGGATCAACTTGATGTCCATAAGGGCCAAGGTATCATGCCATCGTGATTGTTTTGTCGTTACCCTTGGTTGGGTTTCAAAATATCTCAAGGATATGTTATCCGTAAAGACTTTGGTTTTACGAAAGCCTAGGTAATGATGCCATGCCTTCAAGCAACTCACTACCATAAACAACTCCTTTTCATGAGTTGGCCATTTCAACTAAGCCCTAACCAACTTTTTATTTTCAAAAGCAATTGGGTGTCCTTTTTACATTAGGACTGACGCACTCTCAACTCTTCAAAGGGCTCAAATGTGAGCCCAAGTAGAAAACAGCGGAAAAAGGAGGAGTCAGAGCACGCTCCTTACCTCACAACACTTTGAAGGGTAGAGGGGCGTGTTGGAGCTCCGGGATGGGACTAGGAAGAGTTGACAAGCTTCACTCACTCACATGAGCCTGCACACAACCCACACAAAGTGATTAGTGCATAGTTGAAGCACCCTTGGTGCTAGGACGAGCCATGGGCAACACGGACACACAAGACTTACCACGGCCCGGACTTGGGGGAAGCCACCACCTTCCCCCTTATAGTATACTCTGCAGCTCTCTCCACAAAGGCTACATCCAAATGGCTATTTTTCCCGGGACTCCCGAATGGGAGTCCCGAAATCGTGAAAAATGGGACTCCCACAACTTTGGAGCCCCATAACTTTGCGAGCAGACCTCAGAATGCAATGCGGTCTAAAGCAAAGTTGTAGCTCTCATCGATAGCTTTCCAACGATATGTGGCACGCCCCTTGGAGCTAAGTAAATCGTGTCGATTCCCGACTTTTTGTGGTCGGGAGTCAAACTGGCAGTTCGACTCCCGGCCCTTCTTTTGGCCATAACTTGTGTTTCAGATATCCAAATGAGCAATGCGAGCCCATTTTAAACATCTACGCTCCAAGAGCTTTGCAATGATATAAATAACGCCACGATCCATTGAGTTTTGACCCCTGCAATCGCTCTCTGAAGTTTCGGGGTCCACCGAGACTCCATCTCCCAAAGTGGGAGTTGTCTTGGGAGTGTGAAGGTTCACTCTCTCATACTCCCTCACACTTTCTAACACTCCCGATAGTATGTGATGTGACTCCCGGGCTTCCTCTTGCCTTAACTCCCGAGTTTCCTCTTGGCCCGCACTCTTGCAATGCCTTTGCCTTGACTCCCAGGCTTCCTTCCTCTTGGCCCGCAACCTTGCAACACCCTTAGCCTTGGTCACGAGCCCAAAGCTAGGGTTGCGACAAGGACCATGCTTATCGCAAAGCCATTTGCATTTGTGTGCACTTCAAAAAGCTTTGCAAAATCAAAAAATCATAACATTAATGGTGATGACAACTTCCCCTTCAAGAGGTTGAGCACACTTCATTGTTTATCCTTCCACTTAAATGAACCCTCTTTCTTCAAGAGGTCAGGTAGCAATTTTGCCAATGCAAAGAAATTCTTTATGAATTTCATGCAAAAATTAACCAATCCTAGGAATGACCTAACCCCTTTTGTTGAAACCATGTTTTACCATTCCTTAATTGATTCAATTTTCCTTGGGTCGGGCCTCACCCCTTCCCAAGACAACACATGTCCAAAAAAATCCATTTTTGAATTTGTAAACTCGCTCTTTGCCTGATTAGCTTATAGTTTGTTTTCTTTGAGCTTTTGTAACACAAATTCTAGATGTGTCACATGTTCCTCTGAGAACTTGGAATACACCAATATGTCATCTATATAGATGATTATGGATTCATCTAACTTCTCATGGAAAATCGAATTCATCCAAATTGTGAAAATTGACAAGGTGTTACATAGCCCAAACGGCATGACCAAAAATTCGTAAAAATCATACCTTGTCCTCATGGGTGTTTTTTCCACATTCGCATCTTCCACATGGATTTGATAATAGCCCAACTTCAAGTCAACACGGCTAAAATAAGAAACCCCATTTAAATGATCAAAAAAATCATTGATTTAAGGCAAGGGGTAACTATTTTTAATGGTGATTTTGTTCAAGGCATGATAATCTATGCACATGCATAATTTCTCGTCCTTTTTATTTATAAACAAAACGAATGAACCATAAGGTGATTTGCTCGACCTAATGTATCCATGTTTCATTAAGTCATTTATTTGAGCCTTGAACTCTTCTAGCTCTTTTTTATTAAGTTAGTAGGGTCACATAGAAAGTGGTGCTGACCTAAGCACCACCTCAATTTTATGGTCCACACTACGAAAAAAAGGTAGATGTTTAGGGAGGCCATCCACGAGGACATCCAAAAATTTATTAATTGTGTTGGAAATATAAGTAAACCAAGACTTAACACTAAATTCATCCACATGCATAAAAATTGAAAATGAAGTCTCTTGCAATTCTTGCCTAGCTACTTACCTTAGTTAAATTATCTTGGTATTCAACTTATAAACCAACAGACCTATTTGTTAACCCAACAATTACTTTTAATTTAAAGCTTCTTCTCAAAACATGTACATGGTAAACATTTAAAAAGGTATGGCCTTGATGCCATCTAATGCGCAAATTGCGAAGTTTTTTGTAAACTTCGCCTTGTCACATTCTAAAATGGCCCCTAACTCCACCCTGCTTGTCAGTGTTGTGGTTCCTTGTGTTAAGTGAACCTTGTTGGGTTTAGCCACCTTTGTGGCCACCCATCATAGTCATGCTATCGCACTTAGGTTCACAAACGAGTGCGTGGCTCCTTTTCATAATCCTTGGCAAAGTGCCCCAATTCATCACAATTGAAACATTGGACTTTGGCATAGTCCCGTAGCTTTTTTCCTACTAAAGTTCCTTTGTCTTTGGGTGGGTTCTTAACCAATTTCCTCTTCTGGCTTCTTTTTGGGCCACTTGCAGCTTGTGCTACACTTTCAATACTCACCTTCATGGTGAGTTACGTAACTAATGGCATTCCCACCTTGTGCATAGAGTCATCTTCCATGCATTCTACAACCTTCATCATTTATTGGCACATTGTGGGGACCTCATTCCTTTGCAAAATGGTGTTACAAGCCCAAGGCTACAAACCATGTAGGAAGGCCACCTTTTGTGTGTACTTTTCCTTCATTTCATTGGAATGAAGCTTAACAAGGATGCAAAGGTTTGTACACACCTTCCCATTATTCTAGGTCCATCGGATTAGCACAAGCTCAGGAGTTCTTGCCCATCCTTCAAGATCTAGTTGTGAGGGGTAAACCTTTCATTCAATTTAACCTTGAACGCACTCCAAGGCAAATTCCCCATTACGTTTGGTTTGACATCCTTTTGTGTCGTCCACCATTTTAGGGCATGGTCTTTTAAAAAAGATTATGCCACGCTAAGTCGCTCCACATCCATGTTGATTGTTTGGGACTCAAAATAGGCCTCCATTTGGAATGCCCATTGCTTAACCTTTTTTGCCTTGGTATCTTTTCCTGGGAAAGGATCTAACGTTTGGGTCTTCATGGTCTTTGCAGCTTCTTTGCTTGGCCCCGCCCCTTTCTCCTTATGAACCTCCTATAGCTCTAAAGATAATTGCATGTTGATATCCCTTTTGCTAACCACAAGGTCTTGCAACACCTTTATGGCCTCAACCATGGCATTCATGGACAACGTAAAAAGGACCTTCCTCAACTTGTTGGGCTTTAAATTTGGCCCGTTCCACTTCTAATTCCAACCAAATCACTTTTCTTATGGCTTGAAAAAATCTTTTCAGCTTCAAGTTGCACTTCACCCCTTTGGCTTGTTTTGCTACTTGAACTTCTTAAGCTTCCAAAGCCTTTTGGGGTTTTTGGATTCTTCTATCCACTTTAAAACTTGAATTGATTTCTTTGGAATGTTGACAACCTCTAGGTTTTCTTCTTGCTCTTCATTTGATTCCAAAGAGTCAAAGGTGGATCCAAGTTGTTCCACCACTTAGACATTATCTTTGGAGGCTTCCCCCTTGGAAGACTCCTTTTTTGTTGATGCCCCTCTTTCCCCATTTTCAAGGTTAAAAGGCTTGGAAGGCTCTTCCTTTTCACCTTTTAGTATCCTAGGAAGCTTTTTGATGGAGCCTAGTTCGGCCGCCATCGCTAGCTTGGCCAATTTCTTAGCCTCGCTAGCCTTTTTTGCAGCAACCTTCTCCACTTTGACCACTTCCATTTTCACCTTGGTCTAGTGTGAACGCTTCACAACAGGGGACCCAACCATTATTTTTTCTCCCATCTTCGCGCTCACTAGATCAAGTTTTTGCTCTAATACCAAATGACACACCTTTTCCTGCTTGTCGCCTTGTTTTCCCGACACCTTGCCAAGCTCTTCTGGTGTTGACTCCTTTAGTTCTTAGCTATCTATGCACCCCATGGCACACTTTGTTAGTCCCAAAGTCCCGACCGCTCAAGATAGACTTAGACTCGTTACTTAGATTCACTAGGCCTTGCTTTTGAAATTAAATCTTAGTCTAACTTGGAGTTGGCCCAAGCTCGACTCCTGGAGTTGGTCCACATGGCCATAAGCGAAATCAACCCTAGGTTGACTTGGGGGCTTTTTGAGATCAACTCCCAAAGTTGGTTCCAAGGACTCAAATTGGGACGAACCCGACTCGTCCTAAGGCCAACCCTCTCTTGGCGGCCTCAAGGCTGTAAAGGGATAGCTCCTAATTGTCCTAGGCACTTTAGAGGGCTCGCCCCTTTGGATGACCTAAGATAACACTTAATTGTCTATTGAGGGTTTAAGGGGATAGTGCCCCGCACTATAGTCCCAAAGACAACCCCTAATTGTCTTCTTTGGCTAGTAAGAGCCCCAACTCTTGCCTTATCCCATCCAAACCCTGAGGTCCAAATGTATCCTGACTCTTAAAAACGTCGAACCTCGTAGAGTCATTATTGGCCTAACTCTCATATCGCCTTAATGCCTGACTAAGGTGGTCCCGATATGAGGTCTGCATCCGTTTAAAACACTTCTTAAGCAAAAGGGCATGTCACCTAGCCTTGGTAGACTATGGCTTCAGCTATGTATCAAAATGAATTGATGACAACAACAATAAATAAGTTCCCAATTGGTTCACATCAGATTCCTAGTATGTTCCCCAAGTTCCCAATTTGTTCTCCAACATGTTCTCCATAGAACCTCAATTTTATCCCATATGCTTTGGCAAATGTTGTCCTCCTTTCACCTATATAGCTGGCCCAGTTGAGGAGAAAAATGAAGTCCAATATTTTGCTCGGATACATCTATCTCTCTCTCTCTCTCTCATTCTCATTTTGTCTGGAACCAGCATGGATGTTTCATTGGCCATTGCTAGGTGCCAGCACCTTGGCACATGATTTGAAACTTTCACCTGTCTGGGAGCTTCTATTGGGACCAGAAGATACGAGACACCACACCAAGCACATGAGAGGCATATGAGTCAGTCATTCAATTGCACCCTACACACCACACAAAGTTCCATTGGTTCCTGGGTAGTTGAATGTCTGGATAGGAGAGACCCTTGGAACAAGCAATAACAAAGGGGGAAAGAATCTCCCCCAAGTGTCAAGGCTCAAGACACATGCAAATCATACACACCTTTTTGTGAACTCTTTAAAGAATTGTGTTTCTTTACAAGTATCTAGACTATCACATTTGTTTACTAGAGAAAGGGACTATCACATTGTTTTTTTTTTGAAGGTGATGGTACTAAAGATTTATCCCTAAAGATATGGTGCCCTTGATTACATTCTCTCCATTGACTTGTAAGTCTTATATTTTCCTTTTGTACTGCCCATCCCTCCATCTCTCCTCACTTTTTTCTTTAAAATTTTTTTTAGTAGGTAGTGTGCACTGTGTTCATATGTGTATTCCCTAACTCTAGGGTCAACTTTGTAGTTAAATAATCTCCTTTAAATAATGAAATGAATGTTTGTCGAAAATATGAAGCTTGAAGTGTTGAAACCCTTGGATTATCCCAAGCTATTATTTGAAGAGTTTCACTACTCAATATCAGAAGATCATCATGCTATTGTAGATCATGTTCCAATAATTTCAAAGGTTTTTAAGACTATTATTGTTTTTTGAAACAAATTAATTGTTTGTTTTGTCAATGTGGAAATGAACCGCGGACTATGGTAGTATTCATCCAAATTTCTAGTCTTGAAATTGTAGATGCCCATTCATAAATTTTGATTGTCAAAAGAGATATGTTGGTTGTAATTTGATGGAAAGTTCAGAATTTGACTCATCATCCTTCATGATGATATCATATCCTTACCATCGGGTTATGACTCTGTTCTTAAGATATACTAATTGATGCATTTAAGTACACACTTATGCACCATCAAAGTCAAATTTAGGCCCACTCTAAAATAAGCCCACAATGGGTGAAACTCAAAATGGAGCAATCCTATTGACAAAATGCTCGAAGTTTGGGCCCATTGGCTTTACTCTTGGGCCCAAACTCAGGAACCCAAGAATGATGTGGTCATTTGCATGGCATCATTTAGGAAAAAGGGCTCAAAAATGAAGACCCAAACTTCTTGAGCCGCTCTATCATTGATTTATTCACTTAAACAAATATTTGCCATCAGATGTAGGATACACCCTTCTTGGGGCCATTGGGTTTACACTCCTTCGCTTTGGGCCAACAAAATACATTTAAGTAATAGGCTCAAGTTGCCCCCCCCCCCCCCCCCCCCCCCTACTTTTCTTTGTTCTGTTTGGGGGGGTGGTTTTCTTTTCTTCCCCCCCGCACAAAAAAACTACACCAACCAC
>Ga0116227_10012485_pt1 | contig 13798 bp, 13 predicted proteins | sample S1TSphgellanicum_FD_89693 | JGI IMG/M metagenome (GOLD analysis project Ga0116227, IMG submission 89693) | Host-associated microbial communities from peat moss isolated from Minnesota, USA - S1T2_Fb - Sphagnum magellanicum MG | ecosystem: Host-associated > Plants > Peat moss > Unclassified...
AGAGGGTGCAACATGAGCAAAAAGTTATGAGTGAACACGAAGTGCATGTGACATTTGCGGGCAGGATCGTCTTCGTCGGTTTCGGCAGCATCGGTCAGGGAGTGTTGCCATTGATCTTGCGTCACATCGGCACTTCGGCGGACCGCGTCACGATCGTCACGGCCGAGGCCAAGGGGCGCAAAGAGGCGCAGGCATTCGGGGCCCGGTTCATAGAGTCCCCGCTGACGCGGGAGAATTACCGCGGTGTTCTCGCCCCACTGCTGGGCCCGGGGGATTTTCTGCTGAATCTCTCGGTGGACGTGTCGAGCACGGCATTGCTGCAGTTCGCGCGCGAGCGGGGCGCGCTGTACCTCGATACCTGCATCGAACCCTGGGCCGGCGGGTATACCGACCCCAAGCTGTCGGTCGAGACCCGCAGCAACTATGCGATGCGCAACGATGCGCTGCGCCTGCGCCGCGACGGCGCGGAACCGACCGCGGTTCTCACCCACGGGGCGAATCCGGGCCTGGTCTCGCATCTCGTGAAGCAGGCCCTGCTCAACATCGCCGCCGACACCGGCGTCGTCATCGAGCAGCCGCGCGAGCGCGCGGCCTGGGCGCGTCTCGCGCAACGGCTCGGCATCAAGGTCATACACATCGCGGAGCGCGACTCACAGGTGTCGAACGTGCCGAAGGCGCAGAACGAGTTCGTCAACACCTGGTCGGTCGACGGATTCGTGAGCGAGGGCGCCCAGCCCGCGGAGCTCGGCTGGGGCACCCACGAACGCCACTTTCCGCCCGACGGCGGCCGCCATTCGGCCGGATCGGGCTGCGCGATCTACTTGAATCGTCCCGGTGCGAGCACCTGCGTGCGCACCTGGACGCCCGAGGCCGGCCCGATTCACGGCTTCTTGATCACGCATTCCGAGGCCATTTCCCTGGCCGACTATTACACGGTCATGGACGGCGCGCGCCTCGTGTATCGGCCGACCGCGCATTACGCCTATCACCCGAGCGATTGCGCCGTGCTCTCGGTGCACGAGTTCGCGGGCCGCAACTGGCATCTGCAGGCCCACAAACGCATCATGTGCGATGAGATCACGGCCGGCATCGATGAGCTCGGGGTGCTGCTCGCCGGCCATGCGCGCAACGCCTACTGGTTCGGCTCCCAGCTGTCGATCGAGGAGGCCAGAGCGCTTGCTCCGTACAACAGCGCGACCAGCCTGCAGGTCACGGCGGCGGCGCTGTCGGGCATGATCTGGGCCATCGAGAACCCGACCCGCGGCATCGTCGAGCCCGACGACATGGATTTCGAACGCCCGCTCGAGATCTGCCGGCCCTATCTCGGCCGCCTGGTCGGTCGGTACACGGACTGGACGCCGCTGCATCAGCGCGGCGAGCTGTTCGCCGAAGACCTCGACACCGACGATCCCTGGCAATTCAAGAACGTGCGCGTGGTCTGACGCCGTAGTGCACGCCGGTGATCGTGACGATCTCGGCGCCGTCCGGCAGCGCGACCGTGATGTGCTCGCCCTCCGATTTGCCGAGCAGGCTTCTGCCGAGCGGCGAGTCCATGCTGAGGTAGTCTTCGGCCATGTCGAATTCATCGGGCCCGACCACGCGGTGCCAGCGCTGCGTCCCGTCCGCGCGTTCGAGGCACACCCAGGCGCCGAAATAGACGCGATGCGGGTCGCGGCGCAGGCCCGGCGCCGCCGGATCGACGATCTGCATGCCCTCCAGGCGTTTGCGCAGGAAGCGCACGCGGCGGTCGATTTCGTGCAGGCGCTTCTTCCCGTAAGTGTATTCGGCATTCTCGGAGCGGTCACCCTGCGCGGCCGCCTCGGCGACCGCCTGCGTCACGCGCGGCCGTTCCTCGTGCCAGAGCACGTGAAGTTCGGCACGGAGCCGTTGCGCCCCCTCCGGCAAGATGTACTTGGAGCCGGGAATCACCGGTGGTCGATACCGGGACACCCTATACGCCCCGGGGCGCATCATCAGAACGTGATGGGATCCCGAGCGAACCTCGGTGCATTGAGCGCCCGTTCACAGTCAGAACCGACCCGTAAATTTAAGCTCTATGCCCATGAGCCTCAAATACTACACCCACTTCCTCGCACACCAGGACGGCGCGATCGAATTCAGCGAGTATCGCGGCGTGGTGGAACTGCTCGAGCAGTCGGGCAGAGTGCAGGAGGACCGCGAGATTGCCCGCGTGCTCGCGCGCAGCTTCGACCTCGATGAGAGTGACATTCAAGTACTACAGTGGCACCAACTGCACTGAGTCGAACCGGTTCTTCGATCCCCTAGCGGACTTTACTTCCCTTCAATGAAGTCCGCACCTCACAACCCCGAGCGCGAGCTTGGGGTTTTTTTTTGAAGTCGCGCGTAGCGGCGCCCTGGCGCAGCGCCGCAGGGCCGCAGGGCCGCCGGGCCGGTTCCGGCGGCGGTGCCGTTGCCGCGCGCAGTCTTTGTTGTAATAGTGTGGGAATGATGTGGAAGCCCCCCTCGATCCGGCGCCGCGGCGCGCCGCTGGCGCTCATCGGCGGCGCCTGGCTGCTCGCGTCCTGCTCCCTGTTCAGGCCCGACCAGCCGCCTGCGCCGGCCGTGGTCGCGGCGCCGCCCCCGCCGCCGAAGCCGCTACTGCCCGTGCCGAGTGCGACCCACCGCTTCGAACTCGGCCCCGACACGGAGGTCGTGGGTTATGTGCAGAGAACGACCATCGGTGCGGATGACACGCTGCCCGACGTCGCGCGGCGCTTCGACGTCGGCTACGAGGAAATGCTGCTCGCCAATCCCGGCGTCGATCCGTGGCTGCCCGGCGTCGGCCGCGAGGTCGTCGTCCCGACCCAATTCGTGCTGCCCATGGCGGCACACGAGGGCGTCGTCGTCGACCTTGCAGCGATGCGGATTTTCTATTACCCGCCCCCCAAGAAGGGCGAGCGGCAGGTCGTGTTCACGCATCCGATCGGCATCGGCCGGGTCGGCTGGAAGACGCCCGAGGGCACGACCAAGATCGTGAGCCGGCAGAAGGACCCCGTGTGGATACCGCCGAAATCGGTGCGCGACGAGCATGCGCAAGACGGCGAGCAGCTTCCCGACAAGGTGGCGGCCGGCCCCGACAACCCCCTCGGCCAATACATGTTCCGGCTGGAGTGGCCGAGCTATCTGATTCACGGCACGAACAAGCCCTACGGCGTGGGCATGCGCTCGAGCCATGGCTGCATCCGACTCTATCCCGAGGACATCGCGGTGTTCTTCAATCTGATTCCGATCGGCACCAAGGTCACGGTCGTGAACCAGCCTTACTTGTTCGGCTGGCGCGACGGCGTGCTCTACCTGCAGGCCTACGCGGTGCTCGAGGACGATGCGCGCGCCCTCCCGCAGAACCCCCAACGCCTGCTCGATCAGATGCTCAATCCAAAACTGAAGGGAAGGATCGCCGCGCACGCAAAGGAGATCGACTGGCAGCGCGTCGCGGATCTCGCGCGCAAGCCGCGCGGCATTCCCGTGCCGGTCACGGGCGCCGCCCCGGGCCTCGATTCGATCGTCGGCACGGCCCGCCTCGTGCAGGACACGGTGCCGACCGGATCGAACTGGGACGGCAAGAGCGGTCTGCTCATCGACGAAAAGACTTTCCGCGAAATCACCGGCGCAGCCGAGAAACCTGCGCAGGCCGCCGCGGCACCGAACGCGACGCGCTGAGCATGCCGTGAACCGCGCGCGCGCCTGCCTCTTCGGACTGCTCGCGGCCGCCTGCGTGCCCGCCGGCGCCGCGACGCTCGGCAGGGCCGAGACCGATCCCGAGTCGTTCGCGAACGTGGACCAATTCGAAGTGACCCACCTCGAGCTCATCCTCGACGTCAATCTGCACTTTCGCGAGTTCACGGGTAGCGCAGTGCTCGCGATCAAACGGCTCGATCCGGCCGCGACCCGGCTGGTCCTCGACACCATGGATCTCAATATCCTCGAGGTCAGCGAACTCAGCTCGGACTTCATGGGCGCGACCGAAAAGACCAAGGCCATCTGGGTCAGTCGGCCTTACCGGCTCGACAAGCCGGACAAGCAGCTCGGCAGCCCGCTCGTCATCGAATTGCCGGCATCGCAGCAGAAGACCCTGGCGCTGAAGATCGAGTACGAGACCCAGCCGAAGGCTCGCGGACTGCACTGGCTCGTGCCGGCGCAACCAGATTCGAAACATCCCCCCTTCGTGTACTCGGACAGCGCTGCGCTGGCGGTGCGCAGCTGGATCCCCCTGCAGGACACTCCCAGCGCGCGCCTGAGCTACCGGGCGCACATCCATACGCCCGACGGCACGCTCGCCGTCATGGGGGCCGGCAACGATCCCAAGGCCAAGCACGACGGCGACTATTGGTTCATCATGCCAGCCGCCGTGCCACCGCAACAGCTCGGCCTTGCGGTCGGTTCGCTGAAGTTCAAGCCGCTCGGCGCGCGCACCGGCGTCTACGCCGAGGCCGCCCTGCTCGGCCCGGCTCTCAAGGAATTCGCCGACACCGAGGCGCTGCTCGGGGCGGCGGCGAGCCTCGTCGGCGGCGCGCCCTTGGATCGATTCGACGTCGTGGTGATGCCGACGACGTTTCCACAGGCGGGTGCCGATCATGCGCGGGCCGCATTCGTGTCGCCGACCCTGATCGCGGGGGACAAGAGCCTGCTCGGCACTTTCGCCGTCGAGATCGCCCATGCCGAGATCGCGAATCGCGAGAGCGCGGCGGAGCCCGCAGACGAGTGGATTGCGCAGGCGCTCGCGGGATACATCGGCAGCCGCAGCATGGCCTCGGTGTATGGAGCGCCGCTCGCCGCCGAGCAGGCGCTGCTCGCTTGGCGGCTGCTACGCGCCGAGCTGCCGACCTTGGACGCCCAGGATCAGGTGCTGTTCTCGGCCCGGGCGGAGCAGGGCGGCACGCCGGCGCCGCGCGCGATCATCAGCGAGAAGGGCCGGTTCTTTTGCGCGTTTCTCGAGAGCCGCTTCGGCCGCGAACGGTTGGACGCGTTTCTCGAAGGCTATTTCGATCACTTCGCCGGCAAGCCCGTATCGACCGAGCAATTCCTGGGTTACCTTCAGGAGAATCTGCTGGACCGGTTTCCCGGTCTCGTCACGCGCGATGCGGTGCTCGCGTGGATCCTCGATCCGGGCCTGCCGCCCGGCGGCGACGCGGCGCCGGTGGCCGCTTTCGACGCCGTCGATGCGGCGCGCGGCGCCTGGCTCGGCGCGCGCGTACCGGCCGCCAAGCTGCCCACGCGCGGCTGGAGCGAGCCCCAGTGGCGCTACTTCGTCGCGGAGCTGCCGCCGGGCTTGACGGCGACCCAGCTCGGCGAGCTCGACAAGGCGTTCACCTTCGGCAGGACGCACAACGCGGTGCTCGCCGGGGAATGGCTGCGGGCAGCGCTGGCCGGCGGCTACCCGCCCGCCACGGGCGAGTCCGAGCAGTACGTCATGAGCGTCGGGCGCGCCGATCTGATTCTTCCGCTCTATGCGGAATGGATGAAGACCGACCGCGGCACGGAGCTCGCGAAGCGCGTGTATCAGCGCGTGCACTCCGGATATGATCCCGAGGTGACTCAGGCAGTCGAGGCCGTGGTCGGCGCCCCTCCGGAAGACAAGAGCGAACCGTAGACATGTTCAGCGAGTGGATGAAAGTCATGCTCGAGGAGATCGAGCAGAAGAAGCTGCAGGAGCAGCAGGCCGCGCTCGAAGCGGAGCGCAGAGAGCGGGAGGCCGTCGAACCTCAGCCGCTGTCCCCGCGCGACGCGTCACGCCGGGCGTCCGGCTGATCCCGCGCCGTCAGGAACCTTTAGGATTGCCGGCGGCGACGCTCGAGCGCGGCGCAGAGCGAATTGCCGGCGGACGACGCGGCCGGGCTGCGCGCGGCGATCCGAGGCAAATCCGGCCGGCCCTGCAGCGCCTCGCGCGCGCACACATAGCCCAGTTCGGCGGCACGCTCGAGCGCGTGCCAGTTGAGCAGGTCGATGCCCGTGAGCGGCGGCTTCAAGATGAGGTCGGCGAGTTCGCGTTGGGCGGCCAGCAGCGACTCCCCGCCGACCATGCCGGAGCGCATCAGGATTTGAAAGATGTTGATGCGCCGGCGACCGTCGCGGCGGCGCGCGAACCAGCGCCAAAACGGCGGCTGGTCCGCGGCCTCGTAATCGGCCGTGAACGAGCGATCGCCACCGACGTCGCTGCCGATGATGAAACCCGGCACGCGGTCGTGCATGAATCGGATGGGCAGATTCGCGATCGCGGCCCCATCGACGAGCACGTCTTCGCCGCGCAACACGGGCGGCAGCACTCCCGGTATCGCCGCCGAGGCGCGCAAGGCCTCCCACACCGGACCCCGGCGATGCTCGAGCGCGAGTCCCGTCGTGAGGTTCGCGCTCACGCAGAAGAACGGCACCCGCAGGTCCTCGATCAGTCCGCTGCCGAATTCACGCTGCAGCAGCCGCGACACCTTGTGTCCTCGCGTCAGGGCAACGAACGGGAAGGCATAGTCATCGACAGGATTCGTATCCACGAAAGCGCGCCGATAGCGCAGCAGCATTTCGGCGTCCGTCCATTGCATGGCGGCTCCGGCCGCAATGATCGAGCCGATGCTCGTGCCGCCCACGCAATCGATCGGCACCCCCGCCTCGCGCAACGCGCGGATCACGCCAAGGTGTGCGAAGCCGCGGGCACCCCCGCCGGACAGCACCAGCCCGACCCCGCGATGCGTGACGAGGCGGGCGAGCCGCGCGATGTCCTCGGCATCGGCGACGTGATGATGGGACTGCACGTCGGTGGCGGCGAGCCAGCGCGTCGCCGCGCCGGACTCGAACGACTCTGGGTGCAACAGGACGAGTTCGCTGCGGATCGAGGGGCGGGCGGCCGCCTCGCTCATGGCGGCGGGCCACGGCCCGGGCGCATCGCGCGCGGTCCCCGCGAGCAGCAGCACGTCCGCCTGCCGGCAGCATTGGCGGGTCCATGCGGAGGAGGTCGGATCGGACAAATAGACCACGTAATCATGCGACGCTTCGATGCGCTGGAACCAGTCCGAGGTGTGCGCATTCGCGCGCACGTCCCACACGAGCAGGGCGCGTCCCATCTGGTTCAGCGATTCTACGAAGTCGGTGGCGAACTGCGCCACGTCGGTCTCGGGGCCGTTCGGCACGATCGTGAAGATGCGCGCGGTCCGGACGGGCGGCGGCCGCAGAGCCTGCGTCGTGGCAAGCCGCTCGGCGCAGAGTCGCGCGAGTGCGAGCGAGAACGCGGCCGACCCGGCGGCGATCGTCGTGAGCGCGGGGCCTGGCAGAAACAGCAATTCGCTGTCGCGCACCGCGACCACCTCGGCGCCGTGCTGCCCGCCGAGCAGCCAGGCGACCTCGCCGGCGAGGCCTCCCGCACCGATCTGCGCCGCCCAGCCGGGCGCTTCGCGGCGCACGCCGAGCAAGCCGTTGGCGACCAGGAAGATGCCGTCGGAGCGGCTGCCGCGCTCGAACAGCACGGCTCCGGCCGGCAGGCAGAAACACACGGCGACCTCGGCCAACCGGTCGAGCGCCGCGGCGTCGATGCCGGTGAGCACGCTGCAGGCGCGCAGGCAGTCGACCGGGCGCCGGGTCTGCTCCGTCGCCGGCGTTCGTTCTTCGTGAAGGGCCATGCAGGTCTCGCGTGAAGGGACTCCTCGCAAGACAGCGGCGCCGAGCGGCATTACCTTGAATTCCGAGTGTGAATCAGCGCACGCTATGCGCGTTTCACCGGGTCGTTTCGAGTCCCTATGCAGCGATCGTTCGAAACCGTGGTCTTCTCGCACGGCAAGGAAAGCGGCCCCTGGGGGTCGAAGATCACGGCGCTCGCGGCCGTGGCGCGCGCGCAGGGTGCCGCGGTGGAGTCGGTCGACTACCAGGGCATCGACGATCCGAGCCTGCGCGTCGCCAAGCTGCTCGAGATCGGCGCGCGCCTGCGCGGGCCGCTCGTGCTGGTCGGCTCGAGCATGGGCGGGCATGTGTCGGCGGCGGCCGCGGCGCCGCTCGCCGCGCGCGCCGTGTTTCTGCTCGCACCGGCGCTCTACATGCCGGGTTTCGAGGTCCATACACCGCGGGACGTGCCGTGCCCGGCGGCGATCGTGCACGGCTGGAACGACGACATCGTGCCGGTGAGCAACAGCTTCCGCTGGGCCGGCGAACAGCGGGCCGCCCTGCACGTGCTCGACTCCGACCACCGGCTCATCGACCGGATCAGCACGATCGAGGTGCTGTTCCGTGAGTTCCTGACCGCGCTCGGCTAGGCGCCCTCCCAGACGCCGGTCTTCAGTTGAACCGCCGGGCCGGCGGAGGAACCGGCCCTCCGCCGCACCGACAATCGCCGCTTCGCGTCCGGCTAATGCTAATGCATCGGCGCATCGGGTGGCGGCTGCTCCGGGGCAACCGGCGAGTCCTGCGGCGCGGGCTGCGCGAGCTGCACCTGGGCCAACTCGCGCCAGCGGTCCCCAATCTGTTCGCCGCAGCGCTTCGCCATCGCGCCGAACCCCGCGCTCATGGCGGCGTTGTAGGCGAGGACGTAGCGCCTGCCCGCCGCCGAGTCGAGAAATTTCAGCAGGCGTTTGAGGTCGGCTTCCGAGAGGTCGCGATAGCCGTAAGCGATGTAGCGGCGCAGTGGCGCGTGGAGGCTGTTGGCGAGGTCGGTGCGTGCGCCGGCATCGGCGGCCTTGCTCGCGCGCAGATCCGCGGCCACCGGGTCCATGCCGGAGCCGATGGCCGTGCCGACCGCGAGCGCGCGGCCGATACCGAGGTAGATGTCGACGGCCGAGTCGGTCGAGCGGGTCGCCGCTTCGATCTGGTCGAGCAGTGCGTCCCGCTTCGGATCCGACGGCGCACTCAGAGCGCCGTCCATGATCTTTCCGATCGTCGCTTCGTCGAGTTCGGCGATCGCGACGTCGGCTGCGACCATGCGCCTGCCGAGATCGCTGTCCAAGAACGCGGTGGATTTGGCGACCGTGGCGGCGTCGAGATCCGCCGCGAGCGCCGCGAGTGCCGGAGGTTCGAAAATGTCGATCCGAAAGCCGCGTTCCGCCGCGGCGCTGACCGCGGCCAAGTAGGAGTCGGAAAGTTTTTCGGCGGAATCCGTCGCGAACATCGTGCGCATCTTGCCGGGCATGGAGACCAGCGATGCGCGCACCTGGTCGCGAATCGCCGCGGCCTGGTAGACCGTTGCAGCCGTGTCGATGTCCACCGGAACCGCTGCCGCTGCCGCGGCCGCAGTCGCGGTCGCGGACAGCAGGAACAAGAGAGCGAGTCGACGCATGCACGATCTCCGGATGACGGCGAACAGGTGCGATTGTACACTCAAGGGCTGGCGCGGCTTCGCTATGCCCAGGTTCGACATGAATTCGCAAATCGGACTGCGCCACGCCTGGCAGTGGACCTTGCCGCTGCTGGTCCGTTTCTGGGTGAAGGTGACCATCAAACCCGACGACGCCGCGGCGCTGCTGCAGGGCCGCGAGCGCCCCGTTTGTTATGTGCTCGGGCGTGAAAGCCAGGCTGACCTCGCGGTCCTCAATGAAGTCTGCGGCCGGCTCAAGCTGCCGCGTCCCGGGCGTCGCTTAGCCGTGCCGGGCGCGCGCGGCGAGCCGGCGTGCTTCGATCTGGAGCGCCGTGCGGGGCTGTTCGGACTGCGCAGCGACCTGCGCCCGCCGGCGCTGCTGGTCCGACTCGTGGCAGCCGCGGCCGCCGATCCGGGCTTCGACGTCGATCTCGTTCCGGTCGCGGTTTTCTGGGGCCGCGCGGCCAACAAAGAGGCGAGCTGGTGGCGCCTGTTGTTCACCGAGAACTGGGCGCTGGTCGGGCGGTTCCGCAAGGCGCTCACCGTGCTCACCAACGGCCGCAACACGCTGCTGCATTTCGGTGAACCGCTGCGGCTCGCAGCCGCGCTGCGCGACGGGGCCCAGGATGCGCGGGCCGTGCGGCGCATCGTGCGCCAGCTGCGCAGCTCCCTGCGTGCCCAGCGCGTCTCGACGATCGGACCGGATCTGTCGCACCGGCGCACCATCGTCGCGCAGGTCTTGAGGACGCGGGCGGTGCGCCGCGCGGTGCGCTCCGCAATGCAGACGCGGCCGGCCACGCGGCGTGCGGCGCTCGCGCTCGCCAAGAAATACGCCGACGAGATCGCGGCCAATTATTCCCAGGCCTTCATCACGTTCATGTCGATCGGCCTCAAGCGGCTGTGGAACCAGCTCTACGACGGCGTGGAGTTCGAGCACGTGGGCGGGCTCCAGGATATCGACGAGGGGGCGGAGATCATTTACGTGCCCTGTCATCGCAGCCACATGGACTACCTGCTGCTTTCCTACGTGATCTACCTGAAGGGCTTCGCCGTGCCGCACATCGCCGCGGGCGTGAACCTCAACATGCCCGTGATCGGCCGGTTCCTGCGCAAGGGCGGGGCATTCTTCATCCGCCGCACGTTCAAGGGCGACACGCTCTATGCGGCCGTGTTCAGGAAATATCTCAGCATCATGATGGCGCGCGGCCACCCGCTCGAATACTTCATCGAGGGCGGCCGCAGCCGGACCGGCCGGCTGCTCACGCCGCGCACGGGCATGCTGTCGATGACCGTGCGCGGGTATCTGCGCTCACCTTCGCGCCCGATCGTGTTCATGCCGGTGTATTTCGGCTACGAACGCATCGTCGAGGGCCGCACCTACATCGGGGAGCTGTCCGGGCGGCCGAAGGAAAAGGAGAGCGTGTTCGGCCTGCTGAAGACGCTGCCCGCGCTGCGGCGCAAGTTCGGCAAGGTGCACGTGAACTTCGGCGCCCCGATCCGCCTCGATGCGTTGCTGTCCGCAGCGAACCCGGACTGGCGCAGCACGACCGCCGATGAGGAGGATCCGCGCGCCGCCTGGATCGGCGCCGTCATCGACGACCTCGCCGGCGGCATCATCCGCGGCATCAATGCGGCGGCCGCGGTGACGCCCGTGAATCTCGTCGCCATGGCGATCCTCGCCATGCCGCGGCAGGCGCTGCCCGCGAGCGACCTCGCGGCGCAGCTCGACCTGTATCGGCAGCTGCTGCGTGCGGCCCCGTACGGCCCGCTCGTCACCGTCACCCTGCAGGACGGGGAGGAGATGGTCCGCTACGTCGAGAGGCTCGGACTGCTCGAGCGCGTGCCGCACCCGCTCGGCGACGTCGTGCGCATGAGCGATGAGAACGCGGTGCTCGCGACCTACTACCGCAACAACAGTCTGCACTTGTTCGCGATGCCCTCGCTGCTCGCCTGCTGCTTCGTCAGCAACGCCTCGATGCGCACGGAGGACATTCAGCGGCTCATCTGGCGGGTGTACCCTTACGTGGGGGCTGAGCTGTTCCTGCGCTGGCGCGAGGACGAGGTCGGCGCCGTCGTGGACACGCTGCTCGACACATTCGCGAGCCTTGGGCTGCTCACCCCCGACGCAGAGCGCCGCGTCTGGCACCGGCCGGTCTCGACCTCGGTCGAGGCCATGCGGCTCTCGATCCTCTCGGCGGCGATGATCCCGACCATCGAGCGCTATTATCTCGTCATCGCCGTGCTGCTCCGGGCGCGCAGCGGCGCCATGCAACAGGAGGCGCTCGAGCAGCGCTGCCACCTCATGGCGCAGCGCATGTCGCTGCTCTACGGATTGAACTCCCCGGAGTTCTTCGACAAGAGCCTGTTCCGCAACTTCATCGACCTGATGCGCGTACGCCGCGTCGTGGAGAACGGCGCCGAGGGCAAGCTCGAGTTCGGCGAGCTGCTGCTCGCCGTGGCCGGGGATGCTCAGCTCGTGCTCTCGGAGCAGATCCGTCACAGCATCCTGCAGGTCACGCTGGGCTAGCCGCATTTTTCTCTCGAATCCGCGAAGTTCGGTCAGCCGCGAGCGAACGGCCGTCCCGGCGGCAGGCCCGCTCTCGAGGCTACGAGTCCCAGGACTTGGAGCCGCGCTGCCGCTTGGTGGTGCCGCGCAGTTTCTTCGTCTCGATACGCCGCTCCTTCGAGGCCCGCGACGGCTTGGTCTTGCGGCGGATCTTCGGTTCGATGAGGGCGGCGCGCACCAGCGCCTCGAGCTTGCCGAGCGCGTCGCGCCGGTTCTCGACCTGGCTGCGTTCGCCGCGCGCGACGATCAGGATCGAACCGTCGTCGACGAGCCTTTGGCCGGCGAGACGCCGCAGCCGCTGTCTCGCGGCGGGCGGCAGGCTCGTGTTCTGCGAGAGCAGGAAGCGCAGCTGCACGGCACTCGACACCTTGTTGACGTTCTGTCCGCCGGGCCCCGAGGCACGCATGAACTTCCATTCGAACTCCTCGTCGGGAATCGCGAGGCCGGGGCCGATCGGAAGCGGCATCAGTCGACGACGTCGGGCAGCTCGACGGCGAGGGCGAGCTGCGCGAGCAGCCGCGATCCCGCCGCGGCGATCCGCAGCACGGCGCCGCCGAGCAGGCCGGATGTCAGCGCGCGCGGCCGCGGCAGGGTCTTCATCACGCGTTCAGGTCCGGAATCAGCTGGCTTTCCAACCGGGCGATCTGATCCTTGAGCATGAGCTTGCGCTTCTTCAGCCGCTTCATCTGCAGTTCGTCGACCTTGAAATCGAGCGACAGGCGCGAAATGATGTCGTCGAGGTCCCGGTGCTCGATACGCAGTTGACGCAGGCGTTCGATGTTCTTGAACAGCTCCCGATTGACGTTGCTTTCGTCGTCGCTCACTGCAGTGGCTGCTGTCTCGTTGCCGACTTGCCCAGGCGCCGCCACACCGGGGTGACGCGGTCCGGTAGCTTAGCCAACCGGCCGAGAGGATTCCAAGCATGCTGGGGACTGTGGAAATCCGAACCGATGGACGCCTCGAATCCGGATCCTTGCGCCCAGGCCGCGCAGGCCTCGATCTGATGCGCGGCACTCGCCCCCGTGATGACCTCGAGGGCGCCCCCGCCCGCGGCCTTGAAATCGGCTAACAGCGCGCGCCGCGCGCCGCCCGACAGGCGATAGCGTGCCGGATGCGCGAGCGACGCGATGCCGCCGGCGGCGACGATCCAGCCGACCACGAGGTCGAGTGCGGGCCAGTCCGCGGCGACGTGCGCGGCAGTGCCGCGGCCGAGATACTTGCGAAACGCGTCGTCGCTGCGCTTCACGATGCCGGCCTCGGTCAGCGCCCGGGCGAGGTGGGCCCGCGTGGGCAGGCCCGGCTGGGACTCGACGGTCTCGAGCAGCCGCGCCCCGGGCAGTCCGAGCGCGGTCAGCCGCGCGCAGATGCGCGCCATGCGCCGGCGGCGATGGTCTGCCTGCAGCGCGAGCGCCCGGCGCAGCGGGGGAGCGGCCGGATCGATCCAGAGGCCGAGGACATGGATCGCCTGGGCGCGCCACGCGGCCGAGATCTCCACGCCCGGCACGAGCTCGATGCCGCAGGCGGCGGCGCAGCCCTCGGCCTGCTCGAATCCGGCCGTGGTGTCATGGTCGGTGATGGCGAGCACCTCGAGGTCGGCGGCGGCGGCGTGCAGCACGAGTTGTTCCGGGGTCAGCGTCCCGTCGGAGCAGGCCGTGTGGGTATGCAGGTCGATGCGCAGTCCGCCGCTCATGGAGCGTCAGGCGCGAGGCCGACGGCCTCCGGGCGCCCGCCCGCGAGGACCACGAAGCCCTGCGAGCGTTCGAATCCATCGCGGCTGTAATCGAACACGTAGGTCCGCAGCAGCCGGCGTCGTCCGCGACGATCGCGGCCCAGCCGCAGACCGGCAAAGGCGACGGTCCCGTCGAGCAGCTGGACCACGGCACGCGAGCAGGTGTCGGCGGCGATGCGGTTGGCGGTCTCGCGGGCGTCGAGGGCGTTGCGCCACA
>Ga0116227_10012487_pt1 | contig 13796 bp, 4 predicted proteins | sample S1TSphgellanicum_FD_89693 | JGI IMG/M metagenome (GOLD analysis project Ga0116227, IMG submission 89693) | Host-associated microbial communities from peat moss isolated from Minnesota, USA - S1T2_Fb - Sphagnum magellanicum MG | ecosystem: Host-associated > Plants > Peat moss > Unclassified...
AATATACATACGTATTCATATTATATATATATATATATATATATATATATATAATTTGAATACATACATTAAAATACACCCTTATGTCATTGTAGGATACCTTTAGGATGCAACTAATTTGGTGAGTATTGCGACTAATGGGACATATCAACCTATTAATGGATGAAAATAAATGTAAAATTGATGCAAACAATACGATGAAATTTTCTAATAGTTGCATTATAGTTGTGAAAATGACCAAAATAGTTGAAAGTTGGTCTTGTAGTTGCAAATATTCCCAAATCTAATTGTAAACGACTACAAGTCGCATGTAGTCGTAAATGGAATGGTTACATTTTGGCTGTTTTCTACTAGTGATAATATACATGATATAAAATCAATTTGTACTCAAAATGTATTTATATCGAAAATGTAATGTTAAATGAGATACACGAAATACAAAATTTAATGTTATAAACCAACACAAAAACAACACGTGTGTCATGTGTAGTCCTTGGAAAAAGACTTTTACCTTGGCACCCTTGGTTCTTTTGACCATGTTTTCACCTATTGGCCCTAAATTAGCCTAACCCAATTTTGGTTAAACCTAGGTAGGTTGGCTAAGGAGGTTTTGGGGTTAATCTTAAGTTTAAGGGGGGTAGGTTAGGGCATGTGACCTTATCCCAATAGGATTTGAGGGGTGGGTGGCTTGGTTAAAATAAAAGGGGAATAGGTTGGCCGGATTATGATAAGGAAGGAAGTTGGTTGGCCATATTAGGATAAGGTTGGATTACTTTATCCTTGTTCGAATTTGGTTAAACCTATTGGATAAAGAGGTATGGATGGGGGGGATGTTCCCCGTTAGCTTTTAGCAATCAGGGTTAGGGCAAGATAGTAGTAGTGGTCCCTCCATGGAGTTGAGAGGAAGAATTGTTGACCTTCTTTTCTTCTTCCTGAGTTATGAACATGGGCTTAAGGGGGTGTGAAGAAAGAGGAGTGATAATGATGGTTGTAAAGATGGAGAGGAGATTTTGGCACATCATGAGAAGGCAAGGTAACACTATGCCAAAATGTGGTTTCTATGACTAGGACATGTTGCAACTATTGCCCAAAATAGTCATGTAGTTGTAAGTGGATTTGAGTTGTACTCATTTTTACGACTATAGTCATAATTATGAGTTTGTGATTACAAATATGACTATGATTACAACTAGAGGTAATTATGAGTATAAATATGATTACTTGACTAATGTAACCATATTAAAATAATTACTTGACCTTGTTTTAGCAAGTTTAAAAAAAAACACTAAAATACATATCAACATGGTCAAATTTGTATTAGAAGTCTAATTTAGCTTAATTTAATCTAATTTAAATAATTCCTAATTTAATGTATTTAAACCTAGTTTAGTATGAATCAAACTAAACCTAGTTTAATTTAAATTAATATATTTTAACATAATCCAATCCTAGTTTAACCCACTTAAGGCTAATTCACCTTAAGTAGCCTATATAGATTATCTTAAATAACTTAAATTATTATAAATAATCTTATAGTTTAACTTAATGTAACATATTTTAACATATGTAAGTTAATTTAGTTTAGTTTAACTAAATTTAGATTAATTAACTCAATTTTGTTTGGTTGGCTTCAATTCCAAGAAAATACATTAAAAAACATTATTTGCCAAAAAATTTCAAATTTAGCCAAGTTTAATTGACCATGTTTAGCCTAAATGCTTTCATCTAACTTCATTTCACCAATTAAAAATAAATTTAACTTCAATATCGAAGTTTAACCTAAATGTTTTAATTTGTCCAAGTTTAGCTTAATTTATTAAAATTTAGCCAAATATATAACCAAATTTAACTTTATTTTTTTAGGTTTAGCAAAATCAATTCAATTTCAACAAAAAAATCAAATTTAAATAAAATTTTGCTAGGTTTAACCAAAATCATTTAGTTAAAAAAAATTATTTTCATTTAACCAAGCTTAACCAAGTTTTAGCCAAATTTATCATAATATTAAAAAATTTATCCTATTTTAGCCAAAATAACCTACTTTACCTTCATTTATATTACTTTAACCAAAATTAAACAAAATTAATGAACTTTAATTTTAGTCTAGCCAAGTTTAATTTAAATATCCTATTTTAATCACAAAAATAACATAATTCAATAAATTTTATGCTATTTAAACCAAATTTGACACAATTTTACAAATTTTTCCATGGGTTTAGGATTCATGAATTTACAACAGATTAAATTTTTATATATAATGACCTTTTAGAAAAATATGATTAAATATTATATATATATATATATATATATATATATATATATATATATATATAATTTTAACTTTATTACAATATTTTTTGTATTATGTATATATTTAAAACATATTTAATACAATATATATACATACATATGCACGTTATAACATGCATATGTATGTGTATATATTGTATTAAATATGTAGATTTCAATAAATTATAAAATTATAAAAAATTGAAATAATAAAAAACCAATAAAATTATAATTTTATGTGAAGTGGTTGGATTATAATAAAACTAATTTCTTTTTTTCTTCTAAATATCAATTCTATTAATTAACTCACAATATATTAAAAATAAATGTTAAATTTGAATTAATATATGATTATTAAAATAAATGATATTGAAAATTAAATATTCATATATAAAGTATAAATATTGAATATATGTATATATATGTATACGTATATTATAATACGCATATATTATATACATATTATATATTAATAATATCATATTATATTCATATTTCAGAATTTAAAAATAAATTGAAATATTCAATTTTAAATATTCAAATTAAGCATATATTTATTAAATTTTATCATGTATTGAAACATCACAAATATGTTAAAATTTTAAAAATTCAAAAGTGATTTTCTATGTACAAAATTTTTTATTTGAATTTTTAGTTGGTCCACATATGTAGATTGTGCTCCAAAGTTTAATAATCCATATTCATATGTTCAATTGATTAAGTATTGGAAAAAAAATTAAATTTTAAACATTGGAACATGATAAAGTTTTTATGTGACAATATTGTATCACATGTGATGTGGTAGGTTGATGGCAAAGGCCTTGGACCAATTCAGGGAGGTCTTAGGATCAATACATGCTGACCAATTTGACCACGTTGACTATAGTCAACTTTGACCATTGGTATGATAATGACATATGTTGATTACGTTGACGAATGGTATGTATAATAATGTGTAATACAACAATGTTTTATACAATTATATATATGATTATACGATTTGTGTACAAACCATATGTATATGATATATAAATAAACAAAAGTTAAATTAAATGAATAAATATTTTGTAAAATAAATATACATAATTTTATTATATACACAAATTTATTATATATATTTATATATATAATATTTTGTAGTCATAGGTGTGATTGCAATGGTGGTTATGACTATGACCATCTTAGCGACTAATGACATTTACAACGTGGTCATTTGGATTACAAAGTCATGCAGTCACAATTAGTCGCAAATGGCATTTATGACTAGTTTTGTAGTTGTAAATGTAGTCGTAGATGCCATGTTTTGTTGTTGTGTAAGTGAAGGGGTGAGGAGGTTACAACATCATGAAGGAGCTAATTTCTCAAAGGCAATCAAATCAACAATCACCTTAGAGAATGGAAGCAAGATCATCAAATGGTGGGTTGGTGGTTATTCAATGGAGGTGTTCATGAGCATGGTGATTGGAAGTGAATGGGGATAAATCAAGAGGAGGCACCTTGACTTGGCTGATGTAAGAATAAAGGAATAGAAAAGAGGAGAGAGCTAGGAATGTTGGTTGTGAGAACTAGGAACAAAAAAGTAATGATCAGCCCTTTTGTGAAAGCAAGAGAACCAAGGAGTTGAGAGGAAGGTTGTCCAATAGAAGTGGAGTGGAAAGGAGACTTTTTTTAGGGTGTGTTAGAAAGTTCTGGAGGTATAGGTAGTTGGGAGGTAAGATTGTAGTGGATAAAAATATTAAAAACAAGCTATTGAATGAGCTATAGCTTGAGCCTAAAGCTTAGAATTCGAACTTAGGATGGTAAAATGTATTTTCCCTTATACACATGTAAGTAAAACCCAAGAATTGAATCACAAAATGAATGTTGTATCAATAAACTTAGAAACAAATATGGGGATGAATGTAAGCATTCATCTTCCTCATTATGGATGAATGTTTTTTTTCATTCATCTAATGTATGGATGAAAAAATTGCATTTACATATTTTCAATAAATTAAACCTCCATCAGAATTATGGACGAATGTTTTATTTTATCATTAAATTTTTATGGATAATTTTTTTTCCATAATTTTAATTAATTAAAGCTTCCTGAAACACAATTTAATTCTATGTGATATAACATTTGTTGAATAATATAATGTAAATCCCATTATAGACATATTTTATGGCTATGGTTTAAAATGCTGATATTTTCAAAATGTTTTAACTATATTACTATTATTATGCTAACGTCTACCCCATGGTCATTATTTTTAAAAATAAAAAATAAAAAATCTAGGAAAATTGACCTAACATCATTGACAATAGTGGGTTTTTTCTTCCCCCTCATGTAAAGGTGTCACAATTTTTTTCAAACTTATTTATAAGTGTTGTTGACAACAATGGGTTTTTTTTTTTCATTCTTTGTCAAGGGTGCCATGATTTTCTTCATATTTAACCAATGTTGTTAACAATAATGCGTTTTGAATATTTTAGATTCCTTTGAATTACATAATGTCATTGGTGATAGTGGGTTTTTGAAATAAACAAAAATTCAGTTTTGAGCACCTTAATTAGGTTTCTTCAAACAACCTACTATCATAGATGACAATGGAGTTTTTTTTTTCATTATTTGTCAAGGGGGCCATGATTTTTTTCAAATTTAACCAATGTTGTTAACAACAATGGGTTTTAAGTGTTTTAAACATCTTTAAACTACGTAATGTCGTTGGTGATTATGGGTTTTTGAAATAAACAAAAATTTAGTTTTGGGCACCTTAATTAACTTTCTTCAAACAACCTATTATCATAGATGACAATGAGGTTTTTTTTAATAATTATTTATTTTCAAGGCACCCCAATTTTCCACGAAGTAAATATATAATGTTGTTGACAACAATTGGATGGGGAGGGCGGGGGGTGACACTCATACCATGACAATATTTCTTGAATTGCTTAACATTGTTCCTGATTTTTTAAACAAATTTTTAAAAAATTATTTTGGTCCCATCATCATATTTTTCCTTACTATCATAATTTCATTATACATCATTATTAAATGACATTCAAGTTTGAAAGATTAATATGGACAACAAATGAAGATGGATATAAATAATTTTTTGAATTTATTTATCTTCCAATCATGGATGAATTTCATCTAATGATTTATTTATTTAATCCAAATCATAAATGAAATCCATCCATATGAAATCATTCATTTATGGACATATTCATCCATGTAGGTGGATTAAATCACATTAAGTTTTAAGTTCCAAGCTCAAAGCTTCAAGTTCATGCATTATGTTCATGCATAAGCCATCTTTGAAAGTAATATAAAGATAATGTTAGGGTTTAATGAGGAGAAAGGAATGGGAGATTTGGGTTTGAAACAAAATTGCATTGTAGCCATTTCGACTTGGAGGTGTGACACTTGTTTTTTTGTAAAGACTTGTTGTAATTTTGATTTGATGATGCTTGTATGAGGTTGCCCTGGTTTAGGGTTGTAACTAGTTAAGTGCAAAGAGAAGGGAGTGGTAGAGAAGGGTAGGATTATTGTCTACAATAGACATGGGAAAATGATATAACCAAGAAAGCAAGGAAAAAAAGTTGTTAGAAGGAGAGATAAAATAGTTATCTACAACATACAAGGGAAAAGGATATAACCAAGAAAGCAAGGAAAGAAAGTTTTAAAAGGAGAAACCTAGGATAGATGTTTACAGCAAACATGGGAAAAAGATATAACTAAAAAAGCAAGGAAAGAAAATTGTTAGAAGGAAAGGTGGGATAATTGTTTGCAATTAACAGGGGAAAAGGATATAACAAAAAAAACAAGGAGCAGGGGAATGGAAGTTGGGTAATAAGTTGTGACTTCCCCCTTTGATGAACTCCAAGGGAACAAGGGGGAGTGACCCAGGTCAAGGTGTTGAAGATGTGTTAATTCTGCACTTAACAATGGGACCCAACCTTGCAATACATGCATGCCAAACTAAAATGCACATTAAATCTATGACCCGACCTTGCATTACTTACATGCCTACCTAAAATTCACATTAAACATGTATGGGACCGAACCCTGCAACATTTGCTAACAAATCCTAAAAGCACACAAGACTAGGGACCCAACCTTTGCAATACTTACATGCCAAACTAAAACACACATTGGACCTACGACCCAACCTTGCAATTATCTACATGACAACTTAAATTTCATATTAAACATGGGACCCAACCCTACAATACTCACAAGTGAACCTTAAACACACATTGGATTGGGGACCCAACTTTGCAATACTTACATGTTTACTTAAAATTCACACTAGACATGGGACCTAACCTTGTAATACCCACAAATGAACCTTCAACACACATTGAACTTGGGACCCAACCATGCAATATTGGCAAACAAATTTTAAACATTCATTGGACCTAGGACTCAACCTTGCAATACTTGCATGCCAACTTAAAATTCACATTGGACATGGGACTTAGCCTTGCAATACCCACAAATGAATCCTAAACACACACTAGACCTAGGACCCAACCATGCAATACTTGCATACCAACCTAAAATTCACATTGAACATGTGATTCATTCTTGCAATACTCACATGAAACATTAAAACCCACACTACCCCTTAGAACCTTATCATGGAATATCCACATGTTTAGCCAAAACCTACATTGTACATGGAACCCATGTAAGTGATACCCATATTTGATACTAATAACTATAAATAAATTCCTTGAGCTATGATTAAAAATTTGACAATTTAATAGTATTTTCCAATCATTAGGAAAATGTAAATATACTTGTGTTGATATAATAAAAAAATGAATGGAATTATAATTAAATTAAAACCACGTGTGAATGGAAAAAAATTAAGAGGGGGGATACCTTTAATTTGATGGAATAAAGGTGATGACACTCTCCTTGCAAAGCTTTCCAACACTAAATCAAACCAGAACTCCAAATAAATTCACACAAAATTTTAAACAAATAATTAAAAACCCTAAACAATTATAGTGATAAACTAAACCTTAACTACATAACCTTACACATAACCTTGATAACTATACAACCCTGACCCTCCATACTACCCTCCCACCTAGTTACCCTATTAACCTACCTACTCTATTGACCTACCTCTTAACCTATACCTTGAACCCAACCAACTAACAACCAATCCTTTACCTACCCTTTCTATCTTTTCTTGGCAAAACTTATATCTCTTCTTGGCTAAAATTTTATCTCTTGACAAAACCTATATATTTTCTTGGCTAAATTTTTTTCTATTGGCAAAACCTATATTTTTTTTGACAAATTTTTTTCTATTGGCAAAACTTATATATTTTCTTGGCAAATTAAATTTTCTTTTGCCAAACCCTATATCTTTTCTTGGCTTTTCTTTTCTGGCAAACCTTATATCTATTATTGGTTAGATTTATTTTTTTGGCAAAACCTATATATTTTCTTAGTTAAAATTTTCAATTTTGGAAAAATTTATATGTCTTTTGGGCTAAAATTTTCTCTTTTAGCGAAACCTATATCCCTTGGCTAAATTTTTATCTTTTGGCAAAACTTACATATCTTCTTGGTTAAATTTTTTTCTCTTGGCAAAACCTATATCTCTTTTTGGTTAAACTTTTCTCTCTTGGCAAAACCTATATCCTTTCTAGGTTAATTTTTTTTTCTCTTGGAAAAATTTATATTTCTTGTTAATTAAATTTTTTTCATTTGGCAAAACCTATATCTATGCTTGGCTAAAATCCTAAGTTTTTGCAAAACTTATATTTCTTCTTGGTTAAAATTTTAACTATTGGCAAAACCTATATCCCTTGGCTAAATTTTTATGCCTTGGCAAAACTTACATATCTTCTTGGCTAAATTTTATTATCTTGGCAAAACCCCCTTTTTTTTTTTTTGGCTAAACCTCAACCTCTTAACAAAACATTCTGATTTGTTGGTTAAAATTTTACCTCCCAATAATTCTTTTATATCTTTTCGGCTAAACCTATACCTTTGAACAAAACCTTTATCTCTTTTTGGCTAAACCTTTACCTCTTAACACAATCTTGTTACATATTAAGTAAACCTTTACCTTTCAACAAAACCTTTCTATATTTTGGGTAAACCTCTCTATTTCATAGTTAAACATCTATTTTTCTAAAGGGAAAAAATAATAATGGAATCCACAAGGTGTAAAATGAACTTCAATATATTTTTTTATAGAAATCAATCAAGGACATTAAAAAAAATGTTGATTTTAATTTAAAATAATAATTAAGGAGGTTAGAAAAACAATTTGTTGTATTTTCAGTGACTATTTAATTCAATCACTTAAATCATAAGAAAATTAATATAAAACATATGGTTTTTAAAAGAAGGTTGAATTTACATATAGAGGTTGAGGTTTAGGTTCTGGGCATTACAATACTTGTTTCAACTTTAAGTTTTAACACCATGTTTATAATAGTTTGAAATTCCCAAAACTAACACCTATTATATGGGTAACATGTAGGTATTGCCTATTATGGCAAGTACTAATAATAGTTGAAAATTTAATCCCAACATGCAATACCCACATATGAAAGCAGTGTCATTTTTGATTGAAATGAATTTTTTTTTTGCTTTTTTTAGATTAATTTTCTAATTTCTTTTATTTTTATTTCTTGTTAAAAAAATTATTATCTTTTTTCTTGTTTTAAATTATTTTTCTTCTATTTTTATAATTTTAAAAAATTCAAAATTATCTTTGTTAGTTTTTGTTTATCATTAAATATGCATATTTTATGCCCAACATTTGGGTATTATGTGAAACATGAAAAAATCTAGCCAACATTATATGCCTCAAATGTGAGTATTACACAATTTTATTTTACTTTTTCTTTTTTTTAATATTTCTCATCACAACGTCAAAAACAAAAAAATTGAAGGTATTACATACATTGGACCAATCATATTGTGGTGGAGCTTGAATGAAAATGGACCTAGATTTTGCAATACTCTCATGATAAAATTGGGGCCCCATTGGAATTGAAATGCAAAAAAACCAAGTCCATGCGATTCCCAAATAATTTATACTACCAATTTATATTTCATTTATGTAAAGGTTTTAATATGTAAATATTGCAAATACTTGCCCTTCCATCGCTTAGGTTAGGGTTACTAGAAAGTTCAAAAAACTTCAATACCTACTTTGTCAATATTCAATACAAATGTCAAAATATGGGTGAATGTAATTCCTACACATTCAATTGTGATTATTCACTATGTACATCAACAAAACAAATACTTTCATCATATTTTTAAACGTGTTGATATTGCATTACCTTCAAGCAAAACTGCACCTCCTTGCTATGAAAATGAACTCATTAACAATACCTAAATCTAAAATTTTCACTATAACCCCATGTTACATTACCTATATCCATTAAAGAAAATCTTCATTATGAGAACAACAAAAAAATACAATACCTACATCAAAATGGGAAATCCCCCACTGGAAAGGTTATGGGATGGGCAATACCTTCATATATCACAACAAAAAGTCATTGTCTCCCAAGTAATATGTGAAATTCTATGTAATATGAAAAAGTTTGCTCATTAACTTTAAACTATTGTACATTAATTGTTTGAAATAATATGGTGTTACTAGTACATAAAGAGTCCAAATCCATTAATGAATTCATTAGGTTTTGTAACGAATTAGGTGAATTCTTGACAAATTTGTCAATTGCTTAATGATGGGGAATGAGTTGATATGGATAAATAAATTCACAAGTAAATTCACTAACATATGAACAACTAAGATATTTTGAATATTTTGAATATTTAATATTAATTATTTAATCCAGATTATCTAATATTAATTATTTATTCGTTCAATTTTTTTAAAAATTGAAAGTTTCAAAAATATTCAAACCTATCTACCTAGGTAGGTAGAAAAGTAACACCTACTTACTTGTGTAGGTAGGCAAATAGGTAGGAAAGGGAAATTGTAAATGGAATGAATAGCCAAAAAATATTTCATTTATGTTGCAATTTCCATTTAAGGTCAAGCGTTTCTTCACTCATCCCAAATTGGCATATGCATTTCTAAGTGACAAAAAAAGGGAAAACATGTTCTTTATATAGCTTGTGAGATGAGATTCAAAGACAAAACATATGGGTTAAACCTAATACTTGCACTTTAGTTTTAAATTGAAATGGAACTAAAACTTTTTTAAAAACCAACTTTAATTAGTAATATCTTTTTTACATTATGTCCAAATAAAATTAGTTAAATTTCATTTTGACATTTTTTTCACAATTTACACACTAAAACTATAAAATAATTAAAGAATACTTGAATTGAAAAAAATTGCATGTAAATCTTGCATTTCAATAGGACATTTAAAAAATAAAATCATCGTTATCTTTTTCATACTTTGCTTAAATGAAAGAAAATATTTAAAATATGAATTTGATTTGTATTACATAGTACATTTTAATTATGAAATATAATACAAATGATTCATAAAATATGATGTATCAACATATAATAACATTATTCTCAAAACCATTCAATGTCTCACAATGTATTTAAGAAATACAATACTTTTAATTATAGTATATTAAATACATACACATTAATTTTTATATTATAATATTATAATTTGATTATATAGTTATAAAACATAAATTAATTTGAAAATATAAATACTTAAAGAAATGAAATTTTTATTATAAATTATAAATATATTATAAATTATATGCATTTTATTCAAAAATATTTTTATTAATATATTATATAATAAATAAATATTTTCATATATTACATATAAGTGATCTTATATGATAAAACTATTGAATCAAAAAATTTATATTGTCATGGATGAATATTATGTTCTACATTTTTATCAAGTAAGGCCCACAATAAGATATTATTTAGTTACAAAAAGAATATATAACATACATACGCTATATTATAAACTATTTATTATATATTTATATGTTCAAAAATATTGAATTTTGATTTTTTTTTTGGTTATAAACGTTTTTTAACATTTTATTAAATACAGACAGAAACTAAAATCTGACTTACTTTTCAGAAGTAAAATAATATATAATTTGAAAAGTTTAGCCAAGAAGAGATATAGATTTTCCCAAGAATTATAAATTTAGTTAAGAAGAGGTATAGGTTTTGTCATTGCAAAATGAGCAGGGTAGGTGGGTAAATGGGGTAGTTGGGTGGTGAGTAGGGGTGGTACAAGGTGAAAAAAAAATTGACTGTTGAAGGGTGAGCAAAAACCTTTTTTGACTCAACCTTTCTGACTGCAGGATGTTCAATAACTGAGATGAACACTAGTTCATCCCAAACGGAACTGGTGCAGTCATGGGGGTTGGGTCACTCCAACTGGTGAGAAGAGGGGGCTGGGGAGGGGGGGGTTGATTTTTAGTTGGTAGGTAGAGCCAAAAGGCAGGTAGTATGTAACTAGGTAGATGAGGTCAGAGCTGGAAAAAAAAATTAGCCAAAAAAAGCAACCCCCCAAGAAATGGTTAGCACCAAAAAGATGAATAGTGGTGAACGCACAGTTAACCACTAGATGCAACCCATCCAGTGGATAGAACTGGCAACTGGTGGATTGGTGGGTGCTGGTTCATGCTGGCCACCTTTGAGGAACCTTAGGTGCAAAGTGGCTCATCTGTTGGACTGGAAATTTTACTGAGGATAAGGTGTACTCAAAATACATTGCAAAAATTCTACCAGTTTGTTCACTCTATCTGTATATAGACAAGGGTTATAATACTCGTGTATAGTATTAGTGTATTGTTAAATAGGCTTGTGTGTAGGTGTGCAGAATTTTTTTTTATGGTCAATGAAATTGCTGAATTTTCTGATCTGATTTTAAAAATTCTTAGTTATTGTTAGAGATCAAGCAATTCTTAGTGATCAAGCAAACAGTTAAATGTTTGATAAGGTTTGCTAGGGTTGTGAGAATTTTAAAGCATCAATGGAAATGCTAGAAATGAAATATTATTTTCAATGTTTAGCATAGTAGGCTTATGTGTAAGCCTGAAGATTTTTTTCAGGCCAATGAGATTAATCACTTGTCTGGTCTGAATTTGTATTCTTAGTTATCTTTAGGCCCACTTTACACCAGGAGTCAAGGCCATTGTTCAACTCAAATCAAGCATTCTTATTGGTGCAAAAGTTGAAATCAGCCCCAAGGGCTTTACACTAGGAGTCAAGGCTGGAATAGAAAGAATATTTTCAATCTGCCCCAAGTTACTAATAAATGCTAGAACTTTATGGCCTTGTATTGGCCCCAAGGCTGAAAAAGGGTACCATTGAATTTGGGAAGCCGATTTGCAACCCTTGGGGCCAATGTTTCAGCATTTATTCATATCCAGACATCAATGTTCTAGCATTTATTAGTAACTTGGGGCCAAACAACAAGCCAAAAATGTGCAAAGTTGGCCCCAAGTTTTTTCAGCCCTGACTCCTAGTATAAAGCGGGTCTTAGTGAATTAAGGGTTCTCTGTGTAATGGCATTTACAGACAGGGTTTAGGGTTTAGGGTAGAGGACATGTAACTAGAACAGACCACACCAGGACTGTCGTGATTCACTGGAGTCCAAATCTGCATCATGCGATCCATCCTTGTTTCTACAGGGCTGTGATATGAGGCCTTGTGCGTGCTCACAACCCAGAACTTCACTCCCTTTTAATGCTTTGATAAGCACTGATTGCAATGATATAATAAGTAGTGAACTCTGGGTAGAAGTGCAGTTTTAAAAATACATCCAGCCAGAGGTCTGATGCAGGGTTTTTTCTTTCAATTTTGTGATGTAGCTGAAGTGGCAATTGTCCATAAGACGATTTAGCCAGATTTGGCTACACCAAATCATATTTTTCAGGTCCCAAAAACACTGATCTAATACTGGGAAATGTTATTTGCCCATATCCCATCATCCATGTGTTTCATTGACATGTACCCATGGAATGTGTGACATCATTAGGATGTCATAACTAGTGGTGTCATAACATTCATCACACCTATTTCAAAATTTCTTGCCTTCTGCCTATGACCTAAAAAGAGTAACCCTTACATATATGAGGAAAAAGGAATTCATGTGATGTCATGTGACCTTGCATTAGGTTTTGTGTTTTGTGTTTTGTTTTCATGTTGTTTTCTATTTTGTTGTTTCATTGATGGAAGCAAGTTAAGTGGAGCAAGCATACAAGCAAAGGTAATGCGGATTTGGAGCATGTACCAAAATTAACTCCAGTTGATTTTGTTTAAAATGGAAAAGTTGGAATTTTTTTAACATGGCTCATTCTTGCATGTTGTCATTAAATGAACTTAAATGTTGTAGTTGATGATTGTTGTTCTTTCACCTAGTCGTTTATAGGCTGCAAGAGTACATTGGGATGTGGGATCATTTTGTTGCATGTTTTTTTTTTTTTTTTTTTTTTTTCCTTTTTTTAAAATAAATTTTTAAAAATTTTATTTTTTTTTTTTTGGGGGGGAAAAAGAGAAAAAAAA
>Ga0116227_10012488_pt1 | contig 13795 bp, 10 predicted proteins | sample S1TSphgellanicum_FD_89693 | JGI IMG/M metagenome (GOLD analysis project Ga0116227, IMG submission 89693) | Host-associated microbial communities from peat moss isolated from Minnesota, USA - S1T2_Fb - Sphagnum magellanicum MG | ecosystem: Host-associated > Plants > Peat moss > Unclassified...
AAATTTCAGACTGTTTGGATGATCATTCAATTTTGAATGAACATTGATCCAATCGGTGGATAACATTTAGTATCTTATGAACAGAAGTTGTAAAGCTTCAACTAATGAAAAGGCTGCCTAAAAATATATTTATCTAAACTTAAACATGCATTTTGAGAGGCAACCCAAGTAGTTTTGTTGGTTTTTTTTTTGTCCCTCAATATTTTTTGCTTTCACAGAAGTGGTACGCTGAAAACACACAATCTACACTGAGGAAACTTGTGAATTCTCCAAGTTTTTCTCTTTTGTTCTGTGAAAATTTCGCCACAAAAATCTGGTGGGTGGATGAAATGTTTTATAATGTTCTTGTAGACGAGCATAAAAAACATATAACCCTCCTCTCCATGGACGAAAGTCCATAACCATTCTCTGTCCAGATGATGCATGCAAAAAGATAAGGAAAAAACAGGGAGAAAGAGGGAGAGGTTATGCATGGAGAGAGATGAGGGGAGGGCTAATCAGAAGCCTGAAAAACTCCGAACATAAGGTTTTGGACTAGGTTCATATAAGTGTTTCATTCATGTTTACCTAAACAATGTGTTTACTTAGCGTGACTATCATAATAAGCAATCCTCCTCTATCTCGCTACAACCCAACATGTTATGGTCCAAAATGTATTTCTTGCTTGAATGTGTTTGGTTTTGATTTCAACCATCATTTAAGCCATTCAAAAATGTCAATTACCAACATGATAATGGACAACAACTTTTTTTTTATACTTGATTGTGCTTTAACTCGAGCACAATATTATTCTTTAAAAGAAAATTACCCTCACGATAAAGATATTTCATGCTGAATATATCATGAAAGTAAAGGTTGTATGATTTTACTTCATGTATATGTCAAATAGTCATGAAGGGTAGATATTAAGGTGAAAAGAGATTCCGCACTAATATTTGAAGGAAAGGGCAAAATTACCTTTTTGCCCAAGTTAGATTTCACAAGCTTAGCATGAGGGAAAGGATATATTGTGTAGAGCTCGAGAGAGAATTTTTAGTGATGTTAGAAGGGAATGGGAACCATACCTTCTCTCTTTTACCACTTAATTTCACAAAGTTACCATGTGAAAAAGGGTACCCTGCTGAAATTAAACCCTAGGGTAAAACCCAAAACAAGGCATAATAATGTTATAATCTTAATATTGTTTTGCCTTCAATATATATTAGTGTAAGAGAATATTTGACTACCCAGTGTACGATATGTTAATATAGCCTTATTTGGGTTTGCTGGCAAGGTACATAGGTGCAAAAAGGGTACTCTCCCAACACTGGTTCAAACCAGTGTTTTTGAAGGGATTTTGTAATCTAGCTTAAGTGCCAATTGTTCACATGAAGATGTGGAAAAAATGGTGATCATCTGTAGGAAGATTTAGTCAAATTTCACTATTAACAAGATATGAAGTGCAAATCTTTAATCAACCTTTTATATTTGTGGTTACATATTGAAAACTATGTAAGGAAATCTAGCATCTTTTATTATTTTTGTCTAATTTTTGGAGATTATAACCTTTCAAAATTGTGTGTGTGTGTGTGTGTGTTTTTGTTTTCAATTTGTGATGTTACTCAAGTGGTGAGCATCCTTAAGTATATTTATCCAAAGGTGGCGATATTCAAACTATGAATGTGAAAGCTCTTCAACACTAAGTTTCATATTGAAAGCAATTGTGGCAAGTTTTGAAAGAATATATTTCTATCCATGAAGACTCATGTAGTTATATCCATGGTTACAAGAATAAGACTAGGCACAAAAACATGGCATACATAACTATATGATTAGAAAAGGGTCATTAATCATATTTGTCTTAATCATAAATGTCAAGTTTTGATGTAGGGCATAGCCAAAGTAAGATAAAATATTTAGATAATGTAGCTTATATGTAAGGCTAGGTATGTATAGAGTAAATATGTAGAAGCTATGTACATATAAATTAAATACATATACTCTAAATATGTATAAACCTAAGATATACCTAAGCTAGCTACATGTAATTAAATAGGCCTAGCCTACCTTAATGTAAGTATACATCATTATATACCTAGATAGGTACATAAGAAATCATATATTAATACCTAGCCTTGGTACATAGGTTATGATATGTTCAACCTATGTATAAATTATGATATACCTAACCTAGTCATAGGTTACAATAGACATATTTTAAGTATATATCATATTTTACCCAATTGAAGTATACAATGATTACCTTAGCCTAAGTATAACTTAATATATTTAGCTAGGTCATACCTATGTTAAGTTAATGAAACATGACTTAAGTATATTTAATTTAACCTAGGTATACTTCTTCCTATATTTGTTTCATATTCCTTTTTATGTTACTGAGTGGCTAGATCAAATTTATGTGACTAAAAACTTTTCATCATGAACTTCATATAATAGTTAATAATATACAATTTGAAGCATAAAAACTTGTGAATTATAAGGAAAAAGAATTAAAAGGTAGACATACATATTTACCTATTAAGCATATTATAAGCTTGTAAATGATCAAACATATAATGATTGACCAAATAAATAATTAATACCTTATAATTTTTAGAACTTTTGCTTTGGAGTCATTAATTATTTATTGTGAATTTCTAGATAGTGGCTAAAAACAAATTTGGGGGATAAAATTTCATATTTTAAAAAATTCTCAAAAAATGGAAAACAAATTGCTAAAGTTTTTGAAACCATAAAATTAAATAAAAATTGATGTTTAGTATATAATTAGAATATTCAAGTTGGGACTCTTGCTCAAATGTTTATTTAAATAAATATTTGTTTTGAAATTTTTGGCATTAAATAATGAAAATACATTCCTATTAATGATATTCAAAAAAATTCAAAAGAAATCCACATGCCCCAAAATGGTATTATTTTTCATGTTTCCATGTGATGGGTAGCAACGAATATAAAATTTATTTTTTAATCATTTATCAAAATATTTGGTCATACAACTTGGAATTTTTTAATAATTTATATTAAATCAGACTAAATGAACTGAAAACAACATTAAAAATAAAATTTAAGTTCACGACTCACAACAGAATTTGATAAAAATTTTGAGATTAAAAAGATATGTGTATAAATTAATAATTATGACATTTTAATAATGTAAATAAATTTTTTTAAAATTTTTAAAATTTTTAATTATATTATATTTAATATTTTAAATTTTTTTTATAATTAAAAATAAATATAACACAACATTTACACAATTTTCATTATCTCATTATATTTTTAAAAGGTGGGAAAATGTTAGATATGTAATATACCAAAAAACCATGTTGATTTCAAATATGTTTATTTACAAATCTTTTGATGAAAAAAAAAAAAAAATCTTAAAAATATCATTGTTGTTCAAATGTATGAAATTGTCGCAACCCTAATTTTGGGCTCACGACCAAAGCAAAGGCTTACAAAGGTGCGATCCAGGAATGAAGCCTAGGGGCCACATTTCATTTGTCCTGGGAGTGTAGGAAAGTGTGAGGGAATGAACCCACACACTCCCAATTGGGCTCCCACTTTGGGAGTTAGAGTCTCAATGGACTCATGTTGAACTTCTGATGGACCTACAAATCTTTAGAAGGCAATTGCAAGGGTCAAAACCCATTGAATAAAATAGTTATTTATACCATTTGAAAGCTCTTGAAACGTAGATGTTCAAAATGGGCTCGCATGATCCATTTGGGTACTTAAAACATAAGTTATGGCCAAAAGAAAGACCACTAAAAGTCGTGAATCACCCTGATTTCTTTGCGTGAAGGTGATGTGCCATATACCATTGGAAATCTCTCAACGAAGGCTACAACTTTTCTTGAGACCTCACCCTAATCGGAGGTCTGCACACAAAGTTATGGGCTTCCAAAGTTGCGAAAGTCCCAATTTCGAGAATTTTAGGACTCCCAAGTTTAACAAAATGACATTTAAATGCTGGCCCTGTGGCCAAGCACAAAGAATACTATAAGGGGGAAGGTGATAGCTTCCCCCAAGTCCAGGCCGTGGGGAGTCTTGTGAGTCCATGTTTACCTGTGGTTCATCCATGCACCAAAAGTGTTCCAATTATGCATTAGCCAACTTGTTGTTTAATTTGTGCGGGTCCATGTGAATACTTGACTCACTTGTCACTCTTTTTAGTCCCCATCTCGTAGCTTCAGCATGCCCCTCTACCCTCGAAATGCTTCAAGCCAATGAACATATCGTCATCCTTCCGATGTTTTCATCCTGGATTCGTAATTAAATCTATTAACGAACTTGGGGGTGCGTCAGAAATGGTGAAGATTCAAATGCATTTTTGGTCCAATTACTTGATATTTTTGTTTGAAATTTTTTATAGATGTGTAGATCTTGGAGAAATCTTTAAAATGAAATTTATTTATTTTCACTTGGACAAAGTATGAAAAAGATAATAATGGTAAAAATTGAGTATTTTTATACGAGAAAAAAGATGATGTGAAATAATGTTGTAAATTTATCCCATATCTTTTCTCAACAAGTTGAATTTTGTAAACTATATAATTAAATGAAAAAATATAATCTACACAAAATACATGCATTAAATATACTCAAAATGTAAATATTACCGAGTCAATAAAAAAGGTTTGTCATTAAAAAATAAAAAGGAACCTACTTACCTACCTACCTACCTACCTAACTAACTAACTACTTATTCCTACCTATTTAAGCGGCCTATATCTATGTTTAATATAGTTGCTTAGCCTTAGGTACAACCTAAAAAATGACATACTATAGGTTCTTAGGGTAATCTTAGGTTGCCTAAACCTACTTTAAGCACCTAGACCTAGGCCTAGTTAGGCACGTGGCATAACCTAAATGGCTAATGATTAAATGCCATGTCGCTTAACTTAAATGGTCAATATTTAAATGCCACATGGCCTAACTTGGGTGACCAATGTTTAAATGTCACGTGGAGTAATTAAGGTGGCCAATGTTTAAATGCCATATGGCCTAGCTTGGGTGGCTAATGTCTAAATGCCACATTGCATCGACTAATCAAAATTATGTTTGACCAATCAATTAAAGTTTATTTAGTCACCTTAATGACCACCGCATGAAATGACTAATTATACACATGTTGCCTAGGCACTATAAAAAACCACACAAATGTTTTTTGAACTAAACATCTAATCGCCTATTCAATGGTTTTTTTATCCCACTAAGGACCAACCACTACTCTAAACCACTAAGCTTACTAAAAATTCATTATAGTGATACCACATATTTTTTAATAGTTACCTCTCACTATTAAAATTCCTTTGTTGCATTTGTCATTATTGCAACTTGCTTAATTTGAATATTCAAAACAAAACCTATCAAGACACAAAAACAAAATCTCATCCTATTATAATACCAAACCTTTAAAATCTTAGATTGGTACTAATGGCAAACCTTGCTTTTGAACTTTCATTAATGCCAATGATGGGAACTAGATTCGGGGAATAAAAAGATTCAAAGGAACAAAGTAACAATGAAGGCCCCTTGCAAATCATATTTCAAGCATCCAATGAAGGGGGTTAGTGTGAGTGGCACGTGATTAGATCAACATGGAGGTTTGAAGGTGATAGTGATGGATGTTGGACGACAACAACAACCACCATGGCGTTGTTGAGTTTTGCCGTTTGGTCACAATGTGCATTAGTAAGGAGAAGGAGCTTGGGGAGGAGGAGTAACAATAATAGTTCCTAGGCCATAAGAGAATTAGAATTTTTGTTCTTGGCAATGTTGAGGCAATTGCGACTGTGTGGCAAGCCTTTCTAACAACCCTTTTACAACACTTGGAACTTCTGAAGATCTTCTTTTAAATAGACTTTGTTATTGTGCTTTTGCAACAATTGGGCTTGCCATTGTTGGCGAGTTCTTACAATAACAAGAAAGTCCTTTTTCTAGGAAAGTTTTCATTCCCCTTCTTTTTTGGGGTTTGGTTTTGTTTTATCTTTTTTTTTTCTTCCTTCCCCCCATCCCCCCATTTTTTGGGGCAGGCTACTTGGGTTTTTACTTCCTAGGGGTTTTGGGTATAGCCTTTTTTTGAATGATTCTTTCTTTGCATCCTTCGTAAGTTCGAGATACCCCTTGTTTTCATTGTTCTAACCTTTACACTTTAGGCAACCTCTTCAGGCATGTCAAGAGTGTTAACCATCCTGCTAGCCTCATTTCCTAGGTTAACCAAGCTATTTTATATTTGCAAGTGTCTTCCCCTCTTGTGTTTTTCCTTGGTTTTAATCCTCTGACTTCTTGGGGTTGGTTTCAGGCTTAATCTAGTTCCATTTTGGGGTTGTTTGAATCTTGTTTCGTGTGCCTTCATTGGTTTCTTATGATCCCTCAAGCCATCCAAGACAAAATTAGATAGGTTTTTTGCTTACCCCTTAACCAAATTGTTCGAGACCTAACGAACAAGTTAACATGGTTCCTTTTCCTCATGTTGCCCCGTTACTGTTTGTATTATATTTGAAGAGGTCATCGAAGTCAATAAGAGGTTTTTGTTCACTTCAAAAGGTTTATGGCAAACAATTGGTCCACTTTTTAGGAGGAGTCTTCATGTGCCTCATGTGCACCCCATTTTTACCACTCATGGGAAGATCTTTCAACCACTTGTTTTCACCAATGTTTAACTTTAAGGAGAGCCGATAAGTATAGTCGCACTACCAAAATTCTTTAGCCCATGACACTAGTTATTATTTTGGAGGACATCGTTGTTGCCTTACGCTAGTTACACCCCCTTCGTTTAGACCTTGTCCTTCCACCTATTTTTTACTTTTAGCCTGAGCACATTTTTGTTTTGGATAGGATTTTACTTGCCCAAGGTTTAGTCACTGCTCCCCATTTGTTTTCAAGTGGGTTTTTTCGGATGGTATATGAACATTTTTCAGGATGTTTTATACCAGAGGACCCATTTTTGGGTTTTTGAAATTATTCCAGGTTGCTATTGTTACTCGTGGGGTTATCTTTAGGTCGGTGATCCTGATGCTAGGGGTTAACAAATTGTTAGCAATGCCAAAAGACATTAGTGGCCTTCATCCTATTGTTCTAGGCGAAATGTTTTTTCGACTTATTAGTCGTTCCATTGTCCTACAACTTCGAGGGCCATTTCAAGAACATCTATCCCCCATTAGTTTGGAGTATCAACCCTTGGAGGCTATGAGGCCATCCCTTTTGGCATTTGAACCCTTCTCGACCTACACCTTGATTGGGTCATGATGTAGGTCAACATCAAAAACGTTTTTAATAGCATTTTTCTAAGTATTATTTTTAAAAAGTTATGTGATGTCGAAGGGCTTTTGGTGAACATTGTCCCTTTTACCAGGTTGTTTTATGGTGTTCATTCTTCCTTTAACTACTAGCATGGGCAACATGTGGAAGGGGTCACCATTATTGAATCATCTTTCAACAAGAGGCAGGGTGACCCCTTAGGAGGTCCTTTATTTGGTTTAACCCATTATCGAACTTTCTTAAAGACCATCATGTGGGCCTCTAGTTACATCTTTCCATCCCTAACGAATGATACCCACATCATGAGGTCTATGAATGAAATTACTCGTGCTTTTGACCACCTTTTGACCCAATTAGCCCTAGTTGAGCTTAAATTCAAGGTGTCAAAGTGCAAGCTTTAGAACCCATTAGAGATCTTTCCAAGCATAGAAATTCCTCAAGGTTACACTTTGGTCAAAGATGGCTTACACATTTTAGGTGTGCCAATGGGTTTTCAAGATTTTGCCACGCATTTTTTGGATGAACCATTATCTTAAAATGTGGCACATATCAATGATCTTCTTTCTTGGGAGCCGCCTAGGTCACTTTGGGCATTTTGTTTTCATGTATAGTTCATTGACCTTTTTATTTCACACGGACAATATCTCTTCTTTTTCCTTCTTGTCTTTTTTGGCGGGTTTCGACACGAAAGTTATGCAAATATGTGGGGACATTATGGGTCCAAGATCATGGGAGTCTTTCCAAGGCCCTTTAGCAAGGTGTCGAGTTTGATTACTAATATCCTTTGGTGGTATAAGCTTTCTCTTTATGGAGGATTATGCCCCATTTGTTTTTGTAGGGAGTTAAGCTATAATGGTTTCATATTTGTATTTTAAATTTTATATTTTCGATAAACCTGTTTTGGAAGAATATGTTTCTTAGGTTGAGGTGGGCCCACATCTGCTTTAGTTATGCTTATGTGTTGTGTGAAATGGCCTTATTCCTACAACTAAAAGAATGCAGTTTTTTAAAAAGAGTTTAACAATTATTGGCATTCTAGGTTTACATGCATCTTTGATGGACATCCACCATGACACATCCTTTAGGTCTATCTTGGAAGATGATTCCATTTCCTCAGCATCCAAAACCCACATTCATTTTTATATGGGTATGGGGGTAGGGCTATGGTTGGTTGCTAGGCCATCTATTTGTTCATTTCACATCACATATTTTATTTTCATCTCAATGTTGCATGTTTGTTTAAATTTGATTCAGCCTTCAGCATCTAATCTTTTCATGTGTGAATGTGAACACAAGTTGGACACATCTAGCTTGGACACATCTAACATGCATTTAGTTCATTACTCATTTGGAGGTTAATGGACACATGACACCATCCAAAACATCATGTATGCCTTCGTTCAAGAGAATGGGCACACTATATGGAGAGAATGATGGTACACCCTTAAGTTAGGAATTTCATTATGAACCAATCTTTACTTGATCTAAGAGGATTAGGTTTTTGTTACCAATGTGATAGTTATTAACCCAATGTAAGAGATGTGGCGTTGAGTGTCATTAGTCAACCAACAAGTACAATTGCGGAACTTAGTGTCATTGCTAAACTCCGCAAGTATATAAGGTTTCATGAGAGGCACCACTTTGTTCCAATGGCCATGAAAGTGCACCACACAATTGGGCATGATGTGGATCGTTTCATTAGAAAATGTGTTCGTCGTTTCCACGATAGACAATTGGGAGGTCATTTATCCTTGTTTTTTTTGCATTCAATTTTTCAGTTAGCATGTTAGTATTGCTTTTCAGCATGCTTTAACCTTTGCTATAAAAAAGAAGATTGTGTTTATAGGTGATGCTTGTTCTAGACCTACCATTACTATTAGATCTCACAATTTGCATGCAAACCACATTAGACGGGCCGTGGGTGAAATAGCTTTCTACCACGAGAGGGATTAGTTCTCTCCCTTTTTTTTTTGGTTCTTGTGGGCTATGTGTCTTTTGGCCTTTCTTTGGCCTTCGCTTTTTGTCTCCCTATGATGGTTCCAGCCATTGATCTTTTATTGGATTTTGGTGACTCTATTAGATCAACATAATGATTATTTTGCCCATCCATGCTGTCACATTATGGTGAATCTTTCAGTTTATCTTGTAGTTCAAAATCCTGAAGGCCATTCATTAAGCTTTTTTTCTTGGTTACCACATGGTGAAAATCCACCACAAAAAAAAAAAAAAAACCACTATCCAAAAGATGGTGAAAATTTGCCCAAAAAAATTAGTGCTCCAAAACCATTGCATTTTCAGACATTTTATTTTTATTTCTTACTTTGGCAAAAATTTCCCTAGTAACAAGAAGGTTGGTTCAAAGGTGAAACCCCTCCAAATCCACTAGAAATCCCAAACACTAGAGATATCCATAAAGTCAGGAAAAGACATCAGTAATCCCCTGAGTTTGGTCATACACAAGGTGAGATTAAAAGAAAAACTACAAAAAAGTACATCAACATTCAATGGGGGGGTGAAATTCAGGAAGCCATCAATTTTGATGGTTTTCTTAAGTTTCATCTTATCTTTCTTTTTTCCTGAGCCCCTACACTACTACATAGACGTTCATTGCTCCTACTTGTGTAGCTTTAATTCCTCTTGAACATTGTGGATTAAATGATGAAATTCAACATTTCGTACTTAGTTTTAGCATTTCATACTCAAATTTAATAAAATTTTCATCTTGTCTTTCTTTTTTCGTGAGCCCCTCCACTATTACATAGACTTTCACTGCTCCTACCTGTGCAACTTTAATTCCTCTCGAACATTATGCATTAAATGATGAGATTCAGCATTTTGTATTGAGTTTTAGCATTTCATATTCAAAATTACTAAAATTTCCTTACTTTACAGATACCACTAAAAGAGCGGTTAGGGGGTGAAAGGAGGCCCAAAGACAGGGTGACTTTGTTAATTTCTCTTGTGAAAGGGGAAAAAACAAAAAAAACCTTTAAACCTTGAAGAAATGCTACTATGTGCCCATTAGGTCTTTCTATGGATCATTGCCACTTTGGCTACAACACAAAGTCGACCCAAAAACATTGCATGGTGGTGTGGGCTTTTACTACTCTTTGTGGACAGGAAGAACACCATTGGAGATCCTTGAGCTGGCGGCGCACAAGTTGCTGGGGGTGCGGAAGTTGCTGTTGGGTGCTGGTTCACTGATCTTCTAAATTGCTCTAAACATCGTGGACGCTAATACCATGTAGGCGATGGTGCGGAAAGCTATGACAATTGTGACACAGGCAGACCAGATACAAGTGGCCACTATGGCTGCTAGTACGATTGCCACCACATTGTCAATAATAGCCCCACCGTCATTGGTATCGACCAATGCCATGTAGTTACAGATCAACACCAAGACACCCTGTAACCTTAAAAAGCTGAATCCCTCGGCTCCATTCAATCTTGTTGAACATGATAGATTTGAAGATCCCTGTGAGATCTTTCCCACTGATGTCCATCAGCATCCTTGATGATGCATATTTTGTTGCCTTCTTCAAAATCAAAGTTTCCTTTCCCATCTACATGTCCAATGAATTGGTATGGACCTTCCTAGCTTATAGTCAAAGCTTTCTTTTTTCCTGGTTTCTTCATTTTAACCATTGTCTTTCTTGCAACTAGACCTTCAAAAGTTTGCTTACCTTTTCTGGTAGCATAGGTCTTCTTTTGTTTCCTTTGTGCTTGCTCCACATTGAGCAAGAAATTTTCATGGATGCTTGCTGTAAGCTTCACTTTTTGTAAAAACTATGCTATAAGCCTCACTTTCTATAGAAACTATGCTGTAACAACTTCAACATCAACATTATCATTAGTCACAGCAGTCAAAGTGTGTAGGTAATTATCAGCCCTAAGACGTGGTGTGCGACCAGTCAAAATCATGAAGGGGGAATAACTTGGTACTAGCTTGGATCCCGCATCTGTACCCAAACATGATCTTGGCCAGATGCTCATCCCAACAGTCTATGTTTTTCGGTGTTGCAGCAAATATGGTAATGCTATGTTTGATAGTCTCGCTTAAACGTTCCACCATCCCATTACATTGAGGCCATTGGGGTGTAGTGTGTTAATGTTGGATAATGTAATCCTTGCACATAACATCAAATTCTGCACCCCATTCCCCACCATTGTTAGTAACCACAAACTTGGGGACTCCATACCTACAAATAACATCATCTTCCAAGAATTTTGTTGTCGTCTTGGCACCATGGTCAACCATAGCCTTTGCCTCGCACCATTTTGAGTAATGATCAACAGCAACAAGGATGTATTTGTTCCCTGTCTTAGTTTCAAGTAGTGGCCCTGTAGTATCTAAAGCAACCCAATAAAACAGTTCATAAACAAGGATGTTTTTCATTTCTTCATCTTCGGAGCATATGTTACCCATGCTTCTCACCAGTTGGCACTGCTGGCACATTCTAACAACTATCTTGACATCCTCTGTTCAACTATGCCAGAAGTACCTTCGGTAAATTTCAGCCAAGGTTCTTTGTTTTCCAAAATGCCCCAAATTTTCATGCATTTGAATTACAAATGTCATTTTTTCCTTTGGTTTGGGCACCAAAAATCCCTTGAAGTAGAGCCTCTACTCTTTCTAGCAATAATTAGTTATTCTCTTTTTGGCCCTTTTGCTCTCAAGGTCCGCTGTGTCCAGTAGCTTGTCTTCCTTTAATAACCCCAAACATGTGGTGTCCTTCTAGATGTTAACGTTCCTTGCATCCATATCGTATGTTTTTTCTTCATCGGATTCTGTATGACCTAACTCATGGTTTCCAAATTTAGATAATTCTTGAACAACCAACACCAACTCCAGTTGTTGTTGCATTTCATAGTACCTTGGTATCTTCCTTTTCAATTCTTGCTTACCATCAGCAATTTTCAAATTCTGATCTGCTCCACTCCTTGCTGCCTTTACCTCCTCCATAAGTGAGTCAGTCTCCTCATCCTGGTTCATCTTTATTATAACATCAAGCATGAATAGTTGGTGTTCCTTTGAACAACGCTAGTGGTTGATGCCAAAACAAGATTCGTGGTGTTCTGTCAGTTTACCTACCTATCTTCTGAAACCCAACCAATCTGAATCTTTACCATATTGAACAGAGAATATTTTTTTCGTTGTTTCATGAACGTTAGTTTGCACTATCCCAATATCCTGGATTTCTTTCTTGAAATCATCATCATCTATGGCTTGCCCTACTGGGTTTCTACTTCAAGCATCAACATTTGCATGCTTTAGTCCTAGTCTATGCAATATCTTAAAACTGAAATCATGCAACATATCAATCCACCTACCTCTCCTGCCATGCACATCTGACATTGTTGTTAACCATTCAAGCGGCTTGTGATTTTTTCTCAGAATGAAATGGTTCTTGTGTAGATATTGCCTAAAATGCATGATGCCCCAGATCAATGCATAACACTCTCCTTCCATGGGGTGGAATTTCCTTTGTGCCACAGTCAAATTCTTGCTGGCATAAGCCCCTACTTTCTCAAGTTTGCCTTCCCTCTGATATAAGATGGCACCAACACCTTTTGTTGACCAATCAACATCAAGACAAAATGGTTTCTTAAAGTCAAAACGTACAAGTATGGGAGCATGACGCGCCCCCAAGTTCCTAGTGGACCCACTTGAGGGTCCAAGTATGTGGCAATGCGGAAGGAGTTGGAACTTGGAGCACGCTCCCGACTTTTAGCACTAGAGGGGGGGTGAGAGGGGTGTGCTAGAAGTCCCGGGATAGACTAGGAAGAGTTGACAAGCTTCACTCACTCACACGGGCCTGCATGGAACCACACAAAGTGGTTAGTGTCTAGTTGGAGCACTTTTGGTGCTAGGACAAGCCACGGGCAACACAGACACACAAGACTCACCACGGCCCGGACCTTGGGGGAAGCCACCACCTTCCCCCTTATAGTATACTCTGCAACTCTCCACGGAGGCTACATCCAAATGGCTATTTTTCCCCGGGACTCCCGAGTGGGAGTCCTGAAATCGCGCCAAATGGGACTCCCGGGACTTTGGAGCCCCATAACTTTGCGAGCAGACCTCAGATCGCAATGCAGTCTGAAGCAAAGTTGTAGATCTTGTCGAGACCTTTCCAACGGTATATCGCACGTTCTCTATAGCCAAGTATTTCGGGTCGATTCCCGACTTTTAATGGTCGGGAGTCAAAACTGGCAAACTCCCGGGAATTCGACTCCCGACCCTTCTTTTGGCCATAACTTGTGTTTCATATGTCCAAATGAGCAATGAGATCCCATTTTAGATATCTACGCTTCAAGAGCTTTCCAATGATATAAAGAACGCCACAAGACATTGAGGTTTGACCCCTGCAATCGCTCTCTGAAGTTTCGGGAGTCCACCGGGACTCCATCTCCCAAAGTGGGAGTTGCTTTGGGAGAGTGAACCCGTGTGAGGGTTCACTCCCTCACACTTTCTAACACTTTCTCACACTCCCGGGAGTATGTGATGTGACTCCCAGGCTTCCTCTTG
>Ga0116227_10012489_pt1 | contig 13794 bp, 6 predicted proteins | sample S1TSphgellanicum_FD_89693 | JGI IMG/M metagenome (GOLD analysis project Ga0116227, IMG submission 89693) | Host-associated microbial communities from peat moss isolated from Minnesota, USA - S1T2_Fb - Sphagnum magellanicum MG | ecosystem: Host-associated > Plants > Peat moss > Unclassified...
AAAAACCCAAAAAAAAAAAAACCGGTTTAAAAGAATTATTAAAAATTTGGAAAAAAAAAAAACAAACAAAACAACAAACCGACAAACCCACAAAGGAAAGAAAAGCAAAAAAGCCAATTAATTTTTTCCCCCCCCCCCCCACCAAAAAAAAATGATTAAAAATAGGTGAAATGTTGGGAATTTTTTTTAATTTTGCTAATTTCCAAGGAAAAATCTCCAAAATTTCGCCTATCACAGAATTGAAAAGAAGAACTCTGCTGATAACCTATAAAAGCCCATCTCCAAAGAAAAATGAAAAACAAAGAAGGGGATAGCCTAGGGGCAAGCAAAAACTAAATTAAAAATTACCAATCGACCAACTAACCAAACCCACCAACCGAGGAAGGGAGCAAAGAAAGGGGGCCCCAAAAAAAAAAAAGTCCGACAATCCTAAACAGGACCAAAAACATCCAAGACGTGGCAGTATCTGATAGGCTAGCTACTAAATGAAGTTCACACGCTCACGCCTTTTTGGAACCTGGGAAGACCATTTCAAACTTGCCATGTAGGACCCACGTCAGCCAATTGATGAGGACCGACGTACGCCCCGTTGTGTCGTTTTTGCGACAGTCTGCCCAAAAAACTGCCAGTCTCATAAATAAAGGACTCGTTCACATTACAGTACCAGAAGAAGCCCAAACATCAACGTTGTCGTGCATTGGTATGTGTGTGGAAGCTTTTGTGCCATTTCCTTTTTCTTTCCTCACATCGCGCCATCCATCGCCGGGGGAGCGCTGCTGTCACAAGATTTCGTGACACTACTTAAAGCTTCTTTATTTTGGTTTTGCGTGCGCAATCGTCTCTTCTCTTCACATTGTTGTTGCATTTTTTTCTTTTGGTTTTTATTATGGTGAAGGAATTGAATTGCAAAGTTGCAGTTTTTAAAGACGATCTTCGTCGTCGTCGTTGTAATAATGTAGCTTTTGTGATGGTGAGTGAGCTCCGGGTTTTTGGAATTAGGGTTTTTAGTCTTTTGTATTTGTGTTTCTGTCTCTGTTGCTGGCTGCGGGATTTGTGTTGAGGAGGATTCTTCAAGGGAGGCGAGAGAGAGGGGAGTATGATGATTTTGTGTGCTAAAATGTACCAGCAGCAGCGGCGATGGACGTGATGAGGGTGTTTCAAGGGGATTGTCAAATCTCCCTTTGGTATCATCGGAGTGGAACTGTTATTGTTCCAAGTTCAGAATACCTTTTGCTCTGTGGTGGAAGAAGCAAGGAGCTGTTGGTTAAGCTAGGATATGGAGAGACCTGCGCCAGACTGCTCTTATCCGGCATGCTTTTTCTGTGTGATGAAGAAAGCTAATCCAGTGAAACGGCGTGCAAGCATTTCCAAGTTTTTCAAGGATCTGCCAGGGCAGAACGAAGATGGACAGGTATGGTTTTTTTCTCGTCACACAGGCCACAACAACACATGCGCTGCATTATCCCATCACTTGCGATGCATGTCCAATTACACATGATGCACATCCCTGAACATGCAATGTACATTGCACAACAAGAGAGATCGAGTGATGATTGCAAGGGAGGGCAAATACGTACCTGAGTTTCTTGGTGAGGAATTCTTGCTCAAAAATTACAAGCCAAGTATATAGAATTTTGAATCTAGTAGTATATTAGAATTCTTCATTCTGCTGATGATGAGAACTCCGTTCTTGGAACAAATTTGTGTAGGTGCTGGCTATCAGTGGGCTATGGAACACTGCCATGGCTTATCCAAATGATCCAGAATTTGTGGAACTTGGTGTATTTGAATGCATGGCACAGCTCATCTGGAAGGGGATACAGAATCCTCACTGGTTGGCCCAAGACCAGAATATCTACATACCATACTATGCAGCTCACATAATTGGATCCTACACAATGAACATGGAAGCATTTGCAGAGGAGGCTGTCAGGGCAGGTACCACCACCGATGGGATGAAATCAATAGTCTGTATTTCCATCTTTTTCTTTTTTTTCTTTTTGCCTACAGGATAGTTGTAGTTTCTGCACATGTGTACCTCTGAAGTGAATTGTGCCAATCAGGTGTCATCCCAGCACTATTGGAGCTTCTGAGGGGACAGTCAACATGGGTGGAGCAGCGAGTGGCTGTACGGGCACTTGGACACCTTGCCACTTATGATAGTACCTTCCCTGCTGTTGCAGCCAACAGGGACATTCTAAAGCTTGCAATCCAGCTGGCCATTGATGCTGTGGAGATTGTATACACCCACTTTTTGCAGTTTGTAGACAAGCGAATGAGTTACCACTGTGACCTGCTGACACGAGGAATGGGGGGCCTGGAGATGGAGTCCCGGAAGGCAGAGGAGTGGGCAAGTCAACTGCAATGTTGGTCACTGCAACTGATCAATTGTTTTGCCTTTAAGGAAGAGTTTCTCCCCACAATTTGCCACACAGATTTCTTAGAGCAGCTTCCATGCATGTGGGGAGGACTTGTGAATGAAAGTTCGCCTGCGGGAGTGGGGGTTTTGCGCACCATCTGTCACCAGAGACTAGGGAGGCTGAAGGTTGCAGAATGTCCATGCATCATTGAGGCCTTGTGTAACATTGCACGCTCCTCTGATGACTGGCAGTACATGGCGGTGGACTGTCTGATTTGGCTATTACAAGATTCAAATACACGATTCAAGGTCAAGACCCTTTCCGTCTCTACATTATGCACAGCAAACCTCTATGCCATCTGATGAGCCAACAGAGATATGACACCCATGGGAACTCTTATTTGATTTGAAATACCTGCTGTTTCTGATGGCCTCTTCTGTTCCTTTCTCCTCCCTGTCAGCAATTTGTCAATTCAAAGTTGAAAATGCAGTTCATGATGTCAAGATAATGATTGCTTTTGTTACAAAATGTGATATCCTGTATGGATTGTGGTATGTTGCTAACATTGATGTGTTGTTTTGTTAGGTGTTAGACACTGCTGCAGTGGCATTGGGAGATTTGGCAGAGCTGCCAAGCTTGGGAGAACACAAGCAGCGAAGTGAACTGTTGACCAGTGTCCTGTTGGAAGGGTACATGCCACATTCATCCCCTCCTAATGTCATGCACACCTCCTCCAGAACACAAAAGCTGTTGAACAGTATTTCTGCCCAACGAACAAAGTCAAATTGGGAAAAAGCAGCACCAAAGGAAGACCTGCAGTTAAAACAAGCAGCAGCTCTGGTTGTAAAACTGGAGGGGAATGCTCGCTTTTCGTCAGGGGACGTTAGCGGTGCTGCAGCCAAGTACAGTGAAGCTCTGACACTTTGCCCAGTAAAAGCAAAGAGGGAGAGGGTGGTGTTATATAGCAATCGAGCACAATGCCATTTGCTACTAAATAATCCAAAAGCAGCCATTAGTGATACCACCCGGGCTCTCTGTCTTCATAATCCTGTCAACCGTCATGGCAAAAGTTTGTGGAGAAGGGCACAGGTACAAAAGAAACCAGTCCATTGCTGTTGACTTTCAGGAAATTCTTCCTAAACCCTAAACCCTAAATTCTTCAGTTGGTTGTTGAGGGGACAGCAAGGCAAATTGATCAGTCTGTGAGCTTGGATGATTGCATCAGGGATGCATCTAGCAGCTGAGCACGAAACTTATATCCTAGTTCAGTTTTTCTTTTCTAGAAAGGGCCTTGTGCATTGACAAATCCTTTGACCAGCCTGTTATGTGAAACAGTCCATGAACTCCATGCTTGTTTGTATTGCTAATAAAAATCTTTCTGCGAGTGCAGGCATATGAAATGTTAGGGCTTTACAAGGAAAGCCTGCTGGATGCTATCTTGTATATAAATGAGTGCTTCCAGGCACCCATTGATGAGACAGACCAAAAGCAGGAGGTAAACAGAGTTCCTGAGTATGTGGAGCGTCTAATCAATAAGCAAATGCAAGCAGCTTGGCTGTTCAAGGATTCTGCATTAAAGCATGGGGACATTCAATATGCCAGAAACCAAGATCTGGACTCCCAAGGTTCAGAGGAGGAGAAAGAGGAACAAGATGAGTTCAATGAGGATGAGGATGAAGAGGATGAGTCTGATTCTGAGTGGGAAACTGCTAGTGAGAGTGATCAAGAACAGGATGATCAAAGCAAGAATCGAGACCCAAAGTGGGTACAAAAGGGTGAGAAAAGGACAGCAGGTTCAAGTTCTTCCATTTTCAAAGGAACTACACTGCACTAGCTTCTCAGTCCTTAGTGTAACATTATCTTGTGACTTAAATCTGCTTTAAATTATCCTACATGTTTACCATAGATTCAAGATTACCAACCAGATTTGCTGGAGCCCATCATGAGGCATTTAGGGGCAATTCCAATAAGCAAGTGCTACTTTGGGAAGAGTCACTTGGGAAGAGATTCCAATTTGCAAGTAGAGAACCTTATCTCTTATCACAGTAGAAGCCCAAGGAGAATTTCTCTACACAGATAGAATCCGAATTGTTTTGTGGGTTGAAGGATTGAAGAGGGCTCCCTCCATCCTTTCACCAACAGAGTTCTCACCACCAGAGGATGTTAGTGGTACTTGTGCTGATTCTCTTAGAGGTTTGACAAGGCCTCTGCTGTTGATATTCATTGTGTTCATATGGGATTAGATTCACAGCAGAATTCACAGATTGCCATCTCACATCTTATGTGATGGGTGTCTGAATGGTAATCGACATTTGGTGAGAGTGCTCTATGGTGCTTGCCTGCATCCAGTTCTTGTGGTGCAAAAAGTACTGAGGGCTCGTCAAATTTGGTACAAATTGTGCTGGTGGTGTAATGTCGGTGCTTTAACTTAATAGTTGAAGCACTCAAAATGTATTATGGAACCTCCCAGGTAGAGGTCATTATGCTTGGTGAGATTTACATCGATTTCCAAACTTTATTTAAATGTATGAGTTTGTGAATCAACTTGATCCTTACGACATTATTATTCTGTTTAAAAAAAGATTAGTTTTAGGAGGATTGTTTGAAATAAAATGTGCTCACATTTTCATGGTGTGGAACAATGTTTAGAGTCCATCTAATGCGATATACTACAAAATATTGTTTCACTTCACATTCTCTTGAATTGGGAATATCTCATGGTGCTAAACCTAACTTTAATCTTGCTAACTTTGATTACATAGCTATGTTACACATCAGTTAACAAATGAGAGTGATGTGAAGTGAAAATGACTAGAACATTGGGAAGCAGGTGAGTTGAAAATCTTTATTGTTCCTATTTCTCTCAAGACTTTTCATATGTTTGAAGCTTGGCTGTGAAGGTCACATTTGGTTGAATACTTTAGAACAATTTCAAATAAATCAAACTCCTTGTGGCCATGATCTTGCAATCAACAAAATTCATCCCAAAACTTAGGACCAATATTTCATTTACTTTAAAAACATTCAAGGATTTGGTTTTTGGTAACACTTGCATTGTTGTCAACAAATTCTAGAGTAGGCATTTGAACTCACAACATTCACTTATTAGCACTGCTGCTGCATTTGTATCAGCCCCCTCAATTTCGCGCTCCCATCCTGTGCATCATCCCATCATTTGATGGCATATGCTTATCTTATTTTTCAACTATATCAGGAAGTTATGTAGTCTGTACCAATGTTGGCCCATTATTGAGTTCTGACCTGGTTATCAACTTGACTGTTAATAACTTACCCAAATTACCTCATTATCATCCAGGTAGGTTATCAACTTGATTTTTTAATAACTTACCCAAATTACCTCATTATCATCCAGGTAGGTTATCAACTTGATTTTTTAATAACTTACCCAAATTACCTCATTATCATCCAGGTAGGTTATCAATCCTGAAACCCTAAAAAATTTATGACAGAAAACAGAAAAAACAGACTTTTTTTTCTTTTAATGTTTTAAAACCACCCTGTAACTAGTGTATAACCAGCAAGTAAACTGGAGGTTATCAACCATGTATTTGAAAACCTACCCTTTTCCATAACCAATGGTTACTATCAAAAACTATTGACAGCCTAACATGCATTCAAATTATTTAAAGATTTATATTGAATTAGAAAAATTGACCTACTCAGAAATTATGAAAAAAAATTAATAACTGACCAACATTGGTATGTATTATGTAGTGAGGATTGAAAAGTGGTGAGGCTGATTTTGAATTCACACCTTCAATACCTTATGTCACCAAATGTTTATGAAATTCTAACCTTTTGAAATATGAAAATATATGTGGGTAGCTCAGAAGGTAAGTAATTTGTAAGTAGGTAAACCTAGATGACCTATCTACCTAGGTTTTACCTAGGTAAATGACCTACCAAGGCTAGGTAAATGGAATACCTACATAGCTATCTACATTTATTGTCTACCTACATATTTACTTAGGTAAATGGTTTATCTAACCTAAATAGATAGCTTCCTTACCTGCCTCCCTACCTAAATGAGTGGTCTACCCACCTATATATCTACCTATGTAAATTTAAAATAGGTAGGTAAGTAATAGCACTATAACAAAAGGTGTCCTTATATGCCAAGTGATTACACTAGATTTTGAATGAATTCACTCGTTGTAATGAACGAGGATCAATGAAGAAGTAGTGAATTCACTGGTCTAATGAACAGGGATTAATGAACTACACTCACATTTTGTAGTAGTGTAAGTCTTTACAATATTAGGCCTAATTAACCTAACCTACCTCGTCTACGGTCTAATTTGACTTAGTTTACTAGGTCTACCTACCCTAACCTACCTTCTAGGTAATAATAGTGTTTTTGAACCTACCTACTAGCCACTAAATGAACTTGTACATTTTAAATTACATTAACAAAAATGTCATGTGCCTAGGGAGACACTAAGTGTTGAAATTTAAATCCACGTGCATTAAACAAAGTATTGTTCAAAGGGTATTAGGTAATTTGTCACCTTATTTTTCCTCAGCCTATTTTTATTTAATTTTTAATATGCATATATTTAAACCACTCTTTATTAATTATATATTGGTTTTTTAATATACATACCCATATTTTAAAACTAATTAAATCATAATTTCTACCCAACAATCAATATATGGCACCCTATATTTTTATTCACGTATTTTGTAAATTTTATAAACAGTGTCCCCCTATGGTCATGTGTCATCAAGTTGTTATGTATAGTTGCAAATACAATTGCAAAAACAACTTGGTTGTCAACCATTAATGGATGCCATCAATAGTGAATAACATATGATCATTTTTCATCATTTTTTTCATTTGAACTTAGGGTAGTTACAAATTATAATTGCATGTATGAATAAAATTGGGATCCATCATAATATAGTTGCAACTACAAGTACTTGCAACTATGTCATGGTCACATGACATGTCATGACTTGCAACTACAAAATAAAATTAGGAACCTTGACTATTAGTACTTTGAAACAAGGCCCACTAAATTACAAAAACCATATCAAATGAAAATATTAGAATACTCATCATGATGCATCCAAATACTTGAAATAAAACACTTCAAAAAGATAATGGAACTCTCATGGGTACAATTTAAACAACTATAACATTGTCCATTAAGTCCTAAACCAATTCCTACAAATACAAACTACCAAAACCCATGAACACATCTAAATAGAAACCCAAAAAACTAAAACATAAGACTATTTCATTCATCAACTCTACAAGAGTTCAAACTTCATTGCCAGAAACCTAGCCTAGTACAATATATCACCAAGATGTTCAAGATTTTGTCCTATTGTTAAAAAAAATACTTCTAAATCATTAAAAAGAATTCACATTCAAAGACATCATCACCATACTTGTAAAATCAAAATTGTGTTTAACAAGTTTCAAATTTGTACTTGAAACTCCATTAAGTAATGTGTTGCATGATTGTCGAAATTGTGCTTTGTTTTTTTAGAATGACATATTGTAATAAAAAGTTAAGGGGGGATGAAACCCAGCATTTGATGTTTGGCTTGTTACTTTTTATTGGTGTGGGAATTTGGTGATTTCAAAACTAATTTTGGTGGACGCAAGTGATGGAGCATCGAAATTACGTCTATATAAAGAACTACCTACTGTTGTGCAAAATAGTTAAATATCATACATTTTGTTTTCCTAAAGAAGTGACATTTAGTAGATGGTTTAAATAATTTAGTTTTGTGATGTCATGTTGAAGAGGAGTGCCTCAATGTGGAAACATGATTCCTCTTCGAAGCATATAATTGTCATTGCACATGTGTTTTCAATAGAAGGAATGCAAGATTAAAAATAAACTTTAAAGGTCACTTAGGGAGATGATGATAAGCTCTAGGGGTTTCAAAAGCAATCCTTGTGGCAAGTAAGTGTGTTGTTGGTTGTGCATTTTCTATTCATTGGAATTTTGTTGGTTTTTGTTGTTGGGGAAAGAGTGCCCACATATTTGGGAGCTTTGAAATGAAACTATGTTCTAGGGAAAGTTTATTCATTTGGAAGATTTATTTATTAACATCCAAAACATTGTATCATCTTTGTTAACTTCCTAAATCAGTTGTGTAATGATTGTCTTATGCTTATCTTTGTGGGGGAACATTAATATCTATGGTTGAAGGAAGGCAACTATATTATGTGTCAGAAATCCTAGAATCTCCTATGGTTTGTGACTATTTAAACTATGGTATAAGGGGTTTGTTTAGTATTATCTATGGGAATAAATTCAATAGTTGCGGTTCATGTTTTAGTTATGAATAAGACTGTCATAAAAGGGGCAAGTTGAGCTTATGAAAGTGGAATCAAAATGGTATGATCCCTGGAGACCCATAGTTTAGATCAAGTTGAATAGATGTGTTAGTGTTTATACAATTTGTTAACTCATTGATTGAGCAACTCATAGTGCTACAACTCATTAAAAATATGATTTTAGTTGATGATTTATTTATTAAGGAGTGTGATATCTTGTTCCCTATTTTTTTGTTATAATACATCTTTTTTATTATGTGAGACCCGTATTTATTGAATCTACCATTACACAATCTTTGCTGCAACAACTAGAATAACATCTTCCTTTTTTTTCTCATTTATGAATGGCCCAATCCAAGGTTTTGTTCATTTCCATACCGGTCCTTTATTTAATTACAACAATATTGTAGTGATGAACTTCAAGAAATCTTGTAATGGCTTTAACAGTAGAACTTGTGACTATGCACAAAGATAATGTTGCATGTTTGGCAACCAATTGGTTGTTATTGTTGATTGATTTCACACTTTGCAACCTAACCTTCATATTAATGACAAGTAACTTGCGCATCTGAACAATTCAAAAGATTGTTAGGCTTCATTGAAGCCAACAAATCATAGTTTAAAGGCCTTCCAAGAATGTTTTTTTTGTAATCAATGTCCCCTACAAGAATTTGTTCCTTTGAGATTTTTTTGCAATGTTACATACTTGCTAGCTATCTTGTTGTTTAGTCAAACGACATGATATTCCAAAATGCAAGATGAGAATTTTCCTTTGCAAGTTTTAGAGGGTCTTAGTAAACCTTTTCCTTCAAGCTACCTTTTTTTTCTTCGGTTAATTACACAATACTTGCTATCACCATATTGTTTTGCCATATTGCTTGCACATTAATGATAATTTCACACATGCACAAATCAATCATTTCAGAAATTGTTATTTACAATTCAATACATATAGGTAATAAACAATAAACAAATAATTTTTAACCAATTATTAAAAAAATTCCCTTTTGCATTTAATTAGGGGCAAGTGTTACATCAAGAGTTTTATGAGGTTAGAAAGTGGACAATTTCTTGTCAATACAAGTCTTAAGGAAACTAATTATAATGTATAAGAGCTTTGAACATAATGCTATTAATTATAAATGAAAAATGCACCTTATTTTTAAATGAAATCTATGTTGTAAGAGGTTGGGTACTAATGTTCTTGATGGTTTCTAGACAACAATATATTTATAAACATAAAATGTCCTTATTGGGTTGACTCCTTTATGATTTTGATCTTGGTGTTTGTGACAATTTGAAATCCTTAGCAACCCACATTTGTTCCCCCAAGCTTGTGTCTGCATGCAATGCAACTTAAACTTGTCAATGTAAGTCATACATTGAAATTACATATTGTCACAAAAATCTCAATGGAATTTTATTACCAACATTATAAATTCAAAAATGGCAAATCTACAAATTTATTTTTAGAAGACTTTATCTATCAACTTTCTAGTATGTATGTAATGGATAGATCACTAGAATTAAGTTCACTTCTTTGCAAAGAAGAACATATTTTATGACCATAATCTTGATGTTCATCATCTATGCTACAATTTTCAACACCCCACATATGTTCTCCCAATAACTCCATATGAAATGTGGCTTTGATAGTATTATTTTTCCCATATGTTAAATATGATGTCAAGCCAAGAATTAATTCAATGGAATATTCAATTTGTAAACATGGCATATGGAATATTCACCATGTGCATCCTTGACCTACGAAGACACAAGGTCCAATGGTTATATCTTTCACTTTGCACTAATAATCTACACAATAGTACATCAACAAATCTCCAATGTTAAATTGATCTATTTAATATGACAATAAAGGTTCTATAATGTAAATCTATTGTGGCAAAAGGACACAACAAATGTTTCCTATTGGCATGGTAAGATGTTTGCACAACTAAATTCAAATAGTGGTAATATTGAACCAATTGAATCTACAACATCATGACTTTGCATTATACCATGTTTGATGAACACAATGACCATTTATTGCAAGTTTTATCAACCTTAAATAACTTATTCATGGGTGGTTGCAAGGTAAGGTGGTTCATTTTTTACATCACAATATAGTTTTTTATAAAATATTATGCATTTACATGCTATTAACATGCCATAAAATCAACAATATGAGAAATGTGTGATTAAATTTAGGTTTTCAATTTGAATAGGAAGACATTTATGTAATTTTATTTTAGACATAGATGCACCAAATATATAGTATTGGACTTTTGAAGTTGAAAAATATGAATCGGCTTTTTGTTTGTGCCTTTCTATACATGCATTTTTGCTTGTGAATTTTATTTGTAATATTTTATAGGGACTCAATATATGATTTCAAAAAAATAAGAACATAGATGCAAAAAAATTGTTAGAAAAACCTTAACCAAAAAAACATATGGACTTTTGAATGGCTTGAAATGGGCCATATTTTCATAAATCCATATCATAATCATTTTTTGATGGATTTCATTTTTTTCTTTTAACATGTGTCTTAATTTTTATTCTAAAATGGTATTTTTTCATATGGATTGTTTAAGTTCATTAACAACCATGTAATTCCCTATTTAACTAATGATATCATAGTAGACTACCATTTTAACACTACCATAAGGACTTTTAATAGACCACTCTAAATTGCAACCACTTTCATATGATCTCCATCTATAACATTGAACAACCATAAACCTTTTTTGAACATATTTGACTATCTACAAACATGCATTCCTTTACTGGATTAAAATTTTGTTTCATGATCTTAAGCTTGATGCTTGTGATAGTTTACATTCATCATCATCAACACTCCATATTTGTTCCCCCAAGTCTTGCATTCACATGCAATTAAACTTAAGTGTTAATAAAATACACTGCACATTTAAATTATATGGTGTCAACAAAAGTTGACTGTAATGATATTACAAAAACTTCACCTACAAAACTATCAAATAAGCATAAGACTTTATCCACTAGTTAGCTTCAAATGTGTATATGTACATGAACATCACCATTACACTTCTTTGCAACTTGAATATTAGTTAATGATCATAATTTTAATGTTGATAAAAAATTGTAGCCCCCAACAACCCACATATATAGTAAACTCTCTCTAAACTAATACTATGTAAACTAATATTCTCTCTAAACTAATATGCGGGCACAGGCCCGTGGCAGGCCTCATACTTAATCTAATAATTCTCCATAAACTGATATTCAATATTTTTTTCCGGTCCCATAGCATTTTATAAACTAATACATCATACATATGGCACCAAAAAAGCGATGAAATCAGACTGACCAGTTGACTACCCACAACCCCTTTTATAGAGTGAAGGAGGGTATTCTAAGAGTACCCATAGTGCAGCTTTCCACAACCTCACTTTTTGCCAAGATTTCTACCACTCATGTCATATGATCTTCTACGTGCTTCTTTGATCCTCCACCAAGCTCCACAAGGTTCCGTTACCTTCCCTAATGATCCATGACTTTCTATCAACCTCCATGACCTTCCATGCTGCTCTAGCAGGTTCCGGAATGATTTTTGTTAACCCCCATATAATTTGTGTAAACTAATATCTTCCGGCCGGTCCCAAGGATATTAGTTTAGAGAGAGTTTACTGTATTCTCCCAAGAGCTCCAAATGAAATGCAACTTAAATGATTTATTTTACACTTAAGTTAAATATTGTGGTAATAGGATTAACTCAATGAAATATTCAAGCTTTAAAATACTAATATCACCTTTAAAAATGTAAAATCTACATTATTAATTAAGTTCCACCATCCTCCATGTACATCTATCACCATTTACATCCTTGACCAATGACAATGTAAGATCCAATCATTGCATTCGCATTCTTAGTGTGCATGATAAAACATTAATTCCCAAGGATGAGAATCTATAGGCACTTTATAGATCATCTAATGTTGATGTGATTTATGCAATATGAAGGTAAAGGTTTTATTGTGTAAATATGTTGTGGCAGAAAGGAAATTTTGTGTCCATGATTATGGTTGTTATTTAAAGAAAGTTGGTTAAAGATGGAAATGATAGATTTGCTCACATCAACAATAGGATGAAATAAGTGCATTGTGTCAGCACATCAAGATGTTCACATAAGTTGATTTAAAAAATTGTGTTGTTCAACTTCAAACCAATTAAACCAACAACTATGTGGCCTTGTTTGTTTAATGAACATTCAATTGCAAGTTTAAACCCTATATAATATGTTCATTTGAAGTCCATTTATAACATTGAAAACAAACCCTTTCTTGATAGACCTAATTCCATCATGATGCAAATAGCTTTGGCAATGACCTTAGTATTGCTATAAGCAACAACAACATGCATTGATCATACCCACATTTTCAACACTTATATTTCATTTCCAATGGTATGTACCCATTTTTGTCTTTTGAATAAAACTTTGAAATTACGTTCACTTCCAAAACGAAGAGCAATGTAAAGCATCATCAAATGTCTAATCTACCTACAACAATTGTCATTCTATGATCTAGATGTGTCACAAACAAAATCAAAGGTTCATATTTTGATTGAATTTTTGTCAGCATTATTGCATGTAAGATTTGGTCCCAACATCTTATATTATACATTCATGTAATGAAGATGCCCCCCATTGACAATTCATTTATCCAACGAACATAAAAATCTTCAAATCATATAGAAGATTTATTGCCAGATGAACAATATTGACGCACTCCCAACTCCTTAAAGGACTCAAATGTGAGCCCAAATAAAAAGCAGCGGAAAAAGGAAGAGTCGGAGCACGCTCCCCAGCTCACAACACTTTGAGGGGTAGAGGGGCGTGTTGGAGCTCCGGGATGGGACTAAGAAGAGTTGACAAGCTTCAGTCACTCACACGGGCCTACAACACCACCCACACAAAGTGGTTAGTGCATAGTTGGAGCACCCTTGGTGCTAGGACGAACCACGGGCAACACGGACACACAAGACTCACCACGGCCCGGACTTGGGGGAAGCCACCACCTTCCCCCTTATAGTATACTCTGTAGCTCTCCACGGAGGCTACATCCAAATGGTTATTTT
>Ga0116227_10012490_pt1 | contig 13791 bp, 10 predicted proteins | sample S1TSphgellanicum_FD_89693 | JGI IMG/M metagenome (GOLD analysis project Ga0116227, IMG submission 89693) | Host-associated microbial communities from peat moss isolated from Minnesota, USA - S1T2_Fb - Sphagnum magellanicum MG | ecosystem: Host-associated > Plants > Peat moss > Unclassified...
CCATGTGTTAATTTCAGTATCAAACGACTCCATTCTCTTTAGGGGGAAGTAGGGAGTGGGGAGTGGGGTGTGGGGAGGGGGGGGAGGGGTGTGGAGTGTGCGGGGTGTGGGGATTAGGAGTAATTTTGAACGACTAACAAATAACAAATAACAACCAACAACTAACAACTAACAATCTTGTAGCTTACCATCAGTAAGATTGTATAAATGACAAATCGAAGTGGGCGTTGAGGAGCGATCTGGCAGAGTTTAGCACCCACCAACACCCCAGGTACAGAGCCTAACCATATCGGCAATACCAGACTCCAATCAACCGTTCCAAGGGTAAGGTGTCCGAGGGAAGTAAAAGCGAGTAAGATTGCTGCTTGTGAAATATCTGTACCTACTAATTTATGAGTATCTAAGGGGAAAAAGGCAATCAGTGCCAATGCAAACATTGAACCAGAGGACACACTAGTTAGACCTACCAAACAGCCTAAAGTTGCTCCCAAACACATTGCCAGAAGCCGACCTGAGTAGGCGTCTAAGTCTAACTTTGGCAGTTCGGGTAATTTCAAATTGGGGAAAAAAGTCAACAGCATCAATTGTGTCAGCGCCAACGATGTGACCAACAGAATCACAATTCCAACTAAGTTGAGTAGGATGTCATTCAAGTTATGCTCTCCCGTTTGCTTGATGCGGTACAAAATTCCTACCCCAAACAGTGAGCCAGGAACACTTCCTAATGCCAGCCATTGCACCACTTTTGTGTCAAGGGTTTTCTGTTGCCAGTGTTTGAAGCTGCCAACAAACTTCATCAATGTAGCAGCCACAACGTCAGAACTGACGGCGATCGCAGGCGGAACTTGGAAAACAAAAATCAACATTGGCGTAATCAGGGATGCGCCGCCAATTCCTGTTAATCCAACGACAATGCCAACAAAGAAGCTGAACAGTGGTAGTAATGAATGATCCATGATGCTGTCCTGATACAGGGTTTTCTGCTGCTTGAACTTCTAACCAGAAGTTAGTGCATTTATCTCTATAATAAATCCCATATTCCGATTGCATTACCGTGGATTCCACAAGGCAGTGCGTATCGTCCAGTGTAAGATTCAGTCAGGGTAGGGATTTCCAACGAATAAATCATCCAAAGAAAAATCACAGGCGGGAAATGCAACTGGCGCAAGATGTGATCAGTGATTGCAACAGATAAACTTGTAGAGAAGCGAGAAACATCGCGTCTCTACGGTTGGTTGTTAATTTGTGTACACACTCTTACAAAGTTTTGGGAATGTTTCAAACTGTCCTGGGCAAGCTTTTTCAGCCTTTTCTCAACTTTTTCCGCCAACTGATCGTTGCCAATTGGCGTTCTTTGCTGTTGCTATTAATAGGCGTTTATTTACCTCTGCAAATCTTTGGATTGCTGGCACTAGAGGTGTGGCAGAATGGAGGTGGTTTGCCGTGGGATGTGCCAATCCTAGTAGGAATTCACACAACATCACAACCGCAACTGGATGTTATTGCCACGGTACTGACTAAGTTTGGGAAATTTCAAGTTGTGTTGACCATTGTCAGTATCATTGGGCTGGTATTTTTGTTCCTGAGACGGTGGCGATCGCTAACTTATTTGCTTACCACAGTGGTGGTAAGCAGTCTTGTCAACCGTACAGCCAAAGAATTAATACATCGAGTACGTCCCCACTTGTGGGATTCACCTTTTCCAGAATTGGGTTATGCATTTCCTAGCAATCATGCAATGGGCAGTATGGCACTCGTAGCCGCTTTGGTGATTTTGACTTGGGGGAGTGCTTGGCGCTGGTTGGTTCTGATTCTTGGAAGCTTGTTCGTAGTGGCGATTGGCTGGACAAGACTGTACTTGGGAGTTCACTTTCCCAGTGATATTCTGGCAGGTTGGATGGTTTCAGTCGCTTGGGCAATTGGCGTTAGTCTGATCCTCAAACCGCATTTGACTAAAGCCAGCGCGGTCAATGAAGTTCAGCCTCTCAATGAAACGACATTACGTGCTGAAGAAACCCAGTTGGTGGGTGAGGAGGTTGAATGACTACAAGACTGCAATCCTTAATGAGGAAGGATGTCATTTAAGCGAAGCTGAAGACCAGGCAAAAGTAGTGAGTTAATGGATTGGTTGAGTCGGTATTGTTGTTGAGTATAGGTATCTTCAACCAGTTGACAGACAGTGAAAGTAGGTTGTTTGGGTTTACCAATAAATGCCACACCGCCCAACCCGCGATAATCCACAATCCAATATTCAAGAATCCCTAAGATTGCATATTCCTCAACTTTCCTCGCATAGTCGGTTTCCCAGTTGGTGCTAACGACTTCCACCACCAGTTTAATGGAACGTCCCATCGTAATTACAGGTTCTCGCTCCCAAAGGGGTTCACGGTCGAGAACGGTTTCATCGAGAACCACGACATCAGGACGACGAGCTGTGGCGGCATCTGCAAAAGGGTAAATTAAACAAGTACGAGGAATAAACCAGGGAAGTTGTTCGGCAACAAGATAGATCCCAATTTGGGTTGCAAGTTTACCACTCACCGTTTCGTAAGGACCAGTGGGTTCCATGTCAATTAGTTCTCCGTCTGCCAATTCATAATGTAATCCGGTATGCGGGAAACGAGCGTGTCTTTAGACCTGAGAGGAAAGCGACACGGGTGATTTTAAGACGCTCGAGTACTCGCTAACGCTGACGCTATCACCGTGGTCTTTCTCTCAATTTTATTGATAACCGTACCCATCTTTCCGATGAATAGCTTTGCAGTATTTGTGAGAAATACCTTCAACCAATCCTTTGATGGTTGAGATATTGAAACTACCACTAGCACGAGTAGCTATCCTACCGATATGTGTTCCTATTTTCTTACCTTTATCGACAACGGCTTTAACAATATCGCCAGTTTGAAAACCAAAATGTATTTTCTCTCTAGCGCAATGTCGGATAGGAAAGCCTTGCTTATCAGTACGGCAAGATTGTCTAGTCCCATGTCCAGCAGCCTTAATTATTAGTGGTTTAACGCCTTTGATATTGAGCTTTTGGGGTGTTGATTTACCAACACAAGCCGCGTCAATCTAATGGATTTTCTTGAAGCTGAGCGGAGTCGAAGCTTCAAGATTTTGAGTGGTTCGGTTGAACTTAGTTAACCCGCCTGAACCAGTTTCTACTGGTAGTCCAGTAGCTTTCAAAACTTCAAGCAACTTGAATCGTGTCGAGTTGACAGCAGCAGTATCTGGTAGTGGTTGTTTTGCTTGGTCTTGGATTTTCTTAAGTCTTTCTAGGTCTTTTTTCAGAAAATCTTTAATATCCTTCGTTCCTTTTTTCGTGTTGCATCTTTCGCAACTCAAGGTGAGGTTAGAAATGCGATCTGATCCTCCTTTTGCTCTAGGGTGGATATGTTCAATCTGAAATGGAATATCTTTGATATCACAGTAAGCACATTTTCTACCCCATTTTTCTAACAGGTATTCCCGCGTTTCGTAGCCTGCAAGTGTACCCTGTTGATACTCTTTACCTGATATCTCAGGGTTTTGTATGATTTGGGTGTCGAACCTGACCAACTCTTGTGATATGGCAGTGATTGGGGCATGCGAAAGAGTTCTTCAAATAAGGAAAATCTTTCCTCAAAGGTGAGGTCTTTTTCACCATCGATTCCTGCGGTCTTTTTCCCAGCATTTAGCTGTGATACTTGACGGACTGCCAGTAACCTCGCTGCGGTGGACTTCAGAATCAGCTTTTGAAGGGACTTTGCTTTGCGCAAGTCACCAACTTGAACAGCTTTAAACACTCGTTGTTGTAGGCGGAATAAGTTACGACGGAATTGCTTCCAAGGTAGGTTCTTCCAGGATTCGCTAGCATTGCTACTGCGTCTAATCATGCTCTGCTCCAGTTCGTGTTTTTCTGAACACCAAGAGACCAATTACGGTCTGTCCTACCCGAATTAAGGGAATTCTGCTGCTCGTCTAGCCTACGCAAGGGGTTCGACCTCCCCTTAGACCCTTAATTCGTTTTTATTCGTTCCCTCAGTTGGATTGTTCGTTCCTTTAGGTGTAGCCATTTCAACCACTGGATTCCCTAGACTCTTGTCGCTATCCAAGGCATAATGCGACGGGAATTAGCTCCAGTGAAGTCGGGGTTTTTGTGTTGCGCCCCGCTTCTTTGTGGGTTGCTTTTTTAGGCTCGGTTTCACCGTGGGAACTCCCCATTAGCACCAGTGTCATCCCGCAACGGATGTCTGATTGTGCCCTGTTCCCAGCTTCACCCGACCGAATCCGAGTCTGGTCAGTGTGGGCAGATAGGGAGTCATACCTGAGTCTGGTAGGCAGGTCTTTCACCTGCATCCAGCCGAGAGTTCAACCCTAATTGCAGTGATCTGCTGCAAGGTTGGTGAGGTTATTTACGGACTTTACCTACCGTGATTCACTCACAACGAATCGCACGCCTTGCCAAAGTTATCAGTCGGTACTATCTGGATGACACTGGTGTTAACTCTATATAAACCTGTTTAATCACCCAGTTCTAGAGCTTGAAACTGGCGAATGCATCTCAAGGTAGGTACTTTAACTCTCACTGATAACGTAGTACACGAGGTACTTAAGCGGGTCAGCTAGTGTGGCTTGGAAACTGGAGCTACTAGCAAGCTAGAAGCGAGAGCGTCTTCAGACCTGAGTTGCTGACAGCGGGGATTGTCTCGGTACTGGGAGAGAAAATCTTCTTTGGTGAGGGTTTTTGAGGAGATATATGTCATTGAGTCAATAAAGATGAAGGTAGAATGAAGATTTATCACTTAGTATCACACGATACCAGTTAAAGGGCATTTGAAATAGCTCTGCTTTTTAGGCATCAAATGGTTCTTGTCCAATTTTGGTGATCAAGACAGAAAAGGGTTTTAAGGCAGAAGGCAGGAGGCAGAAGGCAGAAGTTTTGAAACCCTTATGCTGTAATTATTTCGGGATTTTCATTCAATATTTCCTTCTGCCCTCTGCGCTCTGCCTTCTGCCTTACCCCAACCCAGATCACCAAAAGTTGCCAAGAACCCATCAAATTGTCACCTAAATTGTTTCATCTCCACGGACACTTCTGCCAAAGTTTTTTCATCGAGCCATTGATGAAAAAACGGGTGCATCCCAGTTTTGCAAAAAAACGTCAGTAGTGTGAGCCTTGACTACAAGCGAGCTTTCCGGCTCGCACTACGAGGTTACGAAAATGGGATGCACCCTGAAAAAACTTTGGTATAATTTCCTGTGCCAGGACTGAAATATTGAATAAAACGAATAGTATATTTAAAACAATCCCGCTGACTCATACAACTGTTTCAGCATTGCTTTAATCTTAGCACCATACTCCGTATCGGCTGACCAACGTCCTGATAACTGCTCTATTAATGGAGCAACACCGCGTGTAACAAAGCGAAATCGCGGATCGACGACTTCCTGCACTAGAGGTTCTAAACTAGCGTAAGCTTTCAAGTGTTGGATGTGCGCTCGAACCCCAATTCTAGCGCTATCAAACGACGCCGTCTCTGAACTACCACCAATAGTGCCTAAGCCGGCAAAGTTGTTTTGCTCCGGATTGATTTCGCCACCAAACCTTAAAAATCCGGTTTCAATACACATTTGACAGAAGGCTATGTCATAGCTTACCCCCTCTAAAGAGGCTTCTTCCCGATAGAGTTTCGGCAAGTCAGGAAATTGCTTTAGGGAGTTTTCATTGTAATTTTTCAAGAATAGCTGCAATTGTACTTCTGAGGTATTACCAGGTGACATAATCTTGTCCAATTGAGCCGGGGAAATTTGCAAATTGGAGCGCAATCGGACAGTGCGATTCTCACTATCCCAAGAGACAGCAACATGAAACTCTCGCAATTCAATTGCTTTGACATAAACAACGTGACGATAGGTTAGGCGGCGGACATCAGGCGCTTTCGATAAATCAATCTGCAACTGATCAACCAAGTCAATCGGGATATAAGCATTACCATTAACTAGTATCCCTTGTTCTGAGTAATTTTGCCCGTTCATGTTGATATTGATCACTGGATAGGTTGCTTCAGGGGATTTCCCAGAACCAGGGTCAACGACACGACTCCAAGATGTCAGTCCATCAGCGATTCCTAAGGCAAAGTCACGGCGGCGATTCTGCAATAAAGAGCGATCGTCTGGGCTGGTCAGAAAGCCCACCAGCATCAACAAAGAAGGAATTGCCGTTTGGCGACAGAAAGCCAAACTTCCCAACCCTGAGGCTGTGTCTGGTTTGATTCCCCGATTTGGCAACTGGGGTATGTGGCGCAACAGCCCTACCAGAAGGAGTTCCGCTTCGTTCCTGCGGTCATCATTGTGCGCAATATAAAAGACGCTAGCCCCACGTACAGAAGGACTGGTAGCAGCATCAGCATGAATTTCTATGGCTACATCACCCTGACGAGAGCGAGAATTTATCCAGGGGATAATTTGCGTTGTATTTAAATTATCAGGCACCGCCAAAACTTCAAAATTACGTGCCCTCAGTTCTGGCACAATTAAATCTCGCAGTAGAATCATTTCCCGCGCTTCGGTTGTACCACCAGCTATTGAGCCTGGATCTATGACTCCTGCTTCTTTGCCTCCATGAGCTGCCGAAATAAAAATACGTCCCATCTTCAGTAGTTCCTTGTATAGTATTTAAGCGTAAGCGATTGTAGACAACATTCTTAATTTCGCAACAAGAATATAATAGCGATCAAGTGTTAGTTGTTGAAAACAATGCAAATACCCCGCTTGCATCCAGATACGATTGAAGAAGTTAAACAACGGGCTGACGTTTACGATGTCGTCTCGGAACATGTCGTCTTGCGCAAGCGCGGTAAAGACTATGTGGGTTTGTGTCCCTTCCACTCGGAAAAAACTCCCAGTTTCACTGTTAGCCAGACTAAGCAAATGTACTACTGCTTCGGCTGTCAAGCTGCGGGGAGTGCCCTGAAGTTCCTCATGGACTTGGAGAAGCGCTCTTTTGCTGAGGTGGTACTGGATTTAGCACGGCGTTACCAAGTGTCAGTCAGAACCTTAGAACCTGAACAAAGGCAAGAATTGCAGCGTCAGTTGTCTCTGCGAGAGCAACTTTATGAAGTTCTCGCTTCTGCGGCACAGTTTTATCAACATGCTCTCAAGCATAGCAGAGATCAGGCAATGCCATATCTGCAACAACGCCAATTGAGGGAAGAAACAATTCAGCAGTTCGCGATCGGATATGCTCCCGCAGGTTGGGAAACCCTCTATCGTTATCTGGTGGATGATAAACGCTACCCAGTGCAACTCGTGGAAAAAGCGGGATTGATTAAACCACGCAAGGAAGCAAGCGGTTATTATGATGTGTTTCGCGATCGCATCATCATTCCCATCCATGACGTACTTGGTCGAGTTATTGCCTTTGGTGGTCGAACTTTAGGTTCGGAGCAACCGAAGTATTTAAATTCCCCAGAAACTGAAGTTTTTCTGAAGGGTAAAACTTTATTTGCCCTCGACAAAGCTAAAGCTACGATTTCCCAGCAAGACCAAGCTGTAGTAGTAGAAGGATATTTTGATGCGATCGCCCTCCACGCTGTCGGTATTACCAACGTTGTCGCCTCCCTCGGTACTGCCCTCAGTATGGAACAAGTCAGACAGGTATTGCGCTACACCGATTCTAAACAGTTAATCCTCAACTTTGACGCTGATCCCGCTGGGACTCTGGCAACAGAAAGGGCGATAGGAGAGATTGCCGACCTAGCATATCAGGGTGAAGTCCAGCTAAAGATTCTCAACTTGCCCGATGGCAAAGACGCTGATGAATACTTGCAAGGACGCCAGCCGGAAGACTATCGACAACTCCTAGCAGATGCTCCTCTCTGGCTCGATTGGCAGATTCAACAAATCATAAAAAACCGTGACCTAAAACAAGCGACAGATTTTCAGCAAGTGTCTCAGGATATAGTAAAATTACTGAAAAAACTAACTAATATTGATACTCGCGGCTATTATATTGATCAATGTGCTGAAATACTCAGTTTTGGGGATAGCAGACTTAAACCCCTACGAGTAGAAAATCTGTTAACTCAGGTTGCGCCACAAAAGGGGGGTGGGGACAAACCTCGCTTCAGCCGTGGAGTTAAAACACCAACCTCTCTTGTACAGACGGGGTTATCGCGCCCCACCACCGAAAGCAGTCTTTTGGAAGAGGCAGAGGCTTTATTAATGCGGATTTACTTGCACTATCCACAACATCGTCAGGCAATAATTGACGCCTTAGAAGAGCGAGATTTGCAATTTAGCCTTTCCCACCACCGATTTTTGTGGCAACAGATTATAGATGTTCCATCTGAAGAGTCTAACTTGATATCAACTGTACAAGACAGATGCCTAGAGTATCCAGAGGAAATTGGGTTAGTGTCCTATTTATTTCATTTAAATGAGAAAACCCAGAAAGAAATGCTTTCACACCACGACAAGTTAATCCAAGCAGCGATCGCTTGTATGGAGCAAGTACTGCGTGAAAAGCGCTATCGTCACTTCCGAGAACTGTGGAACAATCCAGAGGTTGAACCGGAGCAGCTGGAATCATATTATAAGGCTTTCTACGCCGAAAAAATGCGGCTTCAGGAATTAGACCTTCAGCGGCAATTTTCTATCACCGACTTGTTGGGGTATTAGTACCCACATTCCGCCCTGGTGTCTCCCTTCAATCTTCTGAGGATGTAAGCTAAGCTGTTGCGCACTTAATTTGTATATGGGACGCGGGCAAGATGCCCACACTACAATAATTTTACGTTTTTGTCTTATACAATCTAGCTACGCATCAGCTTAGTATCTAGAATAGATCCATTGTGCCCAAAAGAACCAGTGTTGAAGCTTCAAATCCCCTACTTTTAAGTATAGGGATCAAGGTGTTGCCCATTCCCTCTTAAAAAAGAAAGTTAGCCAAGTTAGTTTCGATCATATTCTCTTGCTTTTCGTGCTTATTTGTGCAAGATTATAATTCAGTGTTAAATACGTAAAGCCTATCGACTAACAGTATTTTGTGTTTGGCATAAATAAATCAAATTGATGTCTATCCAGCTTGTGCATAGATGCACTCGGTGCAGGGTAGTGTAGCGGCTTGCTTAAGGCATAGCCAAGAATTGTTTGCAGTTACTAGTGGTCTGTGTCATTAATTCTGACGGGTTGAAGAGTTTTGGTCTTTGACTCTAAGAGAGATCTTTGCGCAACTACGAACCCCGCAAAATTAATGACATGGACTACTAGCAATGCAATACTGCTCGGTTAAGGAAATAAAGTAGCCTGAAACCCTTGAAATATCGTTGTCTATGATGACCAAAAAGGGCTTAACCGAGCAGTATTGACTAGCAATGCTTACGAGTGATTGCAGTGTTGATGCTTCATCATCAACACTGCAATCAGCCCAAATTAGTAGCTGCTCTCCACCACGAAGGTATTAATTCCTCTTACCTTCAATCAGGAGCGAACGTACAGCACGAACATCAGAATCTATTGCTTTTTACTAGTAAGTATGCAATTATGATTTATAATCTACTGTAAGTAGAGCGAGTTAAAGTAAAATCAGCTTGATTGCTAGTGATTCACGCTCTCGTGCTGACCCGATGAATACAGATTGAGGCGTTATCTTCTCTAAGGAGCAACCCACTCGCGGTGCACCGATGAATGGAAGAAACATCTCTACTCCCCACTCCCCGTTGTTAATTTTGCATCACGGGACAGTGACTTTGCGTTTAAAAAATAAAGATTGCACTTACTGGAGTCAGCCCCTATGTCGCAACTACTTGAGAACAAAATTACTCAAACAATATCTCCGAATACAGTACCTTTGAAGCGTAGGCGAAGTGAACGTTCCCATCAAGAAATTCTCACAGCAGCAGTTGAGTTACTACAGGAAAAAGGCTATAGAGAGATTTATATTGAAGCGATCGCCAGTCGTGCAGGAGTCAGCACTTACACCACAACTTTACGACCGTATTGTAGCATTATTTATCGACAATTTAACACGCTATCGTAACGATAAACCTTTACGTAATATCGTGGATAAAAACGCTGGCTACTAACATTAAAAGTGCCAATTGTTAGTGGGAGATAATAATTTCCCCATAAACCCCATAAATATCATTAGTTTTTTGTAAATACAAACGACTCATGAACATCCTCACGAGGAAGTATGAAATTTCGTCGAACAAAATTCATCCGCCAGTTGTGCAGAATTCACCCTTAATTCTGTACAACTGGCGGATGAATAAAGAGGTTTAAGCATGGAGCTAAATCTTTGATTTAGCGGTCCATAATCAGTGGTGAGTTTGAATCCCCGACTGATTGATTCTGATCCCTAACCTCTTTTGAATCCCCAACCGGTTGAGTCTAATGCCTGACTTGTGAAGAATGTATTCTTCGTTCAACGAGTACAGCTTAGTTTAACCTTCTATTTCACTATCTAACCTTTGGAGAGAATCTTATGCCATCCGAATCCACTTCTGATCAAGCTTCCGGAAATAATACACACAAACATACTGAAATGAGCGCGAATTCTAGGGAAAATAAAGCTAGTGCTACCAGCAACCGCTCAATATTTAGTCGAAGTAGACGTGCATTTCTTGGTCGTGCAGGTTTGTTGACTGCTACTGCCACTGGTATTGTTACAGGGGTGATAGGTTCACCTTTGTTTACCAAGAAAAGAGGAGACATTGTCCAGGCACAGGATGTTGTTGGTCAAGTCAAATTTGACTATGCTGGGTTTAGCCAGAAAGCCTATAATGTGCGCGTCCAAGCAGCTAAACAAGAACTAGATTTTGGTATTCCACCCCATCCAACGAACGGAGATGGGGAACTCTACCCTAACAAAATCGCTAATGACAGTAGGGGTTTACCGCACGACGAAAGAGGCGAAGTCAACCTGGATGCTTACAATTCTTTGACAAAAGCACTGCAATCGCTTAACCCTGATGACTTTGAAAATATTATCTTGGGTGGCACAAGGAAGCTAACCAGTCCCCAAGGAGGACTGGAACTTAGTTTAGAAGGTCTTAACGCTGCTCAGATAGGAATTCCAGCACCACCAACTTTGGATAGTGCAGAACAGGCTGCTGAGGCAGTTGAACTTTACTGGCAAGCTTTATTACGGGATGTCTCCTTTGACAACTTCCAAGATAACACTAACGATCCCAAAGTTTTGGCAGCCGTTGCAGATCTTAACAACCTTTCAACATTCACAGGACCGAAAGAAAATGGTCGAGTCACCCCCCAAACCTTGTTTCGTGGTAGCGTCAACTATGTCGATCAAAGCGATCCCTCAGGCAGAAAAGCACGATATGTAACTCCACCAGGAGTGACTGATGGTCCTTACATTTCACAGTTTCTGTTGCTGAATATTCCTTTCAACACCCAGTTTATTTCGCCTCTGATTCGTACTGCTCTCCCAGGCAATGATTTCCTCACTACTTTTGATGAATGGCTGACTATTCAGAATGGAGGCAGTTCTGGCAGATCCATTCAGTACGACTCAACACGCCGTTATATATCTACTGTTCGAGATTTAGGTGAGTATGCACATATAGGTGGGGCTTCATACTTAGGAGCTTTATTAATTTTAAGTTCTGGAGCCGATCAAAATGATGAGCTTGCCAGTGTCACTGGTATTAATGCTCCCTTTAGTCCGACTAATCCCTATAACAACTCCAAAACCCAAGTGGCTGGTGTCGGCTCATTTGCAGCCGGGTATTTTCAAACCCTACTACTTTTAGCTCCTTCACGGGCAATCAGAGCCTCTTACTGGCAGAAGTATTATGTACACCGTCGTTTGCGACCAGAAGCCTATGGTGGGTTAGTTTACAACAACCTTGTGAATAAAACTCAATATCCAATCAATTCGGAGCTCTTAAATTCCAAAGCTTTAGCTCAGACTTTCAGCACCTTTAACACCTATTTATTACCCCAAGCATACCCAGAAGGAGCACCAACCCATTCCTCCTACAGTGGTGGTGCTGCTGCTACTGCTGGTGTCTCTGTCACACTGTTGAAAGCGTTCTTTGATGAGAGCTTTGTCATTCCCAATCCAGTACAGCCCGATCCTAATGACCCAACGAAAGTGATTCCCTATACGGGAGCGCCACTGACAGTGGGTGGCGAGTTGAATAAGCTGGCAACTAATTATGCGATCGGTCGGAGCTTTGGTGGTATCCATTGGCGTTCGGATGGTTCAGCCGCCTTAGCTTTAGGAGAAGAGGTTGCCATTAGCATCCTCAGAGACGAAAAACTGGGGTATAATGAAACATTCGACGGCTACACGTTTACTAAATTTGACGGTACAAAGATCACTATTTGAACAAGCGGAGTCACGACCTATGCCAAAAGATTGCAGAACTTACGCATTGACAGGAATTCGACTATGTGCATTCAAGCCTACCTGTTGTTTAAGGTGTTCCAGAATGAAATCACGAGCTACTTGAAGAGACACATTTCTCTGGACTTCATACCAGTTTTTAATTAACTCTTCAGTTCGCATTAATTCTAGTTGTGTAAAGGCGCGGATAGCACGCTTATAAGTGAGTCTTAATTGCCTCAGATGTCCTCACCATGAATAGCTCAATTCCACACACTTGTTTGATAGATCGATGGTAACATTCAATTCCCCAATGAATCGAGTGTAGTTCCTCAAAATCTTCCCGAGAAATTAAAAATAGTGCTTCTTTGTTAGGTACATACATGATGTAATACCGGGGAGTTTCGTTTTTGGAACTTCTCCGAAATACTTTCACTTGTCCAAATTTTTTCAGATACACTAGTGAACTTTGTTGAGTGCGATCGCACAAAATAAATCTTGCTATCAGTCTCGCTATCAGCAACGATTCAGGGTGCAGCATTATAGCTGAAAAGGTGCTTTCTTGTTTACCAGATAAGTAAAAATCATGAATAGGGTCATGCACAGGATTTTGGGGCGACTGAACGATAAGTTTGACTTAAGTGAGGCGATTTTCACTCTTGGATTTACGAAAGAATGAGGATTTGGGAGAATAAAAACTGTCAGATTTCCACCCTAATAATCCGACAGTTCCTTTTTTTCACAAAAAACATGCCTCCCCACACACAGAGAAATTCCGTCACGGGCTGTCAAGGATATATTGCCCGAATCACCTTTACCAAGAGTGCTAAAAAAGATTACTCCACCATCTTTTATAGAAACATTTCCAGCTTGAACAAAGATACCCCCACTAGGCCCTACAGCACCAGTATTAAGATCGCTAAAGATTCCACTGTTAGTTCCAGATATTGTCAGTGCATTAGCCACATTGAGATTTATAGTACCCCCAACGCCTTGACCAGCAGCAATGTTACCAGATGCTGCATTGACACCAACGTTTAGTTGACCACCATTAGTTAGAGATAATGAACCAGCAGTGATGTTAATTTTCCCACCATTGCCCACACCACCCGCCAAGACATCACTCGACAAGCCACTTGGGTTTCCATTACTGTCTATCCCATCAAAAGTAACTGCACCTGTGGCAGTAATCGTCACATTGCCAGCATTCCCTTGTCCACGAGTAAAGGAATTAATTTGCGCACCATTAGTTGCTGATAGTGATCCAGTCGTGATGTCAATGTTACCAGCATTTCCTTTAGACGCACTGCTAAAAACTACGTTGTCAATGTATCCACTATCCACGGATATTGCATCAGCATTGATATTTATATCCCCCGCTTTCGTGCTACTGCCATTTCCTAATCCTTTCCCAATCCCGGCAAATAGGACTGAATTAGACAGCACGTTTAAATCATGGG
>Ga0116227_10012491_pt1 | contig 13790 bp, 5 predicted proteins | sample S1TSphgellanicum_FD_89693 | JGI IMG/M metagenome (GOLD analysis project Ga0116227, IMG submission 89693) | Host-associated microbial communities from peat moss isolated from Minnesota, USA - S1T2_Fb - Sphagnum magellanicum MG | ecosystem: Host-associated > Plants > Peat moss > Unclassified...
ATATCATTAATTATTTATTACTGAGGGGCCAAAAAAAAAAAAAAAAACCTTGAGTGTGACGGTGGGCCAGAGGTGCCCAGCCCACCCATGCTAGCCCATCGTTTGTGCCTTGCAGGCACGGGTTACCACTAGTGTTGATATAACCAAATGAAATCACAAATGTGACTAAAGTTTGTGATTATTACATGTTTGGATGGAAAAGTAAAATGAAAGTGTACATTTTTCATTCAATATTGAATGGATTCTTGGATGAATGAAAACTTAGTTATTTTTGTAATTGATCATATTTGTTTTGGCAACCAGGGCCCAATAATTTTTCCATTTACCATACCTTAATGATTAAAACATATGCGACATCTTTAGAATTATAATATTTGCTTGATAATCAACTTGTGTCTAACTATTTATTGGTATTTTTATTTAAATTAGTTCAATAAATTATTATATATTTAATAAATATATTTTAATTCTAATATATTTATAAATGTTATATATGATGATTATTTAATTATACTTCACACAATTGAATTAAAAATTTTGGGTAAAATTACAATATATTATAATCATAATCAAGTAAGATGTATAAGAAATATATCATAAGTTTTGATAAATTTATATATTATACATGTAAAAATTCAGAATATAGAAAAATATTATACATCATAAATAATATAATTGATATAAATAATTCTATTATATATTTTTGAAATGTGATCAATATTATCCATTTATAAAAATCATATAGGAATTAATAAAAATATGATATATTATATTCACATTGTATAATTTTTTTTAATGAAAGGAAGGATTAAAATGTAGGAGATAAATAAATAAATAATTTATTATTAGAAATTAGTTGTAAAATATTTTCTATTTCTAAATCATGTTCTTGAACTTGTTTTTCCAACAAATCGTCATTGAAATGTAATTCAATTTAACAAAATTCAAAAAAAAATCTAATTAATTTAATTTTTTGGAAGAAAAATATATTTAATCATTTACATTATTGAAAGTACTTTAAGAATAAACTTTTAAATTTTCCATTTGGATAAATATCAATGAGATATGTAATATTGAAGTTAATGTGTGTGCAATGTTTAAAACCAAGTATTTGGTAAATAAAATGCATCCTATTATGTTTTCACATCAAATGGGGTGGTTTGATAACAAAGGAGTTGATATCCATCTTTGGGGTCTAAGAATCAAAACCTCACAAGTGACATAATTGTGGTCAATGATAGTATGTTGACCATATATGTCCTATAAAGCTAGGATATTTAACCTAGGTGCCTACCTAGACCCACTTAGGTACCTAGACTAGGTGGCCTACCTAGTTATCTAAATTAGGCTTTTAGCTTAGCTTAAGTAGTGACACGTGTCAACAATTCATAGGATGAAAAATTATGAAATTAGCAATAATATGAATGATTATATTGCATCATTTCTATAAATACAAATAATTTATTTAATACATGTGATTTTAAAAATTATATTAAATTATTTAAATTTATTTATTTTTAAATGATGCCCAATATTTTATGTAGTCATATATATAATCACAAATTATATGTGACTACTAATGTGATTGTACATGCCATGTGGAGTTTTTTTTTGTGATTGGTTATTTTTTGTCACTTGTCTAAGGCAACTGCAAGGGTTATAGTCACATGTGTTTATTGCAACTAAAATTGTAGTCATTTATTTCCAAATTTTCTTCTAGGTTAATGTTCTTATGCAACAAAATTTCGAAAGAAAATGCACACTTGTCATTTCACAATGTCTATGTTTCACATCCATTGTTTAAAATATATTGCTACAACATTATAGCCACATTCAACATTTCAATATGAATGATGCACAATATTGATGTTTCCCAAGAAGATACTTATAACAAATGATTATTATGTGTTTCCATAAACCATAAATTTTTGGGTATGAATTTTAGGTTTAAAGTTTTTTTAGAAGCAAAATAATGATATCACCTCAAAGCTTATGAAAAGATTATATGATAATAAACAATCTGCTTTCTTCATGGAATATATTTAGTTTCTCAAATGTAGACAAAGCACGAAATTGGAGCAAAAGTGTGCACCCAATAGCTTTTCCGAATTTAATATGTTGTTCTAATCTTATAGATTTAAAATCTTTAACATCTTATTTGAATCTTGATTTTGAAGCATAGAATAATGGTTTTATTGCATGAATTGTAGGTACTAATGTTGATAAGTTTGAGATTAAATAAGGCTCTTGGTTTTTTAAATGTATGTTTTTTTAAAGAAGGCCACCTCAAAGTTGGTTTCCTCTAGTTGTTGGCATAGTTGCATTGTTGTTAACAGGCTCATTGTTACCACAACTTGGTTTGTAGGTTGTATCATTTTCTAATATTAGGACATTGTTAGGGCCCCAATCTACTTTTGGGCAATTGCATTTTCTAAGTATTAATATAATCCCATTGCAGCTTTAGTCATTTCCTAAAAAATGTTTGTGAAAAATGAAGATCATCATGTTGTAAAACTATTTCACATTATTGACTTGCAAACAAGTTAATGTGGCAATACATACAATGATTCATGTGTTGTTGCTTGCACAAACACTAGAACCATTTTGTTGTTCCTCCTATAATTGTTTTCATTTTCTACAATATCTTGTTGAATAGTTTTTTCATTATGATGGTTTATTCAATAATGAAATGGAATTTCGATTGAATTCATTTGTGTAGGATTTTAACATGTGAAATCCCTTGAGATGATAGGCCCATAAACATGTTCCAAACATTATACAATAAAATGATTGGGGGTGTGTCGAATGGATATGTTAGATGTCAAATCATTGTTCCTTTCAGTATAATGTGTTTGCTAACAACAGTAAATATTTGAAAATTTTGGGGTTCATGAGAATTGAAGCACAAGTATACAATATTTTAATTATGTTCTTTAAAATTATTATAAGTGATACATGACTAATTTCAGAATGTACATTATTATGATGGATATTTGTTAGTAATAAGTACTTGTGCAATCCAAGAGGTTGGTGTAAATTATGTATACATTTTAGGAATATTTTGAATGTGAATTGTTAGTTATTTATAATTATGATTTTTGATAATAATGTTGAAGGTGAATTTTAAAGTGAGAATATGAATGTGTTTATAATTTTGTTTTGAGTAGCATGATTCACAAGATCAAAGATATTTCAATATTGAAGAACGCATGATGTTCATCAACCTAAAACAAATGTTTAAAGGTCAACAGAGGTAAATGATTACATTAAACTAAAACATCAATTCACTTTGGATATCATTAAAAAGATCCCAATTGGAACTACATCAATGCATGATTATTTTTTCTTTGAGGTTTTCATAATTGAATATGTGCTTTTTCTTGCACCCGATAAATCTATAAAACATAACACCATGATAACAATAAATCAAGGTTAAAGATCAATACAATAAATATATAGTTTCAAGTAATGTTCTTGCAAGTTATAAGTATGAGATGGTTTCTTTAAATGCATCAATTGTTGATACCATTGGGATGTATCATTTGTGTATATTGTCTCTCACAGAAATAAAGCTTATCATGGACTAGGGGAGGATGTTAGTATAGGAAATCAAATGGGGCATTATCATTAGATGAAATGCATGGAGATTATATTACTCTCTAGTGGACAAATAACTTGTGTAATTCTTATGGAAAAGAATGGAATAGAAAACATGGAAAAATGAAATTGTTTGGCTACATGATGAATTGGATCATTGTAGCATATAAGTTTGATTGTGATGGTTTGTCAAAACTAGATGTTGAACAACATTTTCATTAATAACACTTAAGAATTTACAAGTTATGTCACTTATACAAGATCGTGATTTTTATGCTCATAGCTCATTACAACAAAATTGAATGTGGATTCAAAACTACTAATCTAAAATGACCAACTATGCGCATTTTGATTAACATCAAAACTAGACCTATGTCCATTAATATGACCAACAAAAGCTATCAATCAAGTCAAATTAGACTCGATGCTATACATGTGGTGGATGTGTGACATCTATGTGAATTTGTAAAACTTGACTAATGTGATTGAAATTAATCATTCTTGAACTATGGCTTGTGATTGTAATGCTACTTAATTTTCATGTGTGATATTAAAACTTAATATGTTATGATGTGTAATTAATTTTGAACTTTTTAAAAATTAAAACAATTATCATATTTTCAACTATTTTATAATGAATAAAAAGAGAGAAAAAGATACCAATTAAAAAAACCCAATGCCACAAAAGAATGGATCATGAGACTAGAACTTTTTACTTTTAAAAAAAAAACATAACTAATGTATGTATGTGGAACTTAAACTATTGAAGTTCATTCATACAACAAAATCCTTGTTGAAATAAAGTTCAAAATCTAAAAAACTTATTTAGGACTAAACCAAACCACACACCACCCTAAACATCTAAATTCATTTTTTTTACTTTATGTAATATGGTTATCATATCCTTAAATTCAGGTATACATTTACAATGCAATTTCAAAAACCTATGAAAATCATAGAGTCAATTTATAATTATGCACTTTGCATGTAAAATTAATTTCCTTACACAATTATATCAAGTCAATTACATTAATTAATTTCATTACATAATCACATCATTTCCTTTTTATAATTAAAAACAGCTTTTTTTTTGGAATAAAAAAAACTAATCTAATGTCTTTGATTTTGAAATTAAAAGGAATTAACTAGAATAATGAAATGAAAGAAGATGTGAATTCTAAATATATAATTTCAAAGGTGATCTTTTTTTCATAGTGAAAATTTCAAAATAATATAACTGAATTTTTGAAATAAATATTTAAAATCAGTGTAATAACTTTCTACATTTTAAAACTAAGAAGTGTTACAAGTTTCAATGTAATCAATCAATTAGAAAATGGATTAAAATAAATAATGAATTTAAAATCATTTGAAATCAATTTCATTATGAAAATTTCAATTATGTAAATGAGTTATAATCAAGTTTCTTTTCATTTTTTTGGTTCTGAATTTTTGGTAATCATGTTTATTGCATTTACATTAAAATGAAAAATTTTCATTTTATCAATTTAGTTTTTCATGAAAATAAAAAAATTCTCCCCAAAAAATGCTGGTTATATTGTGTGAAATTTATGCATGTTTATACTTTTGTGATAAAATTCCTTGTCACAACATGAGGTGGTGGTTAGAAAGTAAAAGGTTCAAATTTCCCTTTGGACATATTACAAAATACACATACATGAATCACAATGTTAGCAATTTGTCAATAGTTGACCAAATTTTTTTAATTAAAAAAAGACATTAAAATCACGAATCCAAGGTGATGATGTTTAGGATCCATCCATAATACAATAAATGTTTTTTAAAAAAAGTTTCAAGTCATGGTTCTAATGCACTATAATGACCCATTGACAATTTGAAAGATGATATTATTGTTATTGTATTTACAAAATTAAATCAAATATTTTTAAAAATCAAACAAATTAGCCTTAACAATTCAATTAATTGCTTAGTCATTTTAGCTAGCACAAATTTAATCAAGTTTTGTGGCTTAAACAATTGATTTGTTCTAATTAAAACCATTTTGATCCAATGTTTATATGATTACAAATATGATTAAATTTTGTTGAAAAAAACCAATGTAAAATCTTCAATGTATAAATTGTGTGTATGGCACCATGCTTTCCTGTAGTGCATTTGTTTCCTTCAGTTGGTGTCCTCCTTCGGTACTAATCACATTAACATTTTAATTTTCTCTATCTCGTTCCCTTGGAGATATGGGCTCCTTCTCTTGAAATGTTATTGAGACTCCATCTTGCATATCCACAAAAACCTATGCAAACACCATACATGACTTCATATTTGATAATATATTTGCCTATTTTAGGTTGAGGTTGTAGTAGCTAATGTGTAAGGTAAAACCCTAGTATGGGGATGTTCTCAAAATAGGGGCCTAGGATGAGGTGGCCTCGCATTTTGGGAATGTCCCCCACCCATGGGCTTTACCTATCATAAAGCACAAGGCGAAATTTATCATGAACCAAACATCTTCAAGATGGTCATCAATCAAAGGTTTGAAAACATATTGAAACAAGTTTGTGTCACCTTCTAATGTAAGAATGTGCATGTTTTCATTGCAACAAGCTTTGACAAAAGTTCCTGGACAAAAGGCACATACAAGAATTCAAACACCATCACATGTACATGTAAATTCACACCAACAAATTATTGTTTCCTTCCAAGAAAATGATGATCATGTGATTGGCACATGTTCCTACTACCAACACAAAATTACTTTCATAAGAACATGCTTATATGATGATGGATAGCAATTTGAATTTTTTTTCCTTTGGGCCACACCATGAAATGCCATCTTCACGAAGAGTTTGTGATACCTTGTCAATGTGATTGAACAACACATCATCTATTGTGACATTGATTCCAGAATCTGCCAACTTTTTATCGAACTGCAACTTGAAAGGTTTTGGAACTCAAGCCATCTTCTTTTATAATGGAAAGTTATGAACAAGGAGGACAAGCCTACCAACCATTGTATGAAAACATGAACAAACACAAAATTTCAAATAAAATAAAATAACATTCATATGGATATTGCAGTCAAACCAAAAAGATTAAACATTGGATGATTACATTATGAAGTCAAGAAGTTTACTATTTTTTCTAGGTCCAAAGGTTGTGTGAATTTCAATCGTGTATTACACACAATCCACCTTTGGAAGATTTGGACATTGTTGCTTGCTAAGTAGGCACCAATTTGTTTGAACACCTTGGGTCATTTGGGTAAAAGATGAGTAATGCACCATCATAATTCAAAAAAGATGTGCAAAGAGAAAACAAACAATCAAGGAAATAATGATTTGTTGTGTTCCAAGGGGGCACAACATTCTTTGGAAATGATAAATCGGGCATAGGTAGACCATCTAGAAGATCAACGATTACAAGCTCAACCATTCCACCATCATGCTCTTTCCCACAAAAATATCATTTCACATCACCACATACCTACACAAACAAACACATTTTTTTGGAAATTGCATATGGTATGGAAATGCATTAAGAAACCAACATAAGGTTGTATTGCACATAATACATGTTTAACGAAATCCTTCATATCCAAAAAATGTCATGGCTAAACACATGTGCTTCTCTCAATGTCAATAATAATTCTGAATGACACATTAATGATTAACTTTTGCATTTTAAATCTAACCGAGGGAGGTTTGACCAAGTTCACTTTTAAAATCGGCCTATGCCTCACATCCAAGGTTGCCATATGGTCAAATGACACGAAAAAAAGGTGCAAATGGTTAAGGCTCTATTATGGCTTCCTTTAATGGGTGGGTGTAATCATATGCTTATACAACAACATGAATTGATTTAGTAACATTTTCCCCTTGAAGCTCAACCACCTTACATTTACTTTTGCATGTCCCAAGGACAATTGTAGCACTATCCAAATTCAAGTTCTTGTTCTAAGGTGGTTTCTTTTGTTTTTTTCCATGTTTTTCCTCCAACACCACATGTTGAGAAAAACCTAGTTCAATTTGTTCACGAAGCCCCTACTCACTTCATGGAGTTTTATTCTTGAAACAATTAACATACCACCCACAATTGTCCAAATGCTTGGAACTCCAATCAGTTACCATGAGGTTGGAATACATAGTTGATGAAGATTTAGGATCAATATTTTCCATGTAGAATTTGGGTATGCTTGTAAATACCCCAATGCAACAACACAAACTTGAGATACCTATTGCACAACCACCATGGAAAGGGAAGAAATTACAAATCAAATTTCCTACATAATGAATTGATCATGAGGGGAGACACTAGTAAAAAGAAGTAGAAAATACGTGAGCAAAAATATAAGGTGCAAAATATTGGGTTTAGGTTTAGAAATTATAAGTTAATTAGTTTAAAAAATAAGGTACATTTTATTCAAATAATCAATTTAATTATAATATAAGGTATGTAATAATCTGAAATAATGGATAATAATTAATATAAAATGGCTTTAATATGTATATATTAAAATTTTAGATAATGATAAAATGATAAAAAAATAGGTTGGATAATTATCCAATAACCCCCCTAAAAATGGTCATTTGATGCAAGTAAATCCCAGACTTTACATTAAGTGTCCCCCCCAAGGAATTGACATAAGTTTTTTTTTTTTTTTGTGTTTTTTTTAAAGGCTAAATTATATTAAACCTGAATATGGTAATGTGCATTAAATAATATAGACATGCACATTCAAGGGATATTTACCTATACACAATTCATTTAAATACTTGTAAGGACCCAAATTGTTTAGACCAATCACGATTTTTTTGAATCCCAGTTGGTTTGATAAGGCCATTGAATGCTTTGTAGAAACAATTTTCCCACACCTATGATTGCTAATGCTCAATGTAATTATCAATTGAATGGACTTCCACTCTTGGCATTAGGTGGTGAATCTCAACCCCAAGGTTAGTTTGTAGTGAAGCCAAATCCTTTCTTGTAGCACCCATGAATTGTTTCAACAAGAAACAAATATGTGAAAATTTCAAGTAATCAACATTATTTTTAAAACAAAATTAATTACTATAATCATAACTTGAAAACCATGATTTACCTAAGCCCAAAATGTTGTTTTGTGCAACCAATGTGTGAAGTCATGTTTTGACACATCTTTGGTAGGGAATCATAAATTTTCTTCAACAAAACGCTTTGAGTTCCACCACTTTAGCCAAGTTACTTTTTGAGTTGGTTCAACAATGGATGTGACTAACAATTGTAGCTCCTCAAGCATCATATATGCTTCTTCATCTCCTTTTCAATCATAATGATATTATATTTCTTTCAAAAACTCGGGACCTAACACTAGATCCACCAAAGGCACCATTTTCTCAAAAAAATTGTAATATGATTTTTCTTATCATCAATTTCTTTAGTCATGAGTTGTTCTAACTTCTTTTGCAAAACATTATGAGGTTTCTAGAACATTTTCATAATATCGGTGCACAACCAAATCTATCGTAACTCCAATCTCTTGTTGTAACAAGAACACATCAACAAGCCATGACAAAAGAAAACTTATTTCCACACCACAAACACGTATCCATCATGTTTGAAATTCAATGACAAAAGAATTTGGACTTACACTATACATATAGTCAATCATTACCTCCCTTGTTAAGGAATACCAAATGTCTTTTGTTTTGTGAATGCATTTTTATATTTTGAGTCAATAATAACTTCCTTGAATTGTTCCAATGGAATCTATCCAATGCTTTGGATTCAGTATAACATATGGATGAGGTTGCTTTTCACATGGTCATACTTAATGGATCTATGAAAGTATTCCACAACAAACATAATTAGTACATGAAATCGTTTGATAGATTAAAAGAAACAACCCAACACATTGCACAAAAAAGGTCATCAAATTCACTTGTTTATATCAGTCATTACTATGAGCAATTGTACAACATTGTCTATTCTTTCCAATACAATGCATTTTGGCAATATGTGCCATTCTTTCTCATTTCAATGCATTTTGTCAATGTAAGGATACTAAGCCTTCAAGCTATAGTTCTCATCCCACACGTATAACATTTTGTTGGACAAAATCTTCAAATTTAGATTTGCATTTAGAAAAATTTCAAACTTTGCATTATGATTTTTCTAGTGTTGATCCCAACCTTTTTCAATCTCCTTGGAAACTTGAATTTCTTCCCCCAAGTTAATTGTTGTAGACTGCGTAACAAACCTTCTCACCCTCTCTATATCGCATTTGGAAACTTGTTTCCATCTTTCGAATATCCACAAATAAAGTTAAATGAATTATGGGCATGGAGACCATCCTACATAATGGAATCCCAAACCTTGTTTTTGAATGAGGCTTCATTTTCAGCCTCTCAATCCATGACAAGCTTGTTACCTTGTAATCAACTTGGATTGAGATAATTTGTTTGTCAAAACGTTGTGAATCAATAGGGTATTCAGGAATTTACTCCATGTCATTTAACATTTGCACACATTTGCAAATACCATATTTGGGGTTTTTGGTTTGTTGAAAATGATTAAAATCCATAGTACCACTTGTTCAAGGTCACCTAATGTAATAGTTAATGGATTTAAAATTTTAAAATGTAGGATTGGTTTCAAAGCCTACCATGGTTTTTTAGTAGCTGGAATCTTCAAAAGAAAGGGCTTGTTCCTTGTGTTTTTTATATAAAAATTCCGATTGGGATTTTGGAACATGAATCATTATTCAAATACCTAGAGCTGGACAAACTGTCATTGGCAACAGTTTGCAACAAGCTCATCACACTCATCATGGACTTGTGATTATTTTGTTGCATCACACGAGCAAAAACATGAAAAGCATGAGCATTATAACAAGTTAGTGATTTTTAAAACATTTCTTTGACTATTAGCACGATACATTAATCCATCAACTTTTAACATGTTGAAACCATTATTTATGAGTTTCATTTTACACTTATCATAAATTATTAAAACACATGTAACAATTTAAAACCCCACATTTATATTGGAATGAATTAATGATTTCTTTCACATTTCTTCAATTATCAACATGTGTGCACAAGTTGAACCATCACTTTTAATATGTTAAAACCAATATTCACAAATTACATCTTGTTTTTATTCGAATATATTGAAAACACATGCAATTCAATATTTTGCAATTATGTTTGAATGATTTAATGATTTTTTTCACATTTCTTGAACTATCGGCATCTTTACATGAGTTGAATCATCGACTTTGAACTTATTGAAATCATTATTCAAATGTTGCATATTTCACTTACTAGTATATATTGGAACACACATAACAACTTAATGCCTCTCCATTTATATTTAAAAATATTTAATGATTATTTTTGCATCTCTTGAACTATTAACATTTGCATATGAGTTGGGTCATTCATTTTGAATGTGTTTAATCCATTATTCATGACTTGCATTTTACATTCATCACAATTTTTTTAATTGATATATAAAAACTTGGCAAGTCTCACATTTATATTTGAATGGGTTAGTGATTAGGTCAAAATGTTCATGCATGCGAAGTTTAGAATGCATGTACACCTCTAAATTACAATTTTTTCATATATTATATTTTATTACATTTGGGTAAATTAAAATGTATGTTTTTCCCCTAGTTTGTTCTAGGCATCATGGGCAAGTTTTTCATTACAAATTTTTATGATGCCACACCAAAAAAACCCAAAAATAATCCTTAAATTTTTCTCGATTTTTTTTTCTTGGTGTATGAAAAAATAATTCATGTTAAAAAAATGATTGAATTTTAAAAAAGTATTATTATTATTATTATCATGACAAAATTTCAATATTTTCAACTTATTATCTTGATTTAAAACATGATTTATCAATTTCTTTAGGCTTGTTTTGTTACAAGTTTATGTTTAAATATTTAAAGATGAATTAAAACTTTTTATTTTAAGAAATAAAATAAATGAATGAATCATAAATGGAAATAATAATAATGACATCAATGATTTTTTTATTTTTTCAAATTTGTAATGTTTTTTAAGACCATCCACAATAAAATTTAACCATGTCTTGGTAGACCATATATGGAGATACAAATTTGCTAAAATATTTTATATTTTGGCTACAAATCTTAGAACCCATTGAAAAATATATCATTAAAAAAATCAAAACTAAAAATTCTTTTAATTCAAAATCTATTTTCAAAAATTAAAAATCCTTTGTTGATGTTGATGACCCTTTTTATGTTTGCAAAATGGTGGAAATTCACCACCAAAAAAACTTTGGTTACATCATTAATATTTATTTGATTTTTAAAAAATAATTGGATAAGGCTTATAATGATCACAAAGATTGAACTTAAATGTTTTCAAATAAATTTGATGTTGGAATTGTTTATATGTTTAGGTTTGGAGTTGTTAAGATTATTTTTTAAAAATAATTATTAGGAATAACCTTTTTTCTTTCAATTTGTTTATTCAAATTTTTGGCAATTTTTTTTTGTTTACATTTTCCCTTGAATTTTCATTATTTATTCCATATTTTTCCCAACAAGAATTGCCAAGTTAGGAAAAGTCGAAACCAGAAAAACATGTTGGCTGGTGGGGGGGTGGTGGGGGTTTAATCCAACTATTGAAATCCAAAATTTCACCAAATTAAATTTTTTTTACTTTTATAAAAAAAGGGTAAAGTATTTTCTTACATCATTAAAAAAAAATGTTGTCATTTGTTTTCAAAATTACGCAATTAATCATTTGTATTAGTATCGGATTCATCTTGCTAAAAAAATATGGTCTTGATAATTAAATGGTTATATTGATTGCTTAATTAATGTTTCTTGTTGTGGCCAATTTTTACCAATTTAAGGGGCAACAACATCAAAAAAAGATTTTTTTGAAAGATTTTCTTGGGGTCAAATTTAAAATATATATTGTCAAATGTTTACAATATAGTATAACAAATTACCATAGTATTGAAGGATTTAAACAAGTTTCCAATTACACAACTTGTAAATTATAACCAAATGTGGCAATTTGTTCATGAAAGATTACCATTTTAGCAACATTGCAAAAAAAAATTTAAATTGTACCTATTCATATTACAGAAAATAAAAAATTACAATTAACATATTTTATGTAGTGAAAATAAAATTGTAAAAGACTTAATGAATGCATTTTTGAATTCACATTGAATTTACAAATATTCCATATATTTAGTCATGAGATGTTATTTTAAGTTGTGTTTTTAACCTTTAAATTTTTTTTATCGTAAATTATAATATGTTTTTTGAATACATTATTGAATAAGTTTCAAGATCATGTTTTCATTTGTGACATTTGAATAAATTTTGAAAAAGAAAACACATGTTAAGGTTTGAATTTTAAAAAAAAAATCATAGAAAACACAATAAAGTTAAACCTTTTTTTCTTTGTTAATAAAATCTTGAAGTAGTTTTGTGGTTAAGACCTTGGTGTGTTTCCATCAAGTCTTGGGTTCAATCCTTGACAGATGCGTGCCTTAGTGTATCTTGTATTAATGTAATTTACAAACATAATCATCATGGTGAATATACCAACATTATACATCATGGTGAAATGGGTTCCAAAAACTTTCAATGGCAAAATTGAAAAAAAAAACTTAATTTTTTTTCATAGCATGTAAGTTTGTCATGGCATGTCATGATTCCATCATCCGAAAAATAAAATAAAATAAAATAAAATAGTATGATGATGTGGCACATTATTCCAAAATATTAATTTGGGACCTCATATATCCATGTCATAATTTTTAAATTAAAAATTATTAATGCAATATCCAAAACAACTAAAACATATTTCATTAAAAAGTTTTAATCAACTAATCCTTTTTGACCAAAACCATACAAGTTGCATATTAATCAAAATTGTCCCATTTCACTAAAAACCTAATGAATTTGGGTAGTGGAAAAGGCTGAGATTTTCTTCTTGTGCCCCCTTGTTCTTGCACGATGAAAAGGATTACAATGGTGGAGAACTTAAGTGCCACACTCACCTCTTTTGGAAATATCCACACATAAAAAAGGGAGTTAGAGCTCCCTTTGTTGGTAACTGTAAGAAACCCAAGTGAGGATATGGCAGGAGTGAAGTTCCTTTGCCCAATTGCATCCACAACCAAAGAAAAAAGAAAAAAATGGGGGAGCATAAGCTCCCCCATTGTTGCACGATGAGGAA
>Ga0116227_10012492_pt1 | contig 13790 bp, 9 predicted proteins | sample S1TSphgellanicum_FD_89693 | JGI IMG/M metagenome (GOLD analysis project Ga0116227, IMG submission 89693) | Host-associated microbial communities from peat moss isolated from Minnesota, USA - S1T2_Fb - Sphagnum magellanicum MG | ecosystem: Host-associated > Plants > Peat moss > Unclassified...
AAAGTTTGCATGGAAAGTCGAATTTCCACTTGTTCAAGTGGAAATTGAACTGTGGACACTCCACTCTCGACACGAAACACAACTTTGGAAAAAAAACTCCGCCACACCTCCTCCCCCTGACCCACAAGAAAAAAGAAAGAGGGGGAGGGTACCACAGAAATAATAAAAATGGATTTGGAAGGAGGCCCCTACACTCCATGACCGGACGTCTCATTGGTTGCATGGAAATTATATTCCTAAAATTCACTGCCACTATGTTTATCCTGGAATCATAGCCCTTCCTAAGAGCACCCTACTTATCAACCTCCTAAAAATACCATGCAGCAGGTCAGTAAAACTCAAAACAAACTGTAGGTAAGTATAGGTAGTGTGTGGGTAGGGTAGCCAAAAAAGAAATCGCTTCCTCTCTTGGCCTTGAACCACCTACCTACTCACCTACCTACCCCGGTCTCTACAGGTACCTAGTACATACCTACTGGCCCTCTTCTTCACATGCGCTTTTTATCTGCCGCCAGCGAGAGAGAGAGAGAGAGAGAGAGAGAAGAGGCTGTTGTTGGTGCAGGCTTCCAAGCCAGATATTGCACGTCCCCACCGCTTCCCCCTCGCCCGGCCGCCGGCCTGGGCCGCTGGCCTCGTTGTAACAGGCTTGGCTGTTTCCTTATCGTCACACCATTCTTTGTTTCTTCCTATCTGGTTTGGTTTGGGCCTCTAAATTCTCTTCACACTCAGCACAAGCTTTTCTCCGTCCCTTGCTCTTCATCTGATGTCAGTCGCCGTCATAACGGATGTCAGTTGCCGTGATAAAAAGGCCACATGAGCAACTGCAGAAATTGCAGCAAACATTTCTTTACAACAACAACAACAGCTGCTCGGCCCGGCCCGGCCGTGCCTTGCCTTGCCTTTTGTAGCCTGTGTTTCTTTTTGTTTGCAGTCTGTCTCTAGAAGCAGAAGCGAAGCGAAGCAATGTCGGGGTTAGATGATGATCATTTCATTTCTTTCTGGTGGTGAAGAGATGTGTGGAAACTGCTCTTCTTGGAGTTGATTGCTTACTTGTTTTCTTTCTTGTTGCTTTCTCTTCAAGATCTGGAACAAAAGGCAGTTTTGTAGAGTGTAGGTTTTCCAGCTCTTGTTGGGGACTCCGTGAGAGAAAAATGGACGGAGGTATGGAGTCGCGAGGGGATGTCAGGATTGAAGATCTGATGCCACGGCTGATTGCACGTCGGAATCCTCTGGTTCTAGTTCTTGGTTCATTACTGGTTGCCGTTTTGGTTTCGTTGCTTTTGGTGTTCCGTGGAGGACGGCGTTCCAAGTCGTCGCCTCCCGTTGTTGCCACGATACCTATCATCGGAGGTCTCCTGAAGTTCGTCAAGGGGCCGATTATCATGCTGGCAGAGGAGTATGCGCGTCTCGGTAGCGTTTTCACCGTCAAGGTTCTGAATCGCAATGTCACGTTTCTCGTCGGCCCGGAAGTCTCTGCTCATTTCTTCAAAGCGCAAGAAGCTGATATGAGCCAGAAAGAGGTAATGCCACTACTTTGCACTTGCGCGTTTTTCCCTCATCTGTTTTCCTCTTCCATCGCGCAGGGGCTGCTGCTGGTGCTCCTCCTCCTCCTCCTCCTTGGCTTCTTCCACACGACAAGACAACCTCATCGTTGTGTTGTCGTTCTTGTAGAAAGAAAGAAAGAAAGATCCACCGGCACTGCTGAGAAACTTTTTTCCTGATTTTATTATTACTACGCTGCATTGCACACAGGTTTATCAGTTCAATGTGCCTACCTTTGGCCCGGGAGTGGTGTTTGATGTGGACTATTCCGTACGTATGGAGCAATTTCGCTTCTTCACTGAGGCTCTTACTGTCAAGCGCCTAAAAAGCTATGTGGATTTCATGGTTGAAGAGGCTGAGGTTTGTTGTTGCACTGCCAAAAGTTCTTTCAAAGTTTTTGCTACTGCAGATGAAGCCAAGCATGCAAAAAAAAGAAGAAAAACAGAACTTGATTTGTTTCCTCTTCTGCAGAGAGCCTGCATTCTCATCGAGGCAGAACTCATTTCTTTTCAACTTGTTGGTGAAACTTCTTGACAATGTCTGAAGCTTGTTGAAACTGTGATGGGCTGAATGCAGTTGTTTTTTGCGAAATGGGGTGAAAGTGGCGAAGTGGATTTGAAGCTGGAGTTTGAGCATCTCATCATCTTGACTGCAAGTAGATGTCTGTTGGGTCAGGAAGTGCGCAACAACTTGTTTGAGGATGTGAGCAGTCTGTTTCATGATCTAGACAATGGCATGCTCCCTATCAGTGTCTTGTTTCCTTACCTCCCTATTCCTGCCCACAGACGCCGAGACAGGTTGGTCACCAATCTCCCTTGTGTCTTAATAGTCATTTTTTATCAGATGAGATGAGGTTGCTCCATGTGTCTGTCAGTTTGGAATCTTTGATGCAATGGAGGTGAAGCTCAAAGTCCATGACCTACATGAACTGAACAGCTGCACATCTCAGCTCAGTTCAAAAAACTATCATCTCATGTAGACAATATTGGCAAAAGCTTCAGTTACAAATGTTGGAAGCAGCCAATGTAGCTGTTGAAGAACTGCAAATAAAAGATGCCTTCTCTGCTTATACCCTATCCTTTTAGGCTACTGCACTCTTCTCTTCCAGATGTCAAGTCTGTTATTCCTGGATGTTTATGTCTGTTCTGTGGAGACCAGGGTCATTGATGTGGTAGGGCAAGGTAGAGGTGCAATGGCAGTTACCACAATAGCAGCTTCTGGGATTTGTGTGGAAGTTGCAAGTAAGCTTCTCTTTGAACCTGTGCAGGGCTCGGAAGGATCTTGCAAAAATATTTACAACCATCATAAGAAACCGGAAAGTTTCAGGGAAGTTACAACCTGACATGCTACAAGCTTTCATTGATTCCAAGTATCGATCTCTGGGGCGTTCAACAACAGAGGAAGAATGCACAGGACTGTTAATTGCAGCCCTCTTTGCTGGGCAACATACTAGCTCCATCACCTCTACATGGACAGGTGCCTATCTTATGAGGTGGGCACTTTTATCCACAACAGTGTTCACAGTTCTATAAGTTGGGTCATGCACGTGCAACTGTTGCTGCAGTTCAAACCGCTTGTGAATTTTGTTCTCGGTCTTGTGTTCTCTTTTCTTTAGGGTTGGGTTTCCTCTTTTTTATTCTTGCAGCTCCGTTGTTGTTATAGTGTCAGGTCTGGAATATTCATAATCTTGGTATTGGGTCATCTCTCAATTCTTTTCAGGTTGACTTAAATCATAAGTGTTGAGAAATTCTCAATACTTGTGAAGATTTATATTTTTGACAACTATGGAAGCTGTGCTTTAAGCTGGGCCTTTTCTACACACTCACTGAAGCCAGTTTATTATGTTTGACTGCTTGGAATGGGAAGGAGACATAAATAAATGTAAATGGAAAGTCATTGAATTCATGCTGGTTTTCTGCAGTTACAAGCAATACATGCCCCCAGTCTTAGCAGAGCAGAAAGCAGTGATGCAACGACATGGTAACAAGCTTAACTTTGATGTGCTCTCGGAGATGGATGTGCTCCATCGATCAATGAAGGAGGCTTTGCGATTGCACCCGCCATTGATCTTGCTTCTCCGATACTGCCACAAAGATTTTTCTGTAACAACACGGGAGGGGAAGACATACACAATCCCAAAAGACCACATTGTAGCAACATCACCAGCATTTGCCAACCGTTTGCCCTATATCTACAAAGACCCCAACACTTTTAATCCTGATAGGTTTGCTCCTGGAAGGGAAGAGGACACCAAGGCAGGGCCATTCTCCTACATTTCTTTTGGTGGTGGCAGACATGGTTGCCTTGGGGAGACATTTGCTTACATGCAGGTCGGTTACCTAGGTTTATATAATGTCTGCAAGTCACACATGAAGTTGGAAAAAACTGATTATGGGAGTCTATCGAGCGGTCTTTTTTGTATGATGCATGTCCTCTGTCTCTGATCCCATCATCACAAACCAGGACATGACAAGTTTTGGGTTCTCATGGATAGGGCTCCAGTCAATGCCTGGTATGCTTAAGTGTCAGTGATTGGTTCCTTGGAAATTAAGCTCTGTCACTATCTGTTGCCACAGAATTTTGATGGACAATGGACTAAACTTTTGACTGTCAATGCAGGTAAAAACAATCTGGAGTATTGTTCTTCGCCACTTTGAGCTTGAGCTGATATCACCTTTCCCTGAGATTGACTGGAATGCTATGGTAGTTGGTGTTAAAGGCAAGGTCATGGTGCGATACAAACGGCGCCCCCTACTTGTAGACTAGGTTTGGGATCATCACCTGATTTGTGTTCTTTCTTTTGGGTTCCCACATTTTCCATTCTTGGTGGTAGTGTCTCATAGTACTTCTATCTTGCTGTTGAAGAAGTATGAGAAGGCTGCGCAAATTTTTCTTCTGGGCTGAGAACAGGTGAACAGTAGTGGAGATCGTTATTCTTGGAGTCAGAGGCTTTTCTCATAGCCAATAGCATGTGCAAAACATTGCTCTCTCTGTCTCTGACTGACACATGGTGAGCATGCATACCATTTCTGAAGGCTTTGAATAGATGCACACTTGGCTTTATTGATAGTGGACTATATCATCAACTCTTGTTTTACGAGATTTGTAGATCTTGTACCACAACTTTGTTTGAATGAGAATAGTCTTGACGAGTTTTCTCATGTGCTATGTCTATTGAGTCTATTGAGTGCTGCTAGCCAACACACAGATTGAGTCTTCCCATTGCTTCCAGAAATGTGACAGAAACACAGGATGTTGAATTTTGTATAACTGCCTGCTCAAAATTTTGAGAAGGAGATTGTGCACTTTCATCTACACCAATTGTTCACAGCTTTGATGAATTCTTCAGTGGGAAGTACTTGCAGTTACTCACAACTAAAGGGGATGATGGTGATTGTCTGATTCTTATGCTATTGTCCTTATGCTGTTTGTTTTTGTTTGGCTTGAAATGTCCTTATTCTGTATCTCCTTGTCAGGGTGAACTAACTCCATGGATACCTTCAAAGTGTTTCTTTGCCATCTGTGGGCCAGCAGAAATGATATTGGCCTTTTTGAGGACCACCAAATTGGATCTCAACCATCCACAAACTGTAGTGTAATTGTCTCTACAATGTTGTAGCATTTTGCTTGCCTTGTAACAACCTTGGAGAGGAGAGATTTTGTAGGAGAAACCAAGGGTGCACAATTTCAGGGATCTTAGGCAGAAGTGTGTTCCTCTGCTCCTGAAGCTCAAAGAACTTTTGTAGCTCTCCACCTAGCACTTCCAATGCTGCAAAAAATTGTGTTCCTGTGCTCCTGAGGCTCAAAGAACGTTTGTAGCTCTCCACCTAGCACTTCTGATACTGCAAAAATTGTGTTCCTGTGCTGTTGAAGCTCAAAGAACATTTGTAGCTCTCCACCTAGCACTTCTGATGCTACAAAAATTGTGTTCCTGTGTGCTTGAAGCTCAAAGAACATTTGTAGCTCTCCCACCTATCAATTCCAATGCTGCAAAAATTGCTCAATTTGGTAAGAGGAATGGGGAAGATATGGGGTGTTTCGCTGTAAAAGAGTTCAGTGTCTGGTGAATTAAAACAGATTAGGATTTTGAGCTTAAAATCTCATTGTTGCATCTTTGCCTCTGGAATACAAAGAAGGTTTTGTAAATCCTTTGTTGGTGAATCCATCTTCTTTTGGACCAAAAGGATTTGAGAAAATTTTGAATTTCTTTTGTTTGTTTCCTAGTGTAAAATTTGCCTATTTTTTTGCTAATTATCAGAAAAACGCCAAATTTTCGAGTCACAAAAAAACTGTGAATATGTTGGAATTGTTTGCTTGTGATTAAAGACCTTTTCTTTTGTGATAAAAGAAATTTCCCCCTTTTTTTCCTCCTTACGAAAGAAGACCACAAACTAAAAGTGAGCATCTTCTTTTGGCATCCATCGATTCCAAAATCCTAATCTTACGATCCGATACGTGCCACGTCAATCATTCTCATTGAAAAAACCACCCAAATCTCGTAGAGTGTCATCCTATGGATGAAAAGTAAGGGAGATAAAGCTCCTTACGTTACGACGCTGCTTTGTGTGCGTGTGTGTGTGTTTCTCTCTCTCTCGTTTCCTTTGCATCGTCTCCTTCGCACCTCGCGACTTCGGCAGCCATGGCTACCGAGCTTACCTTCATCATGATCAAGCCCGATGGCGTGCAGAGAGGCCTGGTACGCCTTTACTTCCTTTCCTTTCTTTCTTTTTTTTTTCCTTTCTTTCTTTTCTTCCACCTTTTTGTTGGAAGGTTTTGGTCATACCGTAACTTAGCAGACAGATGCCTTGTCTCCTTAGATCTTATCGACTGACTTCCTTTCTTTAGATTACTTTTTTTTTCTGGCTGATCTGGGGCTTGATCGATTTCTCCGTGTTTTAACTGTTTTTGCCGCAAAGTATGTATTGCTGTTGGTTAGGGTTTCTGTTGAACTATTTTCTAGTTCTTTTTAAGTAGGTACCTATGAGCTTTGACGTTGTAACCTCTCTTCGACATTGTTCCTTTGACTTGTTAGTAGCAGTGAATGATCTCTTCTTTTTCCTTTTTTTTTCCTCCTTTTTTTCCTCTTTTTTCTGCTGAGATTAGATCCACTAATCTTCTTCAACTCCAAACTCTAGGGAATATCGAGCAAGCAGTTGAGGATCGTGAAGGCAGATAATTCAAAGAGTATGTAAGATTGAGTTCATTACACCAAAGGTTGAAGGTTGAAAACAAATACAGAGTATTCCAGAGGACTTAGGTTTCTGACACCAGGGGTGTACCTTTGGTGATCCAGTTCAATGGTGGTTTAGCGGGTCCTTAGGGGTCAGATTAGGATGAAAAACTGCATCATCAGCATGGTAGTGGCAAGATCTGTTTTCTTACAATGTATGTATTCTGGTTCAATCACTGCAGATTGGGGACATCATCTCCCGGTTTGAGAAGAAGGGCTTCTTTCTTAAAGGTGAGCAAAAGACTGAAGCGCTGGCAATGTTTGCACTCTCTCTCTCTCTCTCTCTCTCTCTCTCTCTCTCTCTCTCTCTCTCTCTCATATATATATATACTTCAAACTTTGAGCTTGGAAGCATTTGGTGAATTTCAACAGTGTATGCATCTTCTGTTTTTCGAACATATAGAAGCTTGTTGCATGCACAAGAGCTCATCAAGTACTTAGAATCCTTGTTCTGTATCAACTTCTGAGGAAATCTGGTGCTGAGCCACAAACTCTGTATCTGATCTAAGTTGATCAGTCATCTTACTCTCTAGTTTTGTAGGGGCAGAAGCCATATCTACTAACATGCCATTTGGATTGAAGAGCTGAGGCTGGTGGTGTAGATGCAGATCCTTAAGTGGAGTGTCCATTAGCAGGCAGGAAGAATGTGGGATGATGGCATAAAAAATAGCAGACCTCTCTCTCTCAAACAACATTGTGTGGAGTTTTTGTCATGTATCACTAATTGAACCTTGAGTCTTTCTGGAGCCAAGATCTGGCTTTGTGCCTGCAGTCAGTGAAAGAGTATTTCATGGGGTATGATGAAAGAGAAGTAACAGTTATCCCTGTCTGAAACAGCAGTGTTGATATACTTGGAGCTGACCCCATTACATGATGCTGCCTGTATCATCTAAATATGTTTGTCATTTCTCTGACCCTGAAGGACATCAGTAGCTGTTCCAAGTGCAACAATGATGTTCTTGTTATGAGGTTTTCTAGTCCTTGTTGAGGAAACTGGGTTTTATACTGGGGGTGTGATGACATCTCAAATCCAACATTTATCCATGTGAGACAGCAGTGTTGACCTTCCATGCTGACATGTGTGATCCATGCCTCTCTTTTACACTAGCTTCCCAAGCTTGCCAAACTTGCCCAACCTCATTGCAGTACAGTGTGACTAGATGTCATATTCAAATTTTCCCCTGTCTGAAAAAACAGTGTGGACATATTGCTATCCTGATCCTAATGGCTTGTGACCATGCCACTATTTTTATATTCAACCTCATTGGTTTTTGGCATTTTATCTCATGGACAGCAGATTTCAGGTTGCAATGGGATATATCAAGTCAGCCACAATGAATTTGTCTTTGGTTTAGAGAAGCATCATATGGGATGACACTGGTTTGTATGCTTGCTTGCAGCCTTGAAGTTGATTCAGGTGGAGCGCTCATTTGCAGAGAAGCACTACTCTGACCTGTCAAGTAAGCCTTTCTTTGGGGCGCTGGTTGAGTACATCATCTCAGGCCCAGTTGTCGCTATGGTGTGGCAAGGAAAGGGAGTTGTGGCAACTGGACGCAAGATCATTGGAGCCACAAATCCTGCCCAGTCTGAACCTGGAACCATTCGAGGAGATTTCTGCATTGAAGTCAGCAGGTGAGGCTTTTTTTCAGCAAGGTCGAGCTGCCAGAATTTTAGAACTCAAAATTATCACCATTGTGACAAAGGACAAGTACTCAGACAAGTATTTCCACACCTGATTTGTTTTTTTTGTGCTGGTCTTGTTCAGGAATGTCATTCATGGCAGTGATGCAGTGGAGAGTGCTCAAAAGGAAATTGCTCTTTGGTTCCCTGAGGGTGTCACTGAATGGCGCAGCAGTGTGCACCCCTGGATCTATGAGAACTAGGGTTTATAGAATCAGCAATTTTCTTTTTGCCTCTATTGAAACCTGTAGTTAGCAGTGAGTCAATGGATTTGTGTATGGGCTCACTGTTGCTTGGCCTTGTGGCTTCTGGATGTTTAGTACTGTTTTCACCTCATCCTGAGTTTTGGATTATATAGCACACGTATTCCATAAAAAACAGGTTCTGATGTCTTGGAGATATTGGATAGGTACGAAGCTCATCAAGCTTTTGGTGGGCAATATATTTCTAAATTCTGAGCCAGAGGTTTCAGTAAATTTTTATCTGAGCATAACTGAAGTGAGGCTGGTGCAAAATTTCCCTATGTTTGCACAAAATGGTAGCAAATACACTCATGTGGTTTATGATGCAACCTTTGAGTTCATCGACTCATGGGCAGACTAACTAAGGTGCACTCCCAATACAACCTGAAGGATCTAGAGTGCTAAGTTTCAGCCATATGTTCCATCTGATTATTGAAGACTGGGGCAGGATTGATCTTTATTCTTCTTCACACAACCCTTGCATGGAATTTTTCCTCTGTGTTGCAGGTTGATTTGGAAGTTGGTACTGAGGCCATGAAAAGCAATTATGACAATCGGTAAAAAGCAATTGGTAAGAGGGTCATTATTTACCTTAATTCATTTCAAGGCTCTGCAATTTATAATTGCTCATTTCTCCTCATGTGTAATCCAATGTATTGTTTCTTTTTCTCACCCATTCTTGGGTGCTTTCTTGTTATAAAGTTTGGCAGGGTTTCATCATTCCCATATATTATTACTTATATCCATTTTAAAATCCTTTGGTCTCATCAACTTTTGATTACTTCATGAAAGTCTTTATGTGAGACTCAGCAAAAATTTTGCATAGTCTCCATTTGGTCTTCCTACTAGCTTCATTCCTTCTCATTTAAAAACCCCTTAAGATGGTATCAAAGTTTTTGGTTTTCCATTTTGGGCCCCTTCATTCTCATCACCTTACATCACCTTATGGCCTAAAATCTGAGATGTCCAAATTGCCTTGGGATGTTAATGCATTGTTATATTCAAAGCTTTTAGCATTGTTTAGTTCTAAGGTACTTAGATTGTGCATAGCCCTTATCTTCAATCCTCACATTGCCATTTTTTTTTAAACATGAATTTTGCACCCATGTGGACAATGCCATTGTTAATTCCTATTTGAACATATCTTCTTCATTGTTCAATTCCAACGTTGCAACTTTGAACATGGCATAGGTTAAGGAGAAAGTTACCCTGATCAATAATAATTGGGGTTAATTAACATCTTCACTAGGTTTGTCTTAACATCCATAGTAAACTCGTGTAGATTGATGACCAAACAATGAGAGAATCAAAATAAGAAAAAACAAAAATATTATTATGAGCTATTGAAGATCACAAACTTTAGGATCTTACTCTTGTTAACTTTTTAATAAGAGTTGAATATTTTATACAAATGTTACCTTCACAATAACTAGCATGAACATCACATGCAATGAATGACACACTTCAAGTAATTTCAACTATAAATTATTTCATAAGTTTGAAAAGTTAAGTACATGAAGCACAAATGTCTAAAATAAAAATAACTTGATCAAAGTAAATTGATAGGATGTTGATATCCAAAGCATTCTTGCTTTTGATTTTATTTCATGCTAGTGATATTTGAGCTTTAATTTCTACTGTTGAGTTTTGTTGGCCTTGCCTACTACCAAGGCAAGGAAGGATATTGTGTTAAGATTCATTATAGAGTATAGTAGCTTAAGGGATTTTGGCTCTGGCTAGGTAATTGGTCTATTTTTATATGAGGATTTTTGAAAATTGATATTTTGGCTTGTGTTGAAACTTGAGATTAGTTATAGAGTTATAATAATATCTTGAAGGATTTTGGTTTCTTTTAGAGGATTTTTTGAAGATTATATTGTTGCATGGTGAAATATTTGAGTTTCCATAATTCTTCCTTTGCCTTAATATAAGTTTTAATGTAAATGGCAAGGCCACAAGTGTGATACACCCCTTGTTTGTATAAGTAATTGTGCAGTCTGTAATAAGTTGTAAAGTAGGTGTAGTAAATAGGGTTTAGAACCCTGTCGCTGCTGGCTCAGCAAATCCAGTGCACTGTCAATGGGTCAGGCTTCAAATTCACAAAGCAGTCATGGGTGTTGCAGGTCCAAACTATGAGTTCGCAGACAGACAGTTGAGAGAGTCTCTAATTGTGGGTAGGGTAGAATGCCCCATCACCGATCGGAAGCTGGTGAGCGAACAGCTGTATAGTGGCTTACAACACTGGCGTTAGTTCTTGCTTATGTTGATTATTGTTCAGATTCCCACCCATCTTCGAACATTCGATCAGAAATCTTGTGTTCTAAAATTTATAAAATGCAAAACACCTTTGGATATTTAATGTTCGGGAATACGGGTTAAGATGCTCAACTTAAAACAAGGAGCATTTTAGAACACATATCTTTTTTTGCACTTTTGTGCAATTTTTTGTTCAATAATAGAGGTCCGAGTTAACATTAATAAACAATGATATGATTGTTAATTTAAAACTTCATGCCCCAAAAAAAAAAACCAAATGTTTGGGAATGTCTCCTTGGGTGGACAGAAAACAAAAGACATAACATACAAATAAACAAATTGGCTTGTGCTAAAACAGATCACACACAAAAAACAACTCCATCAAAACAATGAGGACAACTTTGGATACCATTGGATCAAGAACCAAGTAAATCCATTAAAAACTTTCCCACCAAAATTCATATATGGCAATTTCCCATCAAAAGTCATGAAGCAACAAGGTAAGGGCAGATATTGCATAGCTTTGCATTACAATCCTATTGTAAAACCTTGTAGTTCTAAACTAAACATGTCATATCAAGGTGAAAGTTTGTTGCAAGAGTTTCAACATTTTTTAGAAAGCTTATAGTTTAGGATCAATAAAGGATTAAACAACAACTTAATTACAAGTGAAATCAATAAGGTAGTAGAAGTCCACCCTAATGCAAAGGATGTGAAGAAAGAAATCTTTACTACATTTGAGATTAGGGAGAAAGTAGAAAAAGTTCCTATTGCATTTGTAGTCAAGGAGGAGGTGGAAGAGCTTTAAGGAATATAAATAGTGCAAACAAGGTAGATATGAGTGGTATACCAAAGCTAGTACAAGTGTACAATATCAAGTACTCAAACTACCTCTAATATCATTGCATTCAACAATCAACATTCTTAAAGCAACCATCCTGCTCTAGTAGTAGTGTCGGTCATAGATTTTTTTTCCCCTCACATCACACCTTGAGATACATTCCAATTACATGCACATCCACAACTAATGTCACATTAGGCTTAGCCTACTTTGTTGGATTTTATGAATTTTTTGTTTCAAATGAAGAAGTAGAACTTACTCATTTGAACACTATCCAGATTTAACACATTTTTTTATTTCTTAGTCTTCATATAGGAATCACATATTTTTACTTCTAATAGGACCTAAATAGACACCCCCGAATGCTTGGAGATTAGGACTAGGAATAATAAGGCTAAAATGAGTGCACCAATGCACGATTGAACCCAACAATGATCATCACAACGTGTTAAGGGTGCACCATTAACAAATTGCACTGTAACACATTTGAATGTGCCATGAAAGTGTCGAAGTGACATTTCAAGTACCACTTGTGCAAAGCAAGAGAATCGACCTCCACAACATGTCGCCCCAATCACCCCAACAATGCAAGAGACTCCACAATCACAACTAACTCGAGCACCAACACAACAACAATGCCATCTTCCCATAGTAAAAATACAAAGGTCAACCAGAATTAACAGAATACTTAATGCAAATAAATGAGCCAAATGGATAGATCAACATTTAAAGATGCCATGGATGTAGTGGAAAGGGAACACATTTTTTTGCGAAAGGCGGCTAATAAGTATTAGAACATTCCATTTACCTCACTTTCATATCGTCTCCATGGTAGAACCATAAGCAAGAAAGTGGGACCCCAAGGTGTATTAACAAAACATGAGGATGTAATAATTGTCACTTGGGTTTTAAACATGCAAACTATTAGATTATCTATCACCATGTAATAGCTAAAGCTAAAGGTTGTTGAAATCACATGAACCAAACCTGTCACAACCCTACCTTGAGAGAGTGTGAGGATGAAACTCACATTCTCAAAATTGGGACTTGGGAATCCTTTAGGACTCTCAAAACTTTAGAGTTCGATTGCAGGGTCAAAACACCTCACATTGGGGCGTTCTTTATATCATTGGAAAGTTATCAAAGTGTAAATGACGAAAATGGGCTTGCATAGGCCATTTGGACATCTATAGCACAAGTTATGGCAAAAAGAAAGGCCAGGAATCAAACTGGCAATTTGACTCCCGACCACTAAAAGTCGGGAATCGACCTGACCCTAGTGTGTCCAAGTGGAGTGCAATACACCATTGGAAAGCTCTCAAGGAGAACTACAAGTTTGCTTCAGACCTCATCTTAATCAAAGGTCTAAGCAAAATGTTATGACCTCGCAAAGTCTTGGGAGTTCAAACTGGGATAGTTTTGGGACTCCTCCTTGAGAGTCCCGGGACAAAAAACCATTCGGATGTGGGTGCCTTGGAAAGGCACATAATATACTATATGGGGGAGGTGGTGGCTTCCCCTGAGTCCAGGCCGTGGTGAGTCCAAAATAAAGACATCTTATATATAAATTCATTACATCACTGACGGAGCTCGGGTTTCAGGCCGACCGAGCCCGGTGTTAATCGGAGGGCGGAATTTCCTGTTCCCAGTCTGTGGGCAAAGCTATTGGAGGAAATTAGGTTACAACATTCTAGTGCGGAACGGAGACCCGGGATAGCCGACGTCAAGAACGGGGTGCCAGGCCGGGTCCAGTCCGGACTATGTGTGACGGAGCTCGGCAACTTTTGCTCTAGAAAACACCCACTGAAGGAAGTTATCAACAGTCACTTTTCGGAAAGTTTTTGGTATGGTCATTGTTGATTTTGGGTACTGTAGTTGTGCAAGATTACAGAACGTCTCTCGGGATTTGTGCTGCTGCTTGGAGAGAAAAGCATTAACTAGGAAGGTGGAGAGGAAAAACATAAAGGAAGAGGGAAAGGAAGGAAGGTGGGAAAATCAA
>Ga0116227_10012493_pt1 | contig 13790 bp, 12 predicted proteins | sample S1TSphgellanicum_FD_89693 | JGI IMG/M metagenome (GOLD analysis project Ga0116227, IMG submission 89693) | Host-associated microbial communities from peat moss isolated from Minnesota, USA - S1T2_Fb - Sphagnum magellanicum MG | ecosystem: Host-associated > Plants > Peat moss > Unclassified...
ATGAGCCACGTAAAAGTGAGCTTTGACACCCCTGAATATACAGCCAATGCCGATGGTATTGGTACCCTGCGCGTGCTGGAAGCAGTGCGCCTGCTTGGCCTGACCAAAAAAACAAGGATATACCAGGCATCTACATCGGAACTATACGGACTGGTGCAGGAAGTACCACAATCAGAAACAACACCTTTCTACCCGCGCTCACCATATGCTGTAGCAAAAATGTACGCTTACTGGATAACAGTGAACTACAGGGAGGCTTACGGTATGTTTGCCTGCAACGGTATATTGTTCAACCACGAGAGCCCACTGCGCGGCGAAACCTTCGTGACCCGCAAAATAACACGTGCGGTAGCACAGATAGCACTAGGCTTGCAACAGAAAATGTACATGGGTAACATAGACTCACGTCGTGATTGGGGCCATGCCAAAGACTACGTAGAAGCTATGTGGCTGATACTGCAGCAGGATGTGGCTGAAGATTTTGTAATTGCTACAGGTACCACTACAACAGTAAGGGACTTTATTAAAATGGCATTTGCAGAAGTAGGTGTAGAACTGGAATTCAAAGGTGAAGGCGTGAACGAAGTTGCAATTGTAAAAAGCTGCAGCGATGCTTATGAACTGAAAGAAGGTCAGGAAGTGATGGCGATAGACCCAAGTTATTTCAGGCCTACAGAAGTGGAGCTGCTGATAGGCGATGGTACCAAAGCCACAAAAAAACTGGGCTGGACACCAAAGTACAAATTGGCCGATCTTGTGAAAGAAATGGTAGCTGCTGACCTGGAGAATTTCCGCAGGGAGCAATTATTGAAAAATTCGGGATATAGCATATTAAGGCAATTCGAGTAAGGGATATAGATAATGGAAAAAGACAGTAAGATATTTATTGCCGGTCACAGGGGTATGGTAGGGAGCGCTATAACACGCGAACTTCAGAGCCTTGGATACACTAACCTGGTACTGCGCACATCAAAGGAACTAGACCTGCGCAACCAGCAAGCCGTAACTACCTTTTTTGAAACTGAGAAGCCAGACTACGTTTTTTTGGCAGCAGCCAAGGTAGGCGGCATCATGGCCAACAATATATACAGGGGGCAGTTCTTGTATGAGAACCTGATGATACAGAACAATGTGATACACAACGCATACACTAGCGGTGTGAAGAAACTTATGTTCCTGGGTTCATCCTGCATCTATCCCAAATTCGCACCTCAACCATTAAAAGAAGAATACCTGCTGACCGGTGTTCTGGAACATACCAACCAGCCATATGCTATTGCCAAGATAGCAGGTATTGAAATGTGCGATTCTTACAGAAGTCAGTACGGGTGCAATTTTGTATCTGTAATGCCTACTAATCTATATGGCCCTAACGACAATTATGACCTGCAGACATCGCATGTGATGCCGGCTATGATACGCAAGTTTCATGAGGCTAAGGCAAACAACAGTGCCGAAGTAACATTGTGGGGCACCGGCACTCCTAAACGCGAGTTCCTGCATGCAGAGGACCTTGCAGATGCCTGCATATACCTGATGGATAACTATAACGAAGCCGGCCATGTGAACATAGGCATAGGTGAAGATATAAGCATCTACGACCTTGCTATGATGATAAAAGACATTACCGGTTTTGCTGGCGAAGTGATATGGGATAGTACAAAACCCGATGGCACGCCGAGAAAACTAATGGATGTGACCAAACTGCACAGCATGGGCTGGAAAGCTGCAATAAACCTGAGAGACGGTATAGAGAAAGTATACCAACAGGCTCTTGAGAACAACACATTTTAAAGCAGGCTCTCTTATATAATATTCAACTAAAACAAAGCTAGTCATAAGGTACATGGAGTTATCACCTGCAATACAAGAAGACCAGAAAGCATGGACGGAAGTAATAGCTCCCAAGTCAAGCATATTTGACCTGCACCTGGCAGATGTGTGGCGCTACCGCGACCTGCTGATGCTGCTGGTAAGGCGCGACTTTATAGCCACGTACAAACAGACGATATTAGGGCCAACCTGGTTCTTTCTTCAACCTATACTTACAGCTATTACTTATTGGGTCATCTTCGGACAGATAGCGAACCTATCTACGGAGAACCTGCCGGCTTTGCTGTTCTATTTACCGGGGATCACCTTATGGAACTATTTTTCGGACTGCCTGAATAAAACAGCATCGGTACTAAAAGACAATGCAGCAATATTTGGTAAGGTCTACTTCCCAAGGCTCATTATGCCATTATCAATAGTGGTATCTAACCTGGTAAAACTGGCTATACAAATGTTCCTGTTCGTTATCATTTGGGCATTTTACCTGGTGGCCGGTTTTAAAGGTGGCGCACTTCATCCTAACATGACCATTTGCCTCATCCCTTTCCTTATCATCGTTATAGGTGGATTGGGGCTCGGCTTCGGTATGGTCATTTCATCGCTCACTACAAAGTACCGTGACCTGATATTCCTATTGTCTTTTGGTGTGCAATTGCTGATGTATGCAACACCCGTGATACAACCATTATCGGCTGTGAAAGGCAAGTGGCGCTTACTGTTCATTGCAAACCCTATGACCTCTATTATCGAAACTTTCCGTTATGCTTTTTTAGGTACCGGTTCTTTCAGCGTTAGTGGTCTTATATACAGCACTGTGTTCATGCTGGTAGTGATGTTCTTTGGTATACTGATATTTAACAAGGTAGAGAAGAGCTTCATGGATACAGTATAGCAGCAACTTAAAAATTCATAAACTTAGCATTATATAATACATGTCTGCGGTAATAAAAGTTGAAAATATAGGTAAACTATACAGGCTTGGGGAAGTGGGCACCGGCACACTGAGTCATGACCTGAACCGCTGGTGGGCACGTATGCGCGGCAAGGAAGACCCATTTGCCAAAATAGGTGAAAGCAACGATCGCACCCAAAAAGGGACAAGCGAATACGTGTGGGCACTAAAGAACATCAACTTTGATATAGAGGAAGGCGAAGTGCTGGGTATCATAGGCCGAAACGGTGCCGGCAAGTCTACCCTATTGAAAATACTATCCAAAGTAACACGCCCTACAGAAGGGAATATAAAAGTAAGAGGGCGGATAGCATCACTACTTGAGGTGGGTACAGGTTTTCACCCAGAGCTTTCTGGCAGGGACAATATATATTTGAATGGGGCCATATTGGGTATGACCAAGGCCATGATCAAATCGAAGTTTGACGCTATTGTGGACTTTTCTGGTGTAGAACGATATATAGATACTCCTGTAAAAAGATACAGCAGTGGTATGTATGTGCGCCTGGCATTTGCGGTAGCTGCATTCCTGGAGTGCGAGATACTGATAGTGGATGAGGTGCTGGCGGTTGGTGATATCGAGTTTCAGAAGAAGTGCCTTGGCAAGATGAAGGACGTATCTCAGAACACGGGCCGTACAGTAATATTCGTGAGCCACGAACTGAATGCCATAAGTAGTATATGCCGCAAAGGTGTATTGATGCACAACGGTAGTGTGGCTGCAAACGATACTATAGATAAAGTAATAGCCCAATACCTGAGCCAAAATATCAACTTTGATACCTACTGGGAAAATCCGGGTGACCAACATAACAACCCATACTTTAAGCCTACCAAGTTCTACCTGGTAAAAGAAGACAAACAAGTAAGCAGCACCAGCTTTGGCATCAACGAACGCATTGGCGTGGTGCTGGAAGGTGTAGTAACTAAAAAAGATCCTGCACTTACCTTAGGCTTTGCAGTGTTCACTACCGATCAGAAATTATTGTTCTGGTCGAACCACACAGATGGCAACCAGGAGAACTGGATACCCATAGAAGAAGGTCATGTGCGTCTGATAGGCTGGATACCCAGGAACGTGCTCAATGAAGGCAACTACAAGGTAGAATTAATGACCAGTGTACACTATAAAGAATGGATAACTGAACCTGGCAAAAACGCACCTATCATATCACTGGATATAGCGGGCGGTTTGGACACATCACCATATTGGCAAATACCGCGTCCCGGAATATTTGCTCCATTACTCACGTACGAAAAGTGGTAAGTAACCATGGCTATCAAAGACCATATTGTTATTAAAGTAAGCTACCCCAGCAAGTGGGACAAGGATTTTGGACAACCGATGTTCTTGAAACAATCGCCGGGCAATGCTTGTGTATGGGGCAACTGCAGGTTTTACATTAATGACCCCACTTGTATAGAATGTGACTTCTGGCTGATATATGAGAACATAGACAGCTACCTGATGGAAGAAGGCATTTGCCCTATAGAGAACTGTATATTCATAACCGGTGAGGAACGCACCATGTGGAACTATGAGCAGAAGTTCATAGATCAGTTTGGCAGCATCATTACATCGCGCGATGATATTAAACACGACTGGGTGTTCATGATGCACTATGTATCACCATGGCATGTAAAGAAGAGTTACGACTACCTTACCGATCATACTACGGTCGTAAAAAGTAAAGACCTGTCTGCCATCATATCAGACGCGGTCTCCCTGCCCGGTCATAAGCTACGCTATGCATTCACCAACAGGATGCAAGGCCACTTTAAGCAAAGACTGGACTGGTACGGTAAAGGTGCCAACTTTGTAGATGATAAGTGGGATGGCCTGGCTAATTATCGCTTTTCTATAGCTATAGAAAATGCACCTCATGCGGGATATTTTACAGAGAAGATATTGGATTGCTTCCTTGCACAGACCGTCCCTTTCTATTTTGGATGTACTGATATTGATAATTATTTCCCACAGGAAGCTGTAATAAAAATTGACCCTAAGGATTACCTGGGTGCAATAGAGATCATAGAAGACGCTATGCATCCTGATAATTATAAACGCCTGCTACCATACATTCGGGAGGCTAAGGACCTGACGTTGAACAAGTACCAGTTCTTCCCTGCATTTGCTGACTTTGCCAATAACTATAAGCAAAACAGTACTAAGAAGGAAAAGATAGTGATAAGGGAGAAACGCCTGTTCGAAGGCCCGGAACTGACCACCAAACAAATGCTTTATTACCAGAAAAGATTAGTAGAGTATAAACTGAAAAACTACAAGGTGTAGTACCCCACTGGCAATGCCTGCAATGAATATAGCTATAACACTGGATAAGAACTACCTGCAACATGCAGCCGTTATGTTATACTCGCTTATTCATCATAACCCTGAGCAGGAGATGCTGGTATACGCCATTTGTGACGATAAAATACTTGATGCAGACTGGCAAAAACTGGCACAGGTATATGCAGGAAGTAAACTTACCGTGCAGAAAGTAATGATAGATATAGCTCAGTTCAGCCATTTCAAGATAAGCGACCACGCCAGCTATGCCAACTATTACCGTATACAGATGGCACAATTACTACCTACCCATGTTAACAAGGTGTTGTACATGGATGTGGACATTGTGATAAAGCAAAGCATACAAGACCTCTACGATACCGATGTGACCGGGTACTACATGGCTGCCATTGAAGATCCTGACAATCCGCTAAAATATACCCTTGGCCTAAAAGCCGAGGAACCCTACTTTAATTCCGGCATCATGGTCATTAACCTGGAGCAATGGAGAACAACAGGGCTAAACCTGCTGCTAAGTGATTTCCTGGTGAAGAATGAGGCTATCATCCAGTTTTGGGACCAGGATGCATTTAATGTAGTGTGCAAAGGAAAATGGAAACCATTACTACCAAAATATAATGTGCAGACCTTCATGTTCTTCATGAAAGAAGATGCACTGACCTATACACTGAAAGATGTAAAGGATGCTGTAAAAAACCCTGTAATTTTGCACTATACCGGCAGGTCTAAACCATGGGAATACATGACCTTCCACCCCAGGAAAAGTGTATATTACGAATACCTGTCGCAAACACCGTGGAAAGAATTTAGACCTGTGGATAAAACGATGGCCAATGCACTACGCAAGTATAAGCTGATGCCAAAGTTTGTTGAAACAATAATTCAGAAGAGAAAATGAGTGTGGACACACCAGTATTATTTCTTGTATTCAATAGACCCGATGCTACGCGTCAGTCTTTTGCTGCAATAAAAGCTGCAAAGCCTAAGCACCTGTACGTGGCAGCCGATGGCCCCAGGGCACATAAGCCCGGCGAGGCCGCGTTATGCGAAGAAGTGCGCAAGATAGCTACTACCATAGATTGGGATTGTGAATTGCATACGCTGTTCCGGGACAACAACCTGGGCTGCGGGCTGGGTGTATCGGGTGGTATCAACTGGTTCTTTGATAACGTGGAGCAGGGTATCATTATAGAAGACGATTGTATTGTAGACCAAACTTTTTTCCCGTATTGCGAAGAGCTACTGGAAAAATATAAAGACAATACCGAAGTGATGCACATAGGTGGCAATAACTTCTTTACAAAAGATCTTAGCGACGGAGAATCTTACTACTTCATAAAATATTTTACCGTGTGGGGCTGGGCCACCTGGCGCAGGGCATGGAACCTATATGATATAGAGATGAAGATGCTGGACGAGTTCCTGGACAAAGGTATGCTGGAACGAACCACCATGAATGCTAAACAAACAGCTTACTGGTGGGATATTTTTGAGCGTATGCGCCATAAGAAAATAGACACATGGGACTACCAATGGGTGCTTACTTGCTGGTACTACGGCAGCTATGCTATAATGCCGGTAAAGAACCTGGTGACCAACGTAGGCTTTGGCGAGGACGCCACACATACCACAGCGGAGAATAAGGCATCATACATCACACTGCACAGCCTGCATAATATAGTACATCCTAAAAGTATAGTGCGCAACAGGAAGGCCGACCTGCTTACCTATACCACATACTTTGATGTACCACAGCATATGAACAAAGTAAGGAATATCATGTATCGCCTGCTGCCCACATCTGCTATGATGCAAATAAGAAAAATAAGACGTAAATTTTTCCCAAATATCAAATAGGCTAGGAACTACTTATGAATAGTGTACTGAAAAAAATATTTTACAAACTAGGCTATACCTACCGGTATAACGCTATGCGTAAAATATATGTACCAGACACAAAGAGAACCACCTACTGCGGAAAACCATTACTGAAGTGGCAGGCGGCTAACGACCTGATAGCAAAAAAAATACGGGAAGGGAAACCGCTGCTTATAGCGCGCCTGGGCGCCGGTGAACTGGCAACTATCTATAGCTACTTTACCAACCGCAAGAAAGATATAGTGTGGGATGCCGGAGTGGTGAACAACCTGAAATATAACGCAGGTTTTTTCTCTGCAGACCCGGCCAACCTGGAACGGTATTGCTTGGAGATGTTCGACCACATTAAGCAGGTAGATATAATGGGCGTATGGCATAACGAGGGTGAAGAAGAAATATGCAAGGCCTACTGCCCCAACGCAGATTTCATCAACCTGGAGTCGATAGAACCCTATTACTTCCCGGACAACCCATGGAGCCAGCACCTGGAGGGCAAGAAAGTATTGGTCGTGCACCCCTTCCAGGATTCGATAGTACACCAGTATAATAACAACCGCACCAAGCTGTTCCCGAATCAACTGATATTGCCGGAGTTCGAATTAAAAACGATAAAGGCGGTGCAGTCCATAACAGGGATCAAACCAGAATTTGACACATGGTTCGATGCATATGACCACATGTGCCACCAGATAAAAAATACCGACTTTGATGTAGCGATAATAGGAGCCGGGGCTTATGGACTACCTTTAGGCGGCTTTGTAAAAAGCATTGGTAAACAGGCCATACACATGGGCGGGGCTACACAGATCATGTTTGGTGTATCTGGCAACAGGTGGCTGGACGTGAAGGATATTGCCCAGTTCTTCAATGAGCATTGGAAAAGGCCCTACCCACACGAAACGCCAACGAAAGCTACAAGTATTGAAGATGCCTGCTACTGGTAAACCATTACATTTTAAACCAAGAATTGATGCTGCCTAAAATATCCATCATTACCCCATCTTACAACCAGGGGCACTACATAGAAGAAACTATATGCTCTGTGCTCGACCAGGGTTATCCTAACCTGGAGTACATAATAATGGATGGTGGTAGCAAGGACAATACTGTCGAGATAATAAAGAAGTACGAGAAGCACATCACCTACTGGGAAAGCCAGAAAGACAAGGGGCAAAGTGATGCACTGAACAAAGGCTATAAGAAAGTAACAGGCGATGTGATCAACTGGCTAAACAGTGATGATTACTATGACACCGGAGCATTACAAACTGTAGGCGAGGCTTTTGCCGATCCTGCCACAAATGTGTTTTGTGGCATCAGCAGGATATTTGGCAACAAGGGTGAATACCTGTCAAAAGGCACTGACATCTATGAAGGCAACCTGGAAAAGACCATAGGTTGGGCACGTATAGATCAACCCGAAACATTTTTCAGGAAAAGCTGCATCGATAACATCGGCTTTTTAGATGAGCAGTTCCACTACATCATGGATAAGGAACTTTGGGTGCGCTACCTGCTGCAATACGGGCTGGAAGGCATAGTGAAGACCAATGCACGCATTGCCAACTTCAGGATACATGACGACTCTAAGACCAACCAGTTCCACGAAAAGTTTCAGGCTGAGACAAAAAAACTCTACCATGCTATAGCGAAGTTGAATGGCTCTGATTTTGCCAATATAAAAAATGGTTACTGGCCTGAAACTGGTTTTGACCTGTTGTATAAGAATGCCTTTTTATCAGAAAGGCAGATCATTGACAAGGTCATCAATTACAGCATTTTTTATCAGTTCCAGGAATATTATGCGCTCAACGAATTTAAACTGGCACGAAAGACCGCAGAATATCTTGGCGAACATTTATTGTTGCCAGAAGAAGTGGCCCAATTGAAAAACCTAAAGGCCCGCATGTTGCTACCCTCTTTTTTAAAGAAGACAATGAACAAACTAAAGTAACCAACAATATTTGCAGCAACCCACGCAATGAGAATTTCGGTAATTGTTCCTACATATTTTGGCGCTAAAAAATTGCCCAATCTGCTTTCTGCACTGGAGCAACAAAGTCATGCCGATTTTGAAGTGATCATTGTATCTGACGGATCAAAAGATAATACGCCAGAGGTAGTTAACGACCCCAAGTGGAAGCTGAACGTAAAACTGATAGAACAGGAAAATAGTGGCCGCTCAGTTACCCGAAATAAAGGCGCAGCAAATGCTATCGGAGATATACTTATTTTCTTTGATGATGATATGCGGCCACTGCCGCAATGTATATCAGAACATATGCAACACCACCTACAGCACCCGGGCAGTATAGTGACAGGTGGCCTACAGGAAGAAGTAACGCAGGGGGCAACAGAACTATTTAAGTACAAATCTTTCCTGAGTGATAAATGGTTGAGCCCCCTTAAGGGAGAAGGGTCTAAAGCACTCGCTCAAGGACAGATATTTGTGACCACAGCCAACTTCTCAATAGCTAAAAAAGACTTTAATGCACTGCAGGGCTTTGATGAACGCCTAACCGATGCTGAGGACTATGAATTTGCAGTACGCGCAGTAAAAAAAGGCATACAATTATACTTCCGCAATGATGCATTCGCGTGGCATGATGACAACATCACTACACCTAGTTATATAAAAAGGCAACGCCAATATGCAATAGCCAATGCCAAACTCCTTGCCATACATCCAGATTGGATAAAAGATGGTTATTTAAAAAAACCGTATCAACCCTATGGCTTAAAAGCTCTGCTATTTCGGTTTTTTTGCAGCAAGGTATGGATCAATGCTTTGGAAAACAATAAGTTACATTTTCTCCCCATAGGGCTACGATACAAACTGTACGATTATATCATCACAGCCAACGGCGCATTCTTTCCACTAGCTGTGAACCTTTAGTTCTCGACCTGCGTATATAGGTGTAAAAAGCGTTAACTTCCATAGGCAAAAAAAAGGACTATTGAGAGAAATACGCGTCCCATCATGAGATCGCTCAAAATAGTAGCATGGTCTGTAATAACGCTATCTGCGTTAGCTGTTATCTTGTTGCTATTTTACTCCTACGCTGATTTTCTGACACTTGTGCTGAAAATAACCCATTACAATAAACCGGAGAAAATAGCTGCACTTCTTACCCCCAGGAAATTTCTGATCATCAAACTAAGTCCATTGACTGGTGTTTTGGTCGGATGGGTAGTTTTGATATTTAAGGGGCCAATAGCACGGGAGTTATATAAGTTCATGAATTATAGCATTCAGACCTTCCGTTTATTCATAGCATCTATAAGGGCCTATTCAAAGGAGGAAACAATATTATTGGCCGTCCTACTGGCCATCAACTTGATCGTCAAATTTTACCTGGCTATCACGCTACCTCTCACTTACGACGAAGCATGGACATTTCTGAATTTCACGGAAAAAGGGATAGCGTCATCCATTAGCTACTATCCTGCGCCCAACAATCACATTTTCTTTTCCGTACTTACTAATATCTCTTCTCACTTACCACTTAGCTACCACATGATGGTGCGTGTGCCCTCGGTGCTGGGCAATTGCCTGTTCTTGTTCCTGTTGTACGCCTTTTGTCGCAGGCTATACAACTATAAGATAGCTATAACCATGGCTACCATTGTCAGCTTCTTATACCCGGTATTCTATTATGGTTTTACCGCCCGGGGCTATTCTTACATCCTGTTGTTCTTCCTTATCAATTACTATTCTATCATCAGTCTGCTTATGGATCCCAACCAGGCTGCACGCTACCTGTTTGTTTTCTCTATCAGTTCTGTACTTGGTTTTTATACCATGCCGGCCTTTCTATATCCCTACATTACCATCAACATATTCTTAGCCGCCTGGGCATTATTTACCAGGAGATGGAACCTATTCAAGTATATGGTGCTGTGGGGAATAGTGACGGGTGCTTGTGTGCTCATCTTGTACACACCTATTTTTATAGTGTCCGGCATCAAGGCGGTTACCTCCAATAGCTATGTATCGCCAATACCTCGCGCTTTAATTATACCTAACCTGCTACCCCACTTCCTGCTTACCTACAATACCTTTTTTTATTTCTTGTATAGCTTACCGCTTGCTGTGGTCATCGTGTTACTGGCCTTCATAGACAGGCCTTATCAATTTGTTGCGTTATTTAATTTGTGGATCATTTCATTTTCTTTTGTGATCCCCATCTTACACTCCGTGATCCCGTTTCCACGCAATTGGGTTTACCTTATCATCCCTGTAATATTTTCGTTCGGAAATGTGCTCAACTACTTTTTATCTTCACGCGTAAAACTTACTGTGCTGGTGCCCTGCCTTATCATCCTGGTAATTGAAGAGACACAACACAGTACTTTTATGACCTACAAAGAGGTGAAATTTGCGCTGGAAGCGAAGCAAATGAATAAATACCTGATAGACCACAACCTCAATGTTATATACACCGATGAGCCACTGACAGACGTTTTTGTGCTATATGCCTATACAGAAAAGAAGAAGCCACTAAAATGTTTCATAAAATTGTCTGATATTGAGGACACTACCAATAAGATAGATGCATTGATATTGAAGAAGAACAGCAAAAATATTACTGCAAAATTTCAACCCGCATACTATAATGATTTCGTGACCATTTACACCCGGCACAATTGAAAATGATGTGATCCTATTAATACTACATCCTTAAGTACTTGAAAAAGAAAGTAACCTACATCATATCAGACATTAATAATGCTTTAGCTTTTGAGTGGATAGCTACCTATCTGGATAAGGATAAGGTAGACCTTAGCTTTATATTGCTCAACCCGGGAGATTCTGGGTTGGAACAATCCTTAAGGGCTATGCAGGTACCTGTAACACGCATTACCTGTCGGGGGAAGAAAGACTGGCCGGTAGCCTGGATGGCACTCTACAAAAACCTAAAGAAAGACAAACCAGATATAGTGCACTGTCACCTGCAACAAGCCTGTATATTGGGTCTTTCTGCAGCGAAAGCTGCTGGAATACATGGACGCATACATACCCGGCATCATTCCTCCCTTCACCACATTTATATGCGTAAGGGCATATTCTGGGATAAGCTTATCAACAGACTTTCGACCAGCATAATAGCCATATCGGGCGAGGTAAAAAAGATACTTATCGACTGGGAAAAAGTACGTGAAGAAAAGATCGTGTATATACCACATGGTTTTTTGCTGGAGCAATTCAAGCACACTGACCCTGCGGTTTTAGCAACCTTAAAAAGCAAGTATGTTCCTGAAAATGCCTGGCCGGTAATTGGTGTTATATCCCGGTTCACAGAGTGGAAAGGGGTTCAGTATATCATCCCTGCGTTCGCCTCTATATTGCAACAATATCCTGACGCTGTCCTTTTGTTATTTAATGCTGATGGGGACTATGCCGCACATATCAATACCCTACTACAAACATTACCCCCCCAAAGCTACAAGACCATACCTTTTGAGCGGAATATAGCCGCAGCCTACCACCTGATGGATGTATTTGTACACACACCGATAGATGAACATTCAGAAGCATTTGGTCAAATATATATAGAGGCCATGGCAGCAGGCATCCCCATGGTAGCTACCCTATCGGGTATTGCTAACGATATATTGGTACACAAAGAGAACGCGTGGGTAGCTGAATATAAAGACCCTATTTCCATAGCAACAGGCATACGGACATTGCTATCTGATAAAACATTGGAACGATCACTAATAAATAACGAACGAATTACCGCAGATCTGTTTTCTTTACAGAATATGCTCAATAGCTTAACGGCCCTGTATGCAACATACTGATCCTTTTATCAGCATTATTATTCCGTCTTACAACAGGGCTGTGTTTTTAGAACAGAACATACCTGCCTTGCTCAAGCTGGATTATACTGACTATGAAATAATAGTAGTAGATGATGGCAGTACCGACAATACCAGCCAGGTCTTTGATAAGCTCAAAGACCCCAAACTTACTTACTACCGTAAAAACAATGAGGAGCGTGCTGCTGCCCGCAACTATGGCGCTGCAAGGGCCACAGGAGCTTATATTACTTTTCTGGACTCGGATGATATTTTGTTTCCCGATGCCTTGCGCAAGGCTGCAGATGTAATAGCACAGAAAGATTACCCTCCATTTCTCCACCTGGCCTATGAAATAGGCACCTCGCAAAAGGCATCAAAAACAATAGATGGGCTAAAGGAAGACCCACTGATATTGGTACCTGGCAACCCCCTGAGCTGCATAGGTGTTTTCATAAAAAAAGAAGTTTTTGAGCGCCACCAGTTCACACCCGACCGCCAACTGGCAGGATCGGAAGATTGGGAGTTCTGGCTACGGCTGGCGGCTAACTATGGAATACGCACCAGCAATGAGGTAGTGGGACGGCTCATAGAACATGAGACCCGCAGTGTGATACATGTACCGGAAGCCGCCCTGGTGCGCAAACGAGCGCTTTCTTTCCAGTATTCTTTTGCTGATCCGGCAGTGCAAAAAGTGTTCGGTCCCCACAAAAAAGCCATGATGGCCCACTGGGAAACATATATTTCTCTCCATTTGGCTATGAATGGAGAAAAAAACAGGGCAATTCATTATCTTTTCGGCGCAATGCGCTGCGATATAGGTTCTATATTTAACAAACGTACTTTAGTGATATGCAAACTACTACTGCAAAAAACACAGAAATAAGACTTGTAAACCCGCACAATGGTCTGCCGCTAAAAGAGCAAGGCGATGCGTGGGTGGATGAGAAGGGCAATAGCTTCCCGGTAAAGAAGGGCGTGTTGCGCGTTGCTAAAGAAGATAATTATACCGAG
>Ga0116227_10012494_pt1 | contig 13789 bp, 8 predicted proteins | sample S1TSphgellanicum_FD_89693 | JGI IMG/M metagenome (GOLD analysis project Ga0116227, IMG submission 89693) | Host-associated microbial communities from peat moss isolated from Minnesota, USA - S1T2_Fb - Sphagnum magellanicum MG | ecosystem: Host-associated > Plants > Peat moss > Unclassified...
AGGACATATAATTTATTATTATTGCTACTTTTTAACTAAACAATTGTAATAGTTTAATGTAATTTGATGGGCCAAAATTTGTATATGATGTCAACAAAGTTGGACTTGTTATAACAAATCATTTTTCCAAATGTCATAAATAGATGTATTATTGTTAACATCAAATTGCATATTACAACAACCTTACATTTTGTAAAGGTGATATGTCATCAAATCATGAACAAAACTAAATATGTATTGCATTGGGATTTTTTTGATAGAAAAAATATTTATTAAATATATATTTTTAAATTATCATATATTTGCAAGGTGTAGTTTTATGTCAAAGGAACCCAAACTATGTAGAAAATTCAAATTTTTGTAACCAAAGGAATGGACATCTCTTCACCCAAAACCCCATAAGCACCAAAAGACTTTAGGCTTATTTCCACAAATTTGGATGAATTGTGTATCTTGGATGACTTGAATACAATTGGGTATGGGTAATCTAACATGACTTGAGTTCGACCTACAACCACATGGCAAGGTGTCATGAATTACAAGCCATTGTTTTATGTGTGTTTAAATTTTTGTACATAAATACCATTATGTGAACCATAGATTTTTCCAAAGCTTTATGGTCTAGTGCCATATTTCATGTCCATATTTCAAAACTTTCATTAAACAAATCTCCAAAAATTAAATGCTTAATTTAAAATAGGTATTCAATCATTTAAACAGTTGGAGGAATTCATGGTCACTATGCAAATGGTTGTGGGTTGAAATCACCTTTAGGACATGCTAAATGTTACCCATTATTAAATCATGCACCCAATAACCCAAGAATTTGATATTGATGTCTACCAAATAATTTACTAGTGGTTGGGTTCAACTGACCTTGAACCCATTTAAAATATTGTTGTATATCATAATTATATATGCCCAAAACCATTTGGGAAAAAAGTTCAATGCTCTACCACATACTTATGTGTCAAATAAAAAGTGTAACACATTATTAAACAAGAGCTAATCTTCATAACCAAGCCAATTTTGGAAAGATTAACAAAGGTCAATTTTTGAAAGGATTCTAATTATGTATGTACATTTATATACATAAATCCATAACACCTAGCTTATATGAATGATTATAAAGATGATTTTTGTCATTTAATAAACATCTAATTTCTCATCTATACAAACACACAAGTTGTCAAGTTGGATGACAACATATATTATAAAGAATTGTGAAACTTTGAGTTTATGGACCTATTGGAATACCTTTCCACATTTACAAAAAGGATAAATTAATTCAATGCACAAATGTTACATTAAATATATATGTTGAATTTAATCATTAATGAATATACAAATCACATCCTTTTGAAAGTGGATCCAAATCTTTTCGATAATGTGTTGAAAGATTCTTGGATTAATGTAGCAATATATTGCAATCCCTTCTTTTTGTTCAATCCTTCCAAAAGTTGCAAAATTTTCTGCATTTCCGGTCTTTCATTTGGGTCTTCCTATAAGAAACAAATGTCATAAAAGTTAGATGTTTATTATGTAATTGTTATACATACAATCAAACCATGGCAAAATGTTCCAATAAATAAGACCATATGCTCATGTCTCAATTTTCATGACATAATTTGAACATATATCCTTCAAAAAGGAGTGTTGAAACCAATTTATATATGTATTCAACAACATAATTTTATGCTATTTGAAACTACGATACTCAAATTGACTTTACATATCAATCATGCAAATGGTTTAAAGGAATTCGAAGTGAAATTGAATGTACCATTTGCATGTGCAAACCTTTTTAAGTAGTTTTACATTCATTAAACAATCTAATTTAACTTATTTCACTAATAGAAAAAAGTGTGGTTTGCGACTAAATTTTAGTCACAAATAACGTTTGCAACTAAAAGTCAGTCTAGTAGCAAATGACCAATTACAAATGATGCTAATTGCAAACAACGGATGAAATAATTTTTTCATAGAATACATGTATGGTGATTTTATACATGTATCCAAGGATGAGTTCTTGCAACTACATTTACAACTATAATGTACACCAATATGTTCACACATGATAGTTTTAAAATGTAACATGTGGCATCATTTGAATATTTTTCAACTATCCAATTAAACAACTATATTTTGCTATGTGGTGGCCTAAGATTACACCACATGGCAACTTAAGATTATAATCATTTAAGGTTAATTTAAGGTTGGACCACTTATGATAGGCCACTTGGCACTTAAGCTAGGCCTAGTTAAGCCACCTAGCCTAATTAAGTGCATAATGTACCTAACCTAATTTCAAGCTAGGCCATTTATAATAGGCCATGTGGCACCTAGGCTAAGCCTAGGCCACCTAGCCATGGTCTAGCTTAAGTAGGTAGGTACTTAGGTCTAGGTTTAAATTTTTACAACAAAATCTAGTTTTATCCTAAGTTTAATCTATTGGGTGGAGCTTATGTGATTAGTTCCTCCCATATGGCAATTGAAAAAATTGAATGTGTTTACTACACCAAAGCAACGTACTTATATAGTTTGTAAATTTGAAACAAAAGACAAACAATATGGGATAAAATTTTAGTTGAAGCTCCTAGTCGCATAATTGTAGCCTAGTTGCAACTATTCCCTAACACATACTATTACATAGCCTACCTACTAGGTAGCATAAGTTTTTACTAGGTACCTATTTGGATAATATTTATTTTAAGTACAAATTTAAATAGTTTTTAAATAATTAATTATTTAAAATACCTATTTAAATAGCCTCTAAATAAATATTTATAATTAAATAGGCCTTATAGGTAGCTAATGGGTATGTATGTAAGTACCTAGTAAATAACTAGGTACTTAGGTAGATAAATAGTACATAGGTAGGTAGGCATTTAATAGGTAGGTATATACATATAAATAAGTATGTATTATTAAATAATCTATATGTGTAGCTACTAGGTAGCATATGTACCTTATGTAACTATGATGTAACTATTTTGGTTGCATGTGCAACTAAATATATATATGATGTTGTAAAAAATACAAAGACATCATGAAAAATCAGCCTATCAAAAAGATGAAATAGGTCATAGTTGCAACTTAGTTGAAAAGAAGACCAAAATCCATCCAAATTTGAAAATTAATCGCATAAGCAACCATTCATAGTTGTAGGCAACATTTAGTCGCACGAGAATGGTTGCAAACAACAAGATTTTTATTAGTGTTTCATATTGTTTCAAATATTACATTAAATCCATGATTTTAGGTTTTTGAAATTTGCTTGACCACAAATTGAATGATAAAATAAAAGATTTGGCACAAAAATTACCTTGATGCATTGAAGGGAAATTTGCAATAATAATTTGGCTTCATTTGGATCAAACCGAACAATTGAATTATTGATTGCAACATCAAAAATTTGTTGAAATCCATCTTCTTCCTCATGAACCTCTTGTACCCATTGGATAAAATTACGAATGCGAATTTCATTTCCATCTAAAGTCAATGGTGATCCATTCACAAGTCGAATCAACAATACTCCAAAGCTGTACACATCACTTTTTGTCGATGCTTGATTTGAATGAATTTCCGGTGCCATATATCCGCTTGTTCCTGGCCTAGAAGTTGATGCTAATGCAATCTGAATTCAAATTTTCAAAAAAGTCAATAATTTCAATGGACGTTGCATGCATTGAATATACATGTTGAAGTTCATAAAACCCACACCCAAGATGGTCTAATACCAATAGGAAACTTGATTTTTTTTTAATCACAAAAGTTACAATCCTTGTGTCATTATTTGTGCACACATAAAAAAATAAAATTGTAATATAAAATGTGTAATTTCCTGATTTATTATATTAATTGTTTTTCAAATATTCATTTTAAATTGTGATTTTTTATCATATGTATTCCATGACCTATAATAATGAAAATATAAAATAAATAAATTGTGGCCCACAAGAGTGTTCAAATTTGTAAGGTTCATAATTGCATTAAGATATAATGCCCATGCACTTAATCACATACCACATAATGGTGGGGCACATACCACATTTTCATCCCTGCCATTTAAAATTTTTGCCGACCCAAAATCAGCCAATTTTGGGGTGTAATCCTTATCCAAAAGGATATTTTGTGGTTTGATGTCAAGATGGAGAATGGCTGGATCACATTTATGATGCAAGTGTGTCAATCCTTGAGCAACCCCTATAATGATGCATATTCGTTTATCCCAATCCAAAAGCTTATCTTCATCGAGCCATTTGTCAAGAGATGAATTTGAAATGTATTCATACACCAGCATGTGCTTTAAGCCTTTGATACAATAGCCCAAAAGACGAACCAAATTGATATGTTGAATTGATCCCAAGGTGTTCACTTCTGATATGAAAGATTTTTTTGCACCTTCATTATGATCACCACTCCATTCCAAAACTTTTATCGCAATCTTGGTGTTTTTCCAACAACTTTGATACACCTTACCAGAAGCTCCTTCCCCCAATATTGTTCCAATATTCAATTCATTGTATGTAAAAGATTGAATATTTGAATTTAATGGCAACAATTCTATTGTGGGTTGATATTCATCCAACATCCATTTCAACCATTTTCGAGTTTGCAATATAAAATCATCATTTGGTTCAAGAAAATGAAGTTTATCAATGGTTTCCAATGCGGCTTGATATTTGTTTAAACTCCAATTCGTGTGGGCATAAATTGTTAAAGTGAATGCATCATTTGGTTCAAGAACATCAGCCTTGTGAAGGTCCTCCAAGGCTCCTTGATAGTCATTCAACTTCTTTTTAACATTTCCACGAATTTTCAAAGTGAATGCATCATTTGGTTGAAGAACATCAGCCTTGTCAAGGTCCTCCAATGCTCCTTGATAATCATCTAGCTTCATTTTGACAGCTCCACGAACATTCAAAGTGAATGCATTGTTTGGTTCAAGAACATCAGCCTTGTGAAGGTCCTCCAAGGCTCCTTGATAGTCCTCCAACATCCTTTTGACATCTCCACGAACTTTCAAAGTGAATGCATCATTTGGTTGAAGAACATCAGCCTTGTCAAGGTCCTCCAATGCTCCTTGATAATCATGCAGCTTCTTTTTGACAACTCCACGAACACTCAAAGTGAATGCATCGTTTGGTTCAAGAACATCAACTTTGTGAAGGTCCTCCAAGGCTCCTTGATAGTCATCCAACTTCCTTTTGACATCTCCACGAAGTTTCAAAGTGAATGCATCATTTGGTTCAAGAACATCAGCCTTGTCAAGGTCCTCCAATGCTCCTTGATAATCATCTAGCTTCATTTTGACATCTCCACGAACACTCAAAGTGAATGCATCATTTGGTTGAAGAACATCAGCCTTGTCAAGGTCCTCCAATGCTCCTTGATAATCATCCAGCTTCTTTTTGACATCTCCACGATGTTTCAAAGTGAATGCATCGTTTGGTTCAAGAACATCAGCCTTGTCAAGGTCATCCAAGGCTCCTTGATAGTCATGCAACATATTTTTGACATCTCCACGAAGTTTCAAAATGAATGCATCATTTGGTTGAAGAACATCAGCCTTGTTAAGGTCCTCTAATGCTCCTTGATAATCATCTAGCTTCCTTTTGACAGCTCCATGAGTCTTCAAAATGAATGCATTGTTTGGTTCAAGAACATCAGCCTTGTGAAGGTCTTCCAAGGCTCCTTGATAGTCATCCAACGTCCTTTTGACATCTCCACGAACACTCAAAGTGAATGCATCATTTGGTCGAAGAACATCAGCCTTGTCAAGGTCCTCTAATGCTCCTTGATAATCATGCAGCTTCTTTTTGACAGCTCCACGAACATTCAAAGTGAATGCATCGTTTGGTTCAAGAACATCAGCCTTGTGAAGGTCCTCCAAGGCTCCTTGATAGTCATCCAACTTCCTTTTGACATCTCCACGAAGTTTCAAAGTGAATGCATCATTTGGTTCAAGAACATCAGCCTTGTTAAGGTCCTCTAATGCTCCTTGATAATCATCCAACTTCCTTTTGACATCTCCACGAACACTCAAAATGAATGCATCATTTGGTTCAAGAACATCAGCCTTGTGAAGGTCTTCCAAGGCTCCTTGATAGTCATCTAACATCCTTTTGACATCTCCACGACTCCTCAAAATGAATGCATCGTTTGGTTGAAGAACATTAGCCTTGTCAAGGTCGTCCAAGGCTCCTTGATAATCATGCAACTTCCTTTTGAAATCTGCACGACTCCTGAAAGTGAATGCATTTGTTTGGTTCGAAAACATCAACCTTGTCAAGGTCCTCCAAGGCTCCTTGATAGTCATGCAACATATTTTTGACATTTCCACGAATCTTCAAAGTGGTTGCATTGTTTGGGTCAAGAACATCAACCTTATGAAGGTCTTCCAAGGCTCCTTGATAATCATCCAACATCTTTTTGACCTTTCCACGAATTCGCAAAGTGAATGTTTTGTTTGTTGAAGAATATCAACCTTGTCAAATGTCCTCCAAGGTTCTTTGATAGTCATGTGACATCCATTTTACATTTCCACAAGTCTTCAAAATGATTGCATTGTTTTGTTCAAAAACATCAACCTTGTTGAGCTCCTCCAAAGCTCCTTGATAATCATTCAACATCTTTTCGACCTCTCCATGAGTCTACAAAGTGAATGCATTTTTTGATTCAAAAACATCAACCTTGTCAAAGTCCTCCAAGGCTCCTTGAGAATCTTGCAATATCCTTTTGACCTCTCCATGAATCTGCAAAGTGAATGCATTGTTTGGGTCAAGAACATGAGCCTTGTTAAGGTCATCCAAAGGTCTTTGATAATCATTCAACATATATTTCATTCTTTCACAACTATTCAAAGTGGATGCATTGTTTGGTTCAAAAACATGAACCTTGTTAAGGTCCTTCAAGGTTCCTTGATAATCATGCAACATCCTTTTGATGTCTTCATGAGTCCTCAAAAGGAATGCATTGTTTGGTTCAAGAACATCAACCTTGTCAAGGTCTTCCAAGGCTTTTTGATAATCATCCAACATCGTTTTAAAGTGTTCAAAAGTCTTCAAAGTTGATGCATTGTTTGAGTCAAAAAGATGAGTCTTGTGAATATTCTCTAAGGCTATTCCTTGATAATCATGCAACATATATTTGACATTTTCCACAAGTTTTCAAAGTGAATGCATTGTTTGGTTCAAGAACATGAACCTTGTCAAGGTCCTTGAAAGCTCCTTCATAATTATTTGACACATGTTTGACATATTCATAAAAATCCTTAAAATATGTGCACTGTTTGGTTTAATAACATCATGTTTGTCAAGGTCTTCAAAAGTTCTTTTATCTTCCATGAAGACCTTTTTTTCATGTGCACAAGTTCTTAAACTTAATGCACTTTTGGTCCATTGAACATAAACCTTGTCAAGGTTTTCCAAGGCTATTTGATAATCTTTCAACACCTTTTTTCACATTTTCCATATGTGTTATTTAAATGATTCCATTGTTTAATTCATGAAAATAGCCTTGTGAAGGTCTTCCATGGCTTTTTCATAAGCATTTCATTTGTCAAGAACATGAAATAATGGAATATATATATATATATGGAACATGAAACAAAATAATTGTGATAGAGATTTTTTTTGGGGGATATTCCACCAAACCTATGTCACCTTACTTTCATATAAATTTGAAATATAATCATTACTTACACAATGATTAGCATACATAATTCTTATCATTGATGATTATTCCACTTAGTTTAAATAATGTGATTTGGTAATAAACATTTCGTTACATTTGCAATTTGTTCAATTCAGTAAATGTAAATAAAAAATGTGTGTCCAAATCAATATATATATATTTCCATTTCTTGATGGAGCTAAGGTGCAAGCATCCCTAGGCAAAATTTGATTTAACTAACAACATTATTTCAAGGAACTCTAAAAAAATTTAGGCATAGGTGTAACAATGTTTTCACCCTAAAAATATTTAAGAATCACTGTAAGGCAAAAAAAAATTAAAAAACAGAATTTGCAACAAAATAATATGAATGTAAAAACTTGTGTTGCCTTTTGGTGATTTTTTCCCAAAAAATTGATTGATCATTATTTTGTATCATGTCTTACTATTGAAATTTCTCTTTCCATTCCCTTGTCATGCAACTTGAATGTTTACAAAATTGATTTGGTCCAAACATAAATGGACAAATGATAAATTACAAATAACAAATTATTGAATCATTTAGAACATGCATTGATGTAGTTAATTCTCGTGTTAATATTCCATTTCAATGTGATTTGAATGACAAACTTGATCATTATTGAACAATATTGTTGCACAACTCTATCACGTGCATATTTACATGTATATGCACAAACCTTGTCTAACATTATTGTTGTTGAATGGGATTCTTTCCTTGGCAAACATTACTATTGTAGTACTTTATTTATGCAAAATTCACAACTTTTAATTGTTGCAAAACTATTTGGAGTAGCTAACTGGTATGAGTCCCACTTTTGTTCAGATTAAACTTTTTAATATAATCTTGTTTGAAACCTAAAAATATTGTATTCATGTTTTAATTATTCACTCATTCCATTCATCACAACCTTCATACCTTTCATATCCTTGAATAAGAACACAAACTTAGTTTCGACGTTGCAAGACATATTGAGTTCGAGATGATAAAAGTTTGTGTGTGAAACACATACCTACAAGTTTTGAGAAATTGCAAAGGATGTGATGTTCAAATGATCTTGATAGTTTTTGTTGTCATTTTGCATTGGTTGCTAGCCCAATGAAATGCATGTGAACACTATGGCAATCAAGAAAAACACAAAGTTAACCTAGCTTAATAGAAAATCATGGTAGATGAGCCTTTGTGCAAATTTGAATCATTATACAATCGTTACTTGAGGTCAAATATTCATAACATTACTAATGTGTTCAAGGACATGCAACCAAAGTTTTGGTGCTTGAGACATACCAGGTTTGACATAAAAGACGTGATGATATGTGAGAAGCATTCGCACGTGGTGATTGGATGATGAACATTTTTCTTGTTGTTGCATTGAGCCACAAAGCCATATAAACATATGCGAGGAGATTGGCGGCAATAGCGCAACAAGGGAACCGACCTTGATAAAAATTTGTAGCAAATTCCTGGATGCAAATTTGAGCCAAGGGAGAATTAGTCCATTGGATTCCTTGCATTTATGCCGGACTAGTGCACATCTTGGAAGGTGGTTCTGATTAGAGGTTGAGAGAAAGGATGCAAGTGGTCCTTCTAGGATGGTGCATACCATGTGCCATAATTTAGGCTGGTTAAAGTTTTCTGTGCTCAGAACTTTACTGGGGAATATATTATTGCAGCTGGATGCTTTTCTGTCTTTTCTCTTGTCGTCTTGTGCTTTCACATTGCTCAAGATTGGAAGTCTTTAATACAGTGACGCAATCCGTGGGTGAGTACTAGACCTGCAACTTCCTGTGATCACTGATTTTTTTGGCTATAAGATAATGGATGCAACTGGTCATTGATTGATTGCACCGACCATGTGTCAGGAAGAAAAGTGAGGCCCGCTAGCAGTCCTTCGTCAGAACTTTCCTCTTACCATATAGATCATATCAACTCTTTGCTTTGTGTAGCTTTTTTCTCCCCTCCTTACCTGCTGGGAAACATTGTTCATAATTTCATTTCCCATAAAGTCATGGCACGTGCCCCATGTTGGTGCTTGGCCCCAAACTTGAGCATGTGTACGTTTTAGACTTGAAAATTTTCCTGTGACCGGTGCTTTTCAGGCGTTACAGAATTGATGTATTTGGTCACTGTTTGATAATGCACAACCTGAGTCAGCAGATCTAATTGGGGTTTGTTAGAGCTGGAACTAGTGAAATTTTAGTGGCTGAAATTCGCCATTTTGCTATAAAAGAAAGTCCCAAGCAACACGGTCAAGGGAACTTTTTGGAAAAATCCTAAAACAATTGTCACATTTTCAGGAAGAAGAGAGTTATGAAATAGCCAAAAAAATTCTTTGAAAGATTTGGGCAGATTTCTAGCTTTCTTCTTTTGAAATCCCCATATTTAGGTAATAGGTTCTATTGGTTCGCCAACATGTAATAAGATTGCCATAATTTTTACTTCTTTATTTGTCTTGTAACCATACCGGACTAAATCCCCTTGTGGCTTATCGCCAGTTTTGATGTGACATGCGAAATTGAAAAAAAGAAACAGTGGCTGGACCCTCTGAATTGATCGTTTGTCAGCAAAGAAGACTTATCGGACCTTTGAAGTGCTCCCCAAGTAAAGTAGCCCATTTGAGAACTTGCCTTTGGCATACATACAATATACCAAGGCAACAGAAATGGTTTGCTGACATGTGAGCTGTTGAATCTTCATCACATGCTCACTGGTCATGACTGTAGGGGAGTTGGGCATACATTAGAGAAATCTGTAAATTCACCGGGAGTTTCACAGGGTGTGTCATACCCTATTAATTTTTTCGCCTTGAGTTCCAGTGGTCCATAATGTCACCCTGACTGTGGGCGGTTTTGGAAAAGGGAAGAGGAGTTGCCCACGTGGGTGCGGATTTAACTGGCTTAAAATAGGGTGGCCAGTCCAAGACTGGTTTGAATATGTGGACAGTTTAAGAAGTTGAAAATATCAACTTTTGGATTGGGGAGGGGAAGCGAGGGTGTTGGGGGAGGCATTTTTGGGCTTTGGAGGGTGGGTGAGGGGATTTGGGTGCGGTTTTTTCTTTCCTGAAGGATGGATGGGCTAGGGGTTTAGGAGGGTCACGATTTTATTTTTATTTTTTCGTGCAGGGGGGGGGGAAGGGGTGGGGTTCTAGGGGTCTTAATAGGTGGAGTGGGAAAGGGTTTGCTCTTCTTCCAGAGTGGGTGGGTTCTAGCCTTTAAATATTTGTTTTTGGGTTATTGGAGGTGTAGGGGATACTTGGATTTATCTTAAAATTTGTATATTTTTTATAATTGGTTGAGGGTTCATGTTCTAGGGTTTAGAGTTAAGTGGGTTGGGGGAGGTTTTCATTTAATGCCCCTGTGTTAAGTGCATTGGAGATCATTGGAAATTTTTACACCTGTGTTAATTGCATTGGAGATCATTGGAAATTTGAGAAGAAAGAAAGTAGGATCATTTTTGAAAGTAGCACCATTTGCATTCAGAAACAAAGGTCAAGAGTGTGGTATTCAGATTGGTTGATTTCTAGCATCAACCTACACCAAAAGAACCTTCTTTTTGAGCATCAATGTTCCTCGCAATCATGTTGCGACTTAAATGTCTTTGCTCTCAATATTTGACATCCATTGTTGATTTTCTGGTTGGTGATTTAAGGCTTTGATGTTGTTAAGCTCCTGAGTCTCAAATTTGAAATGCACCTCATCAAAGTCTTCCTTCGCAAAGGTCCCTTTTGCAATGTCTTGGTCACACACCATTGCTATTAACTTGATTTAGATCTCATTGAGCTCATAATTCTTTATATCTGAAGATTTTTGCATAGCTAACATGTCTTCTGTCAACCCTATGATTTTTGTATTAATTATGCCGCTCATAGTGTTTAATTCTTTAGTCAATTGTACAACTTCAATGTTTGCATTTGTGATTGCCTTTTTCTTCATGTCTACCATCAAGATTTCTATTAGATGTGAAATATGGGTGTCCAAGGTTTCTATATTGCAATGAAGAGCTATGACTTTCAACAACTAAGCTTCATTTTGCTGTTGGAGTACACTGGAGTTACATTGGGATATTTTTGCATTGCTTAGTTTTTGATATCAAAATCGTCTTTCCATGACTGTGGGAGTCTTTCATGGTCACCACTGGTGCCAGTCAAACTTTAACATCCATTGATGTGGCACCTCCCAACTGGGGCTTTGGTGAAACATACCAAGGATCCCAAGTACTATGGAAATCCTACCAAATAATTATTTCCCACACTATTTGACACTTTCTTAATGGCACAATACATAGAGATTAAATCATTCAGGTTGCAAGACTTTTCAGATTACCAGCCTATAAAAAGCATTTTGCTTAGACTGTGGGTGGAAAATTTCGACCCATTTATTTAGCAGATTGGGACAACCCATGTCTGTGTGTAAAGATTTGGAGGAGAAAATTTTTGAAGGGATTTGTCATGAGAAGAAGCTTATGCAGTTTGACATAAGAGCCGCCAGAGGGTGCTAGAATTTGGGATTCAACATATGCTGGAAAACTAAAGATATAGGATTCTTCAAAATGTAGAATCATTTGAAAAATGACATAAATGGTATGCTGCAATCTCCCTCCATCCTCTCCCCTGCACTGCCTTTCCCTGCTTTGAGTTCCCAAATATGCAAAAAAAACCTTATTTTCCTTGCTCAAAAGAAAAGCCTTATTTTCTCTGCTAGGTGACAGATGCTAAAATGTACATAGGGGAAAAACATTTTATTAGCACTTCAAAAAAAATTGTATTTTCCCTGAAAGGTGATCGAAACAAAAATGTACAAAAGGAAATTTCATTTTGTTCCCAGGGTCTTTACCAAGTTTCCCCTGCTTCAGCTTCAATACTGTGTAAAAACCCTTCTTTTCCCCCAAATGGAAAAAGAATAGGGAATTTGCATTTCCCATTCAATTGCAAAGGGGATTCCTTGAGATTCTCAGATTTTCAAACAGAGGATCCCCCCACAAGTTTCTTGTGTTGGGTGACCCAGCACCCACACTGGTAGCATGGTAAGAACGAAAATTTTCATTTAAATTGCTTCCGAATGTTACAAATACTCATGCTTAGGTTAAAATAGGATTTGTGAAATCATACCTAAGATTTTTTGGGCTTAATACGGTCATTAAGTGTACTCACTAAAAAAGGTCAAGATATTAGTGCCAGGAGCTGGTTCACCCTGGCTGTGAGGTGTGTGAGATGAGGGCGGAGCCTGAGTTGCACTCACTGACCCCGACTTGACCCGCCCAAGAAAGTGCCCTCCCCTTGTGAAAAGATTTTTAAGCACTTAAAATAACTTTTATCTTTTGCTTATCTTTTCATACCACCTTACAAGAGTCTGCTCTCCTGAGATCTTACAGGGTTCTTATGGGAACCATGACATTATGCCATACAACCCAAGCCAATGAAGATGATAAATCATTTCAGCTAAAAAATCTTTATGCACCCCAAGTCCTCTTCACAGGACTTCCTGGAAGGAGGTCATGCCAACAAGGGCGATAAGGAAGTTCACCAATCCCATTGGGAAGAGGACTCTCCCCAATAGAAGAATACTTTCTAGAGTCATCTATTATGTCTGTTCTCTGTGACATACATCAGCAAGTGTTCAGTAAGCATTGGGTCATACCACAGCAATTTTATGGTTTTGTATGGGTTTGTGCAACTCTTTTCAACATAATTTTCATTTGGCAAAATGGTAAATTTTTATTGAAAAACTGCATTTTACACCTTAAAACATGTTAAAATTTCCAAGTTTTTCTCAAAGAAATATAGTAAATTTGGTCTTGTTGGAATTGTCAACACACATTTGGATTGTTGATGATAGTCTATTATTGATTTTACAACACAAAGGTTTCAGTTTTCTATCAAAGGCTATGAATATTTCCTTCCAAATATTATCAACTGTGTATTATTCTTTCCTTGGCAACATCTACTATTAGTATCTTCACATTCTTGACAAAATGTTTGTAGACTTGGCTAGATTTCATATAATGTCAACATTTCTTGTAGTTTTGTCTTATCAACACATCCATAAATGTAATACATCACATTTTCAACAAACTTCAGTCATGCTTGGGAATGCA
>Ga0116227_10012495_pt1 | contig 13788 bp, 11 predicted proteins | sample S1TSphgellanicum_FD_89693 | JGI IMG/M metagenome (GOLD analysis project Ga0116227, IMG submission 89693) | Host-associated microbial communities from peat moss isolated from Minnesota, USA - S1T2_Fb - Sphagnum magellanicum MG | ecosystem: Host-associated > Plants > Peat moss > Unclassified...
GGCACTGTCTCCTACGGCCGAGAGGAGCTGGTCGCGGAGATGTGCAGCGCTTTCACCTGCGCAGCCTTGGGCATCGTGCCGACCGTTCGACACGCCGACTACATCGCTTGTTGGCTGGAGGTGCTGAAAGGCGACAACCGGGCAATCTTCCGCGCCGCCAGTCAGGCCAGCAAGGCGGCTGACTTCCTGCTGGCGTTTCGGTCTGGCGCCGATGCTGTGGTTGACGCGGGAGAGGTAGCATGAGCGGGGTTGACAGGGAGGGCCCCGTGGTTCCGGCGGCAACCGATGAGGGTAGTGCCAAGACAGTCCTGCAGGGGCGGGCAAGGCAGGCCTACGAGAAAGCACGGGGGAATTACACTGCTGAATCTAACGCAGAGCCGGCCGATCCGGTCCTCGTTGCGGCCATGGAAAGCGCTGTGAAACGCATGCCCGCCCTGGAACGCGATGTGTTGCTCGCCCATCGCCTGGATAATCTTACCTTCGATCAGATCGCCGAGCGGTTGGGCATTTCCAGCGCAGAGGTGCTGCGGATCGTTGCCAGTGCCATAGCCAATCTGGATCGCAATCTTCGCGATCCGCGTCGCCACTGGTGGCGGCTCTGGATGCCCTGACCTGATGCGACCTTGTTCGGCTTCGTGTCGGGCAAGGTTGCGCAAAACCGTTGAATTGCTAGGATTCGATCCATGCGCACGGAACTCGATCATCTCCCAGCCAAAAAGCAGCGTGAGCTAGCCCATATCGTGCGCGTGCTCTTCGAGGAATTCGACGCGGCCCATGCAACCGGCACCCAGAAATGGAAGAAGCAGGGGCGGCTGTTCAAGATCGTGCTCTACGGCAGCTATGCACGCGGCACCTGGGTCGATGATCCGGTCGGGGGCTACAAATCGGACTATGACATTCTCGTGGTGGTCAGCGATGAGCGGCTGACGGAATTTGAATTCTGGTCGGCCACGGAATCGCGGCTGATGCGCGATATGACGATCTTCAACACGCTTTCGGCGCCGGTAAACATCATCGTCCATTCGCTTACCGATGTGAACTATCAATTGGAGCGTGGGCGGCCCTTCTTCATCGACATACTGCGTGACGGAATTGCCCTCTATGACGAGGAGGGCTACTGTTTTGCATTACCTCGCCACTTGCCGCCCGAGGAGGCAACCATCGAGGCTCAGCGGCATTTCGATAAGTGGTTTCCCAGCGCAGACGCTTTCTTGGCATCAGCTAAATTTTTGACCGAGCGGGGCGATACAAACGAGGCAGCCTTCAATTTACATCAAGCAGTTGAAAGATTGTATCACTGCACCCTTCTCGTCTGCTGTCTGTATAGCCCAAAGAGCCACCGACTTAACTTTCTGCGTTCCCATGCGGAAGATGCAGCATCTGAACTGATTTCGGTCTGGCCGCGCAATGATCGAATGAGCCGCCGCTGTTATGAGCTGCTGCGGCAGGCTTACGTTAACGCGCGCTACTCCGATGCCTACGTCATCACGGTGGATGAGCTGGACTATGCCGCCGGACGGGTGGTTGAGTTGCAGCGAGTGGTTGAACAGGTTTGCCGGAATCGGTTGGCTTTATAGCGGATCGTGCTCCCGATCAGCGCCTTCCCCCTCCCTCTCTGGAGATCGGCATGCGCTACTTCCTCGACACGGAATTTAACGGCTTTGGTGGAGAACTGATTTCCATTGCGCTGGTGCCTGAGGATGAGGCCAGGCCGCATTTCTATGAGGCTGTCACCTGCGCGGCGCCCACGTCATGGGTCGCGGAAAACGTCTTGCCCGTGCTGGAGGTTAAGCCTCGCAGTCGGGCCGAGGTGGCCAAGCGCTTTGCCCGCTACCTCCATAACGATGAGGCGCCGTTACTGGTGGCGGACTGGCCCGAGGACATCGCTCATGCATCGCGTCTGTTGATCACCGGTCCCGGCATGATGCTGCCCGTGCGCGGCTTGCGCTTCGAGCTCTTCGACCTCGACATCATCATTGCAGGGGGAGAGCATCCTTCAGCGGTGCCGCACAATGCCCGGCACGATGCGGCCGCCTTGCGCGCGAAGATTCTTGCCCATGAGGTATGGGAGGCTGCCTTCCTCAAGGGCTAAAGCAGGAAGCCTCCCATTCTCTATCGAGGTGCAGCGCCCCGTAGACCTGTGCCCGGCTATCACGGTCGGTATTCCCCATCCCGGTCCTCGGCGAATGTCCGTTGCCCGCGCCGCCCCCACAGCGCTAGCGCCTGCTCGCGATCCTCGCCTTGCAATCGGGCAGCGGCTTCCACCATGATGCCCAGCAGCACGGCGCGATCATCCTCGGTCAGTTCTACGAGCCCGGCCTTGATGACCAGCCCGCCCAGCTCGATCAGATGGCGCGTGCGTTCCCGGCGCTTCACCTGCCATGCACGGATGTCATGCCGCGCCGCCTGAGCTTTGAGCCGGTTGAGCGCTTGGGCCGAACGGCGCTGCGCTGCCATCACCGCGATCAGCGCCAGATGCTGCGGGTTTCGTCCCGCGCTGAAAGAAGGCCGCACCCGCCTTGCGCCAGCCCTCCCGCGTCTGGCGGTCGGTGGTGGTTTTGGCGGTGAGCAGAACGCCCGCCAGCTCCTCGATCGCCAGCGTGTCAGCCCCTGTCGCAATCACCAACTCGCCGAGCTGCTGTTGCTTGCGGGTCTTAAGCTGGTTGGCGCGGGCTTCCAGGGCCTTGAGGTCAGCATCGAAATCGCGAGGTTTACGCATCGAGTCGGTCCTTCCTTGAGGGGAACGGACAGATCAGCTATCCCTTGCCGCGAGCGATGCCAAGTTGCTGAAATCCCCTGAGACAATGTGATCCCGAAAATCCCGAAAGGGTTGGAGGGCGCGCTTATACGTCGTGCCGACGTGCGCTTTGAAGTGTAGATGGTATGCCGCTATGGCGATCTACCATTTCTCGGCCAAGGTCATCTCGCGCGCCAGCGGCTCCTCCGCCGTGGCCGCCGCCGCCTACCGCTGCGCGGGCCGCCTGCACGATGAGCGCCTGGGTCGCACCCACGACTTTTCCAACAAGCGCGGCGTGGTCCACAGCGAAGTGCTGCTGCCCGAAGGCGCCAAGGAGGAATGGCAGGACCGCGAGAAGCTCTGGAATGCGGTCGAGGCTGCCGAACTGCGTAAGGACGCCCAGCTTTCCCGCGAGGTTGAGTTCGCCATCCCTCGCGAGATGAATCAGGAGCAGGGCATCGCGCTGGCCCGCGACTTCGTCAAAGCCGAGTTTGTCGATCGGGGGATGATCGCCGATCTCAATGTCCATTGGGATCGGGGTGAGGACGGCAGCCCCAAACCCCATGCCCATGTCATGCTCACCATGCGGGAAGTCCGCACCGACGAGAATGGCGAGATCACCTTTGGCGCCAAGGTGCGCGACTGGAACCGGACCGAGCTTCTGACTCATTGGCGCGAGGCCTGGGCCGATCATGTGAACCAGCGCCTGGCAGAGCTGGATATCGATGCCAGCGTGGATCACCGCAGCTATGAAGCGCAGGGCATCGACCTTCAGCCTCAGCACAAGATCGGCGCTGCCGGGCAGCGCATGCAGGGGCAAGGACTGGACAGCGACCGGGCCGAGGATCATCTGCGCATTGCGCGGGAGAATGGCGAGAAGCTGATTGCTCATCCGGAGCTGGCGCTCGACGCCATCACTCACCAACAGGCCACCTTCACCAACCGCGATCTCGCGCGCTTCGTCCATCACCACAGCGAGGGGCTGGACCAGTTCAATGCTGTGATGTCGGCGGTGAAGGGCTCGCCCGAGTTGGTCGAGCTGGGTCATGATGCATCGGGGCAGGAGCGCTTCACCAGCAAGGAGATGATCGAGACGGAGGAGCGCTTGCGCCGGGCGGTGGAAGCGATGGCTCAGCGCGAGCATCACCGTGTCAGCGATGCAGCGAGAGAGGGCGCGCTTACCCGCGCCGCCAGCGAGCACAATCTGGTGCTTTCGGGCGAACAGGCCGATGCGCTGGCCCATGTCACCGGCGCCAAGGATCTGGGCGTGGTGATCGGCACGGCAGGGGCGGGCAAGAGCGCGATGCTGGGTGTTGCGCGCGAGGCATGGGAGGAGGCCGGTTACACTGTGCGGGGCGCGGCGCTGTCCGGCATCGCGGCAGAAAATCTGGAGAGCGGATCGGGCATTGCCTCGCGCACGCTGGCCAGCATGGAGCATGGCTGGAAGCAGGGCTATGATCTGCTGACTTCCCGCGATGTGCTGGTGATCGATGAAGCCGGGATGGTGGGCACCCGCCAGCTTGAGCGGGTTGTTGCTCATGCCGCCGAGGCCGGGGCCAAGCTGGTGATGGTCGGTGATCCGCAGCAGCTCCAGGCGATCGAGGCGGGCGCGGCCTTCCGCGCGATTCATGAACGTCATGGCGGTGTGGAGATCACCGAGGTTCGGCGTCAGCGCGAGGATTGGCAGCGCCAGGCCACGCGCGATCTGGCGACGGGCAAGGTGGATGCCGCGATCAAGGCTTATGCCGATAAAGCTCATGTCCATGCGGCGGAAACCCGCGAGGCGGCGCGCGTCGATCTGATCGACCGTTGGGATGCCCAGCGGCAGGAGAACCCAGAGGCCAGCCGGATCATCCTTACCCACACCAATGCCGAGGTCCATGAGCTCAATGAGGCGGCGCGCGGCAGACTGCGCAGTGCTGTCGAGTTGGGCGAGGATGTGGCCCTCAAGGTAGAGCGCGGGGAGCGGCGCTTTGCAACCGGGGACCGCATCATGTTCCTCAAGAATGAGCGGAGCCTTGAGGTCAAGAACGGCACGTTGGCTACCGTGGAGGCCGTCAGTCAGACGGGCATGACCGCCCGGCTGGATGATGGGCGGTCCGTCTCCTTCGATTTGAAGGACTATGCCCATGTCGATCATGGCTATGCCGCCACCATCCATAAGGCGCAGGGCATGACGGTGGATCGTACCCATGTGCTGGCGACCCCCGGTCTGGATGCCCATGGTTCCTATGTCTCGCTGTCACGCCATCGTGATGGGGTGGAGCTGCATTATGGGCGGGATGACTTCGCCGATCGGCGCGAGCTGGCCGATCGGCTGGGCCGGGATCGGTCCAAGGACATGGCCACGGACTATGCCAACGCCCAGGAGGCGGCAGCGGCGCCCAATCCCGCCCAGGCCTTTGCCGAAAGGCGGGGCATCAGGGTCAGCGAACGGATCGTCGAGATGGTGCGCAAGGTGGTGCCGGAGAAGTTTCGTGGGGCGTTCGATAAGATGGCGCCGCCCAAGGAGAGGCCTGGTCCCGAGAAGGCCGGGCCGGAGCCTACCAGGCCACGCGAAGCCGAGAAGCCGCGTGGGCGTTTCGATGGTTTGCGGTTGCGCATTCCTGCTGTCGAACCGGCAGCCCCGCCGCCACCGGCACGCGGGCGGTTTGAGGGGCTGAAGCTGGGGAAGCTCGCTGCGCCCGAACCGAAGGTGCAGGAAGACCTGTTGGGCAAGGCTGTCGAGCGTTATGCCAAAGCCACTGTCGAGATTACCCGGATGACGGAGCGGGGCCTTGCCCCGCTGGAAATGCAGAAGGCGGAAAGGGCGCGGGCAACCGAGGCGCTGGATACGTTGCAGCCGCAGGGCGCCCGCGATCTTGATGCGGCTTTTTCCAAAGAGCCTGCGCTGGTGAGCGAGGCGGCCAATGGACGCACCGCCAACACCATCCGCCAGCTTCAGTTGGAAGCGGAACTGCGCACCAATCCGCAGTTGCGCGCCGATGCCTTTGCCAGTGAGTGGAACAGCCGCGCCCAAAAGCTTCAGGCGTTCAAACGAGACGGCTATGATGAGCGCGCTGAGCGCGTCCGCGCCGGTATGCGCGACATGGCAAAGCAGCTCCAGCGCGACCCGCAGATCGAGTCGCTGCTGCGCGAACAGAAGCGGCTCATAGGGCTGAGTTCTCGTGAGAACGGAAGTTTGTCTCAGGAACTCCAGGAGTGGTTGGGCCGCTCGCGCGGGATCAGCATCGGGATGTAGCCTTGCGGGCGCGAGGCGTTCGTCAATCCAGACGGATGCCGATCGCGTTTCTCAACCCACATCGGAGGTCTGTTTCCCATGACCGAATCCTCTTCCCCTTCGCCCGAGTCTGATCAGCTGGAGCTTGCCTTCGATGCCATCGGACAGCGGCTGGCCGGATTGACGGCAGCCGTGGATGGTTTCGCCGTTCGGCAGCAGGAGTTGCATGGCCGTGACTATGGTCCGGATCTGGAGAAGATCAATGAGAGTTTCCAGAGGGTGCGAGAGGCCGCCCACAGATTGGCGGACAAGCCAGGGGTCAAGCTGACGCCAGAGGACATTGCCCGGCAGATCGAAAAAGCGGCGCGAGACGTGCGGCAGGCCGATCACGACGCATGGGGCAACGCCCAGACCAGGCTTGAGCGCGCGGCGCAGTCCATCGAGAAGCTGGTCGCTTCGGCTCTGACCTTCAGAGTACAGCGCAACTGGATTGCGGGGACTGCAGCGGCGGCGCTTGTGGTAGGTCTGGTTCTTGGGGAATGCTTGCCGGGATGGATCGACAGGGCCGCGCCGGAAAGCTGGCACTGGCCCGAGGCCAGTGCTGCGAAGATGCTGGGATCAAAGGAGTGGGAAGCTGGTGTTCGCTTGTTACAGGTTGCTGATCCGACGGAGTGGCAGCGCATTGTGCGAGCCATCAACGTTTATCGCGACAACGCCCAGAACCTGGCCGATTGCAATGCGGAAGCGCTAAAAATCAAGGGCCTGGTGGATTGCAAAATCCAGATCGGCCCGCAAACGGTTGATCCGGTTTAGCGACAGCTTTGTCGGACAGTCCGGAAGGGCGGCTTTGGATTGAGAAAACGGCCATAGCCGCCTTTCATTCAGACTTTGCCAAGGCAGCTCGGTTGGGCGACCCGGAATACCACTTTCAAAGCATGATTACATTGGACCACTGGAACATCGCATTTTCTGCAACGGTCTGTCAGGGAATGTGGAATCAATCACTGGCCTAAAATGAAGGATCGCGCAAAGTAAGATTGAGCAGTTGATTTGGCTGTGGCGATAGTGGATGTGGCTATCGTTTGTTCCCAAAATGGGTCCCTTAGTAATGCCAAGGTTCTTGAAATGAGAAGGGTTTCCATCGACAACACGAATATCAATGGCAATGTGGCAACGGCATGACCCAGGGACAAAGCGACGAGGTTCAGGGCGATCGTCCGATTGAGTGCGCGGCGCAGGACCGCCTTGGCTTTCAGGAGGTCGCCGCACGATTGGTCACGGCCCTGACCGACCAGAATTCAAGCGGTGGCCTTGTGATCGGCCTGGAGGGGCGATGGGGCTCAGGCAAATCCAGCCTTCTTGGCCTCATCCAGCAGGAGATCGCCGCTCTTCCGGCTGATCGACGCCCATCGGTCATCAATTTTCGCCCCTGGCTGGTTGGCAACCGCGACGCGCTGCTGGCCACGATGTTTGCCGCCATGCAAAAAGAGATCAACCAGGTGGTGCTCGAAGCTGGCGACGCTACGGGCATCTCGAAGCAGAAGGCAGAAGAAGCCGCCGAGGCCATGCGCAAATTTGTCGTTGGCCTTGGCAAGGCGGGTGCTGCTGTCGAGGTCATCGGTGATGCCGTTGGTTTCGCAGCCGTCAAGTGGGTCGGGAGCACCATGAAGGCGCTGCGGGAGGGGTTTAAAGACAAGGCCCAGGGGCAGCCGCTTGAGGTCTTGAAAGAGAAGATCGTCACCTCTCTCGAAGAGCTGGGTCATCGTTTTCTCATCACGATCGACGATGTCGATCGCCTCGAACCAAACGAGATCATCGAGGTTCTGCGGCTGACACGTTCTGTCGCCGATTTCCCCAACGTGACCTATCTTCTCTGCTATGATGCCGCCATTCTGGCGCATAGCATCGAGCAGGCTTCGCGCGTGGAAGACGGGCATGCCTATCTGGAGAAGATCATCCAGCTCGCTGTTCCCGTGCCGACCCCTGAGCCGTTTCAACTGCGCCAGTGGTTCGCCGATAATTTGCGGGATATCGCCTACACAACCTCGGACAGCGAGGTGGACCGCCTCAAATCCGTCATCGACATTGAGGGCGGACGACATCTTAAAACGCCGCGTGCCGTCATCCGCACCCTTGATGCGATCCGCTTTGCCTGGCCGACCCTGCGCGACGTGAAGGGGGACTTGCCGGATCTGGTGTGGATCAATCTCATCAAGAACGGCAATGCGGCGCTCTACCGCTGGATTGAGGACTACTGCGGCAGCGCGGCGGTGATCAACCTGGGAACGGGGATGGTCGGCGAAGGGGAGCAGAAGAAGAAGCTGGAGGAACTCGCGACGGTTACCGCAAAGGACTATTTTTCCGACAGCCTGTATCGGCATTATTTTGCGGAGCCGCTGCCCGGGGTCGAAGCGAATTTGGGAGAGGACGGCCCTGGCTTCAAACTGTTCCTCAGGGTCGATCGCATGACGGGGGACATAGCCCTGCAGGAAGGCCGGCTCGCCAGCCCGGATCACTACCGCTTCTATTTCGCCCTGAGCAGCCCGTCTCATGCGCTCAGCCAGGGCGATCTTCAAAGTTTCATGGAGGCCGTCGAGCAGGGCCCGCCTCACGTCGCTTCGGTCATCCTGCGGCTCCACGCCATGCCGGCCAGCGGATCCTTGAGCAAGGCCGACATCTTGTTTGAACGGATCAAGGTGGCGGTGTTGGATACGATGTCCGCGCCGGGTCGGCGAAACCTGCTGATCGCCTTGTCCGATTGCCTGGATGAAGCCTATCGCCTCAATCCTTTTTCCCTCAGCTGGTCAAAATCGCTCTGGGATCGGGCCCTTGATCTCATCCCCTTGCTGCTGCGCAGCGTGCACAAACATGCGTGCGAAGCGGTCCTTCATGATATGTTCGCCGGCGGGCGGGCCATCGGCTGGCTCACCTCGATCATGCGTGCGGAGACATTTTCCCACGGACGATTTGGGCAACGCAAAAGGCTCGAGCAGGAGTGGTTGTTGTCCGAGGAACAGTTGGACATTGCTTTCGAACTGATGCTGGCGCGCTTTCGGGCCATGAGCCCTCAGGACATCCTCGGGGCGATTTCACCCATCGATATCCTCTTTGCCTGGTCGCAGGCCGGCGATGAGGATGGTCCCCGGAAGCTCGCGGCGGCCGTAGGGCAAGACGATACGGGCCTGGTGGAATTTCTCGAGGCGATTGCCTTGGTCCGTCATGGGGCCAAGCAAGGTTCTTATACGGCCCTGACAGCGCGCAACATCGACACCTTCGTGGATTTTGAAGAGACCAGGAAGCGCATTGCCGCGATCGCCACCTCCGTCAGCGCCCTGTCCGAACGTGCCCAACGGCTCTCCAGGGCGTTCGACGAGGGTGACAGACTTTGATGTCGTGGTTGGCCATGGCCCGATACGGCGCAAAGGCATCCATCAGCACCACCCTATCATGCCTCCGACAGTCACGGGGCCAGCTCCCCTGTCCTTTTCCTGCGGTTTCGCTCCGGCCGTTCCGCCGCGTCAGCAGGAAAAATGGTGGTAAGCCCGTGGCGGACTGCTCCGATCTGAAAAGCGCTCGGACCGAAAGGTCCCAAGTCTCACGGCTACCCAAGGGCGCACGCGCAGGGCGCGCCTTCCCATTCCGGTTTGATCACGCGGCGATCTGAACGCAGGATTTACAAGTTGGCTTGTCCCACAGCATGTGTATGGTTGATCCGGATTAGGTTGAGAGTTCAATGACAACCGATAACAGCCATGCAGCCGGACCCGCAGCCCTCGGGTTTTACTATCAGTCCTTCTTTGCCCTGAAGACGCTTATGGGGGTGACTGGCGATGATGGTGCGGTAGCCATCGAGAGCGCTGACGATGTCGAGCTGAGCGACAACGGTCAGACCCTGTTGTTTCAACTCAAGCATTCGCTGCAGAGCGCGCCGGCCGCCCTGACAATCAGCTCCAGGGGACTGTGGCGTACGCTGAAAGCCTGGATCGATGTCCTCCCTCGCCTGAGCCTGTCGGAAACGCAGTTTCATATGGTGACGGTCGCCCCCGTCTCGAGGGGCAGCGTCTTGGAGGTCCTTGGCGACAAGAAGGCCGACCGAAAAGCCCTCGTTGACGCGCTGGTTAAGGAAGCGGAACGGGTCGTGGCGGAGCGCAAAGCCGCAAAGGAGGTCAAGGCGCCGATGCCTCATGCGGACCGGGCCAAGGGATGCGCAGCCTTTCTCAAGCTCTCGCCCGAAGCGAGGCTGAACCTCATGCGGCGCGCTCGGATCCAGGGCGGCGCTTTGCCGATCGACCGGATGGAAGAGTCAATCGCCGGCATGCTCACCCTCATCAAGCCGGCTGATCGTGGAGAGGTTGCTCGTCGCCTGATTGAATGGTGGGACCGCCAAGTCGTCTATGCGCTGTGTGCAAAGCGGCCAAAGTTCATGTCTCGCAGTGAGTTGCAGGAACAGATCACCATGTTGATCGCCGACATCGAGCAGGACCGGCTGACCGCAGATTTCGAAGTGATGGCTCCGCCGGAGGAGTATGAACCTGACGGTATGCTGACACGCCAGGTTCATCTGGTGGAGGGGAAAGGCGTCGACCTTTCTCGCGCCATTCGCAATGAATGGATGGCCCGGCAGCAGCGTTCGAAATGGATCAACGAGCGACCGGGGATGGCTGGTGTCATTGCCGCTTACGATCGGGTTTTGAAGCTCTACTGGTCCGACGAACATGATGAACTCGTCGAGTCCTGCGAAGAGGTGGAGGACGCCGAAAAGCGCAGGAAAGGCCTGGACCTCCTGCGCTGGACCCATAAGGATGCGCCCGGGAAAGTCCGCCCGATCGCCCCCGGCTTCGATGCGCCCTACTATATCCGTGGGAGTTACCAGGTCCTGGCCATCGACCGTGAGGTTGGATGGCATCCTCACTTTGCCGCGCTTCTTGCCGATAAGCCGTCATGATTTCTCATGACATTTATGCCGAGACGAACCCGGCGTTCGGCGCCTATTTGCTTGTCTCGTTCATACGCGGCTTTATCGAGATCAATCCCGCCGGTCCGGAGCTTCCGCTCGCCTTTCTCGCCTTGCCGCTGGCGATCTCGGGCGATCTTGCGCCGACCTTCGACCATACGAACCGCAAGACCAGTCTCTCTGAGTGGCTTGCGCGCAACCCGCAGATCGAGATCAAGCTAGCTGACAGGCTCAATGATTCGATGGATTTCGTGGCAGGTGCGCTGCGGCTGGGTTGCTTTGCATCTGCCGTGACGCTGAGCGATAGCGCGCGTTTGCAGATCGGGAGCCACGCCCTCAAGAAGCAACTGGCCTCGGGCCTGTCGCGTGATCTTGCGCAATCCGTTCGCTTTGCGGACCGCCTCGGCATGTGGTTCGCTGCAGCCGGATCGACCAAAACAATCTATGACACAATGGGGCTCACACTGTGAAGCGTTGGAACATCGCCGCGATTTTCTTCCTGGGTCTTGACGGTCGCCATCGGGTCGTCCCCTTCGAACCGGGCGTCAACATCATTACGGGCGCATCCGGCACCGGTAAATCGGCCCTTATCAAAGCGATCGATTACTGCTTGGGCTCCAGCCGGTGTGAATTGCCGGCCTATGTGCGTGCGCGCAGCACGGCGGTTGGCGTCAAATGGGTCGCGGGCAGGGAAGAGATGATTGTCGGCCGCCTTATTCCGGCGATGAACCACGGCACAAACCATCAGATGTTCGCCAGTTCCGGTTACAATCTGCCCCTGCCGAAAACCATCGATGAATTTGAAGGGGCAACGAACATCGATGCCGCCAAGTCCTTCCTCGAAAGAGCGTTCGGCATTGGCGACCTGCCTGGCCAACCCGACGATTGGGGGAACATGAAAGGGCGTGCCACCGTTCGTCACGTCACCCCTTACATGTTCGTGACGAAAGAGGTCATCTACAGCGAGCAGGTGCTTCTCCATGGCCTCGAGCAGGCCGACCACGCTCCTGACATTATTGCGACAATGCCCTATTTCCTGCGCGTTACCGATGAAGCGAGTGCGCTCAACGAGCGCCGGCTGCGGCATTTGCGGCGATCGCTTGATCTTGAAGAGCGCCGTGCGCGCACCCGCGAGACGGCAGCCACCGCCTTTCGTGATCGCGCGCTGGGCCTTCTGGCCGAAGCGCAGCGCCTGGACATGGTGGAGCCAATTGCTCCCGATACGCCGAATGCCGATCTGATGGCACGGCTGGTTGCCCTTGGCCAGGATCCGGTGGCTGCCAAGATGGTCCCCAGCGAAGGCCAGCTTGCCGACCTTCATCGGCGACGCAAGGCGCTTCTCGCCGAACTTGGAGACGTCAAGCGACAGGAAGCCGCAGCGCAGTCGGTCATTGAGGAGGTTTCAGGCTTCCAAGCGACTGTCCGCAAGCAGCGTGAAAAGCTCATGCTGGGCTCTCACCTCCATCTCGACAGCATTGGGCAGATCTGTCCGGTCTGCGACCAGCCGTCCCAGGCCGGCGTCGCGAGCGTCGATGCGCTCCGGGAGACTCTGTCGAAAGTGAGCAGCGAGAGTGCTGCGGTCGACCGCGTCAAACCCCGGCTGATCGACTATGACGGGAAGCTGCAAGCGCGGCGTGGTGAGCTCAACGAAGCTCTCAAGACCATCGACAATCAGATCCGAAGCTGGCTGAGACAATCGGAAGACGCCAGGCAATTTGCAAGCCTTGCGCATCTGCGCGCCCATCTTCTCGGACGCGTGTCCTTCTTCATCGAGACGGTGAATGATGAGCGCCGCCCTGCAAGCAAGGATTTGAGCGTGCTAAGATCGCAGATCCAGGAACTGGAAGGGCTGGTCAACCGCGACGCCCGGCTTGCCAAATTGCGGTTAGCCGAACGCAAGATTTCGCAATACGCCACCGACGCCATCTCGAATTTGCCAACCATGTATCCCTGTATCGACTCGGAACTTGACTTTTCATCGTCCGGGCCGGAGATTTTGGTGATCGAGGCCGAAACCAGCGCGGTTTTGCACATGACGGATGTCGGTTCAGATCAGAATTATCTCGCCATCCACATTGCGCTTGCCTTCGCGCTCCAGCATTTCCTGGGCGAAGCAGGCTCACCGGTTCCTGGCGTGCTGGTGTTCGACCAGATCAGCAGGCCCTATTTTCCGGCCAAGGAAAAGGAGGAGCGGGACGAAAAGGAGATTGGCGGTGCGCAGGACGCGGACGGAGCCAAGCGCGAGGCAGAAGATGAGGACATCATCGCGATGCGGCGTCATGTCGATTTCCTTTTTGCAGAGACGGAGCGGCGCCCCGACCTGCAGGTGATTCTGATCGAACACGCCTATTTTGCGGATGACCCTCGTTATGTGCAGGCGACGCGCGAGCGCTGGACACGCGCCTCAGGGCGCGGGCTTGTGCCGAGCAACTGGCCCATTCGCGCGAGAGGCCGCCAATGAGCTATTTTTCAGGTAAGATGCTTCGATCCCAAGTCACAAGCGAAAGGCGGCAAAGTTCCAAGGTATGACAATCAGGGCCTCCGCAAGGGCGGTGTACGGCTGGCAGCTCTTGAAGAGGTCAATCGGACCCGCGAACGCCGGTTTTGTTAGCGCAGAAAAGACGCGAGATTTTCGATGAAAGTGTAGCTGTTTCCAGGGGGCAAGAAAGCCACGGGTTTCAGCTGTGGCAGAGGTGCAAAATCGAAATGTAAATCACATCCGCCATTTGGTCTTTGATGCCCCATGGATTGGGGGTAAGCGCTCAATTTGGTTCACCTATGAAAGAGGCCGAGTGGGTTCCACTGTTGCGTCCACGACCAGATAGCGGACGCAACGAAGAGGTTTGGAACTCATGGATGCTGGGGATTTTAGAGAAA
>Ga0116227_10012497_pt1 | contig 13786 bp, 13 predicted proteins | sample S1TSphgellanicum_FD_89693 | JGI IMG/M metagenome (GOLD analysis project Ga0116227, IMG submission 89693) | Host-associated microbial communities from peat moss isolated from Minnesota, USA - S1T2_Fb - Sphagnum magellanicum MG | ecosystem: Host-associated > Plants > Peat moss > Unclassified...
GGGGCTTTTTTAACGGCCTTTTTAACAGCCTTCTTGGTTGCGTTCTTCATCGTTGCGATTCTCCCTAACGTAAATTTGCAATCTTGTACAGATCGCAGTGTGATTCATATATAAGGTTGTTCTGAAATTAAGTCAAGAAAAAAATTGCAATGAACGCATCTTCATTCACCTCATGCGCGGCATCGCCTGCAAAAACGCGCGCGGATGAATTTGTTTCGGCTCTTCGCACGTCCTAATGACAGGTGTTCGGACGTTCTTGCATCGCCATTGGAGATCAAGCAAGATGAAAGCAGTGCGGCAAAAATATTTTTCGGCTATCGCGATTTCTTTTCTTCTATGTCTTGGCGCTGCCTGCGGCCACAAGAAAAAAAACATCGCGCAAGTTCCGCCCGCTCCTATCCCCGCGCCTCATCATCAGCAGCAGACACCACAAGGCCCGCTGCCTGTCGGCTATGTGGAAGAAGGCATCGCCAGTTGGTACGGCATTCCTTATAACGGACGCCGTGCCGCCGATGGCGAAATCTACGATATGGAAACTTTAGTGGCCGCGCACAAGCTGATGCCGTTCAACACATGGCTGCGCGTCACCAATCTTTCTAACGGCAAAGTGGTGAACGTGCGCATCATTGACCGCGGTCCTTTCGTCGAAGGGCGCATCATCGATCTGTCGAAAGCCGCCGCGCGAGAGATCAACATGCTCAACGCCGGCATCTCACGCGTGCGCCTGGAAGTGATCGCCGCGCCGCGCGATGTGGCCAGCAACGATTTCTATGCCGTGCAGGTGGGAGTATTCACTTCACAGCAAAACGCCGAACAGGTGCGGTCTCAATATGCGCAGCGCTATGGCTTGGCGCAAATTCTGGTGAGGCACGGCGCGGTGACCAGCTATCGCGTGCTAGTCGGAAAATTCCCAACCGTCGAAGCCACGCGCCAGCTCGCCAACATCATCAGCGGAGAAAATCCCGACATCTTTATCGTGCGGCTGGATGAAACCGCCGTGACGCCCGTAACGGCACCCCCACAATCTTTGCCTATGGGACAATCTTTGCCTGCGGGACAATCTTTGCCTGCGGCGCCTAGGCACTGAGAGTTTTTCGGTCCGAAAGAGACTGTTTTGACAAAGGGAAACTGTTTCTCTTAAGGTCCGCCGTGACATCACCAACCGCGACACATCTTTCTCACGACACCTCACCGCTGAATAACCTGATCGGCCGTTCAGCGGCGATGCAACAGACCCATCGTCTGATTTTGCGGATGGCCAAGTCCCGCTTTCCCGTCTTGATCCTTGGAGAGACGGGAACAGGCAAAGAGGTCGTCGCGCGCGCCATTCATCAATTGGACGGCCGCGGCCCCTTCATCGTCGTGGATTGTTCTTCTCTGGTCGGCCCGCTGATTGAAAGCGAACTCTTCGGCTATGCCAAGGGCGCTTTCACCGGCGCGCACAATCAGAAACTGGGACTGCTGGATGCGGCTAACGGCGGCACCGCCTTCTTCGATGAAATTGGCGAACTTCCCATTGAGATGCAGCAAAAGCTGCTGCGCGTGCTGCAGGAAAAAGAATTTCGGGCCATCGGCGGTCTCTCCACGCGCAGCTCGAATTTCCGGGTCATCGCCGCCACCAACCGCGATCTCCAAATGGAAGTGGAGGAAAAGCGTTTTCGCCAGGACCTTTACTACCGGCTCGCCGTCATGCGTCTGCGCCTTACTCCTTTGCGCGAAAGGCGGGAAGATATTCCGCTGCTGGTTGCGCATTTTCTGGAACGCTACGGTAACGATCACAAATTCCCCGATGAAGTGATGGCGCAGATGGTGGAATACGAATGGCCGGGCAACGTGCGCGAACTGGAACATACCGTGCAGCAGATGGTAGCCATGAGCACAGGCCCCTGGTTCTCCGCGCTTGATCTGCCGTCCAACATACTGAATAAAAAACTGGAACGCGAAATGATCTCCGGCGATTCCACGCCGCTGGTCACCTCCGTGTATCAAAGCCCGGCCTCGTCGGATTCCATTGTGCCGCTGGCCGAACTGGAAAAGCGCGCCATCCTGCAGGCCATTGAAGTCACCAAAGGCGACCGCAGCTTTGCGGCCGACTTGCTGGGCATCGGGCGCACAACGCTCTACCGCAAATTGAAATCTTACGGCCTGTAAAATCCCGGGGTTTGTAAAATCTGGGGGTTTGTAGAATGATGAGGCGTGTTCATCGCCCTCGATGCCACTTATCTGGTGGACCCTCACCCTTCCGGCATCGCAATCTATTCGCATGAACTTCTGGACGGATTAGCGCAATCGCACCCGGCAGATCGCTTCCTCCATCTTTACCGCCCCAAGCAATACCGCCGCACACTGCCGTCCGGTTTCCCCAACGTGACGCGCCGCCTGCTGGTGCCGTTTCCGTGGCGTCGTCCCGATATTTTCCACGCCTTGAACCAGCGCGTGGATTATCGGCCCGCCCGGAAAGTGCTCTCCACCTTTCACGATCTCTTTGTGATGACCGGAGAATATTCTTCCGCCGATTTCCGCAAGCGCTTCACCCGGCAGGCGCGCGAAGCCGCCAAACTTTCGGATCTCATCATCGCCGTTTCTTCCTTCACCAAAGACCAGGTGGTGGCAAATCTGAATGTGCCGCCCAGTCGCATTCGCGTCATTCCCCACGGCGTTCATCCGCCGGAAAGCGTCCTGCTGCAAAACCAGCGCGACCAGATAATTCTGTGTGTCGGCGCTTTGCAGATTCGAAAGAATGTGGTGCGGCTGATAGAAGCGTTTGAGCGTTTGCCCTTGGCGATTGCGCGCGGCTGGAAGCTGGTGCTGGCCGGATCGACCGCCGGTTTTGGCGCGGCAGAAATTGTGCGCCGCATTGAGAACAGTCCGCGCGTGATGCAGATTCAATTGCGCGGTTACGTGACCACGGCCGAGCTAAGAGATCTTTACCGGCGCGCCGCCATCTTCGCTTTCCCATCGCTCGATGAAGGCTTCGGGATTCCCGTCCTGGAAGCAATGGCGCATGGAACACCAGTGCTGACTTCGAATCGTTCCGCTCTCCCTGAAGTGGCCGGCGACGCGGCGTTGCTGATTGATCCTTATGAAGCAGACGAGATGTCCGCTGCGCTGCGGAGGCTCATTGAAGAGGATCAGTTGCGCTCAACTTTGGGAAATGCGGGGATGGAAAGAGCGAAACTCTTCCCGTGGAAACGAGCCGTGCAAGAAACCTGGGAAGCCTACGGGAGCCTTTAAAAATCCCGCTACTGTTTTTCTTCTTCAATCGAAATTTTCAAAGCGCGCAAAAATTTCTGATCCTGCGAGGTGAGCGTAATCTTACCGGCTGATTCGTACTGCACCGCTTCGGTCTCGGTATCCGCGTTGTCGGAATCGGAGTCTTCTTCCGAATCGTCGCGCTTGTTAAAACCGATAGTGGCTTCGAGCACCAGGAAGACATCGTAGCCAGCGCGTTTAATCTGGCCTATGGCACTGGCGATGCGGTCAGAGTCGGAAAGAGATTCGTTGATCGCATTTCCTAACTCCTGCATCAGCTCCTTCAATCTTTCGTCCAATGTCTACCTTTCTTTCGGCACCTTCAGGTTAACACCTGATTACCTTGACTAAGGGGCCGAAAACGGCGAACCTTCCACGCTAAATGGGCCAGCCAGTACTAGTCCTGACTGCACTGAATAGGTAGTGCGTTTCACCGGACACTTTGCAATCAGGATTTTTCTTAACTTCCGGCTCTGCTATTCATTTCGGCGCTAAAGGGAATTCGTAATATAAAAGTTCTTTGCTGCTGCGCGCATCCCGTATCCCGCTCAAATAGAGACTATCCCCCGCCTCCGGGCTAGCTTGAAAGTAAAAGAACCCGCTGACCGAATCATTCGCCGGAATCACTTTCGCAGAAAAAGCCCGTTCCACAATTTCCAGACTGTTCAGCGGATTCTTCTTTTTCGGCAGCGGAAAAGGCAGCGGTCCCCCGCCCAGCTTTGGCGGTTTTTTGCCCACCTCGCCCAGGTGCATGACATCTTCCGGCGGAATGGCCTGGCCATGCCGGCCGTCGGTAGCCACCAGTTCCACCAGTATGTTTTGAATGTCCACCGCGCGGTCGCGCTTGTTTTCAATCACCACCAGCACGGGCAGCACGCCATACTTCAATAGATCGGCCTTCTTGCCAAAGGCCTCGGCCGTCAAGTCTTCGGTATCAAACGCTTTCGCGCCCACCATCACTTTTTCGGAAGCCTGATGCGCATACTCAGCCGCCGCCTTGGCGCGAAATGGTGTTTCATCACTTGCCCAAACAGCAACAGACACCAGCGTTATACTCGCAATCACACAGCGAATTTTGGTTAACACGCGCCCTCCCCTTCTCTACCGCATCATTCAATTATTTATTGCCCCCGTTATCGCCTGCTATTTCGCCGCGCGCTGGCTGATGAATCGGTCTTATCGCCCCTATTTTTTGGAACGCTTTGGCCTGCTTCCCAAGTCTTTCTCAGGGACGAAGCCCGGCTCTCTATGGTTGCACGCTGTTTCCGTGGGTGAAGTGGCCTCGGCCGTGCCGCTGCTGCAGCAATTGCGTGTTACGTTCCCCGGCGTGCCGCTGTATCTTTCCGTCTCCACTGTGGCGGGCCGAAAGGCAGCGGAGCGGCAGGCACTTTCCATTGTCAATGGCCTTTTCTATGCGCCTATTGATTACGCCTCTGCCGTGCGCCGGTCGCTGGCCGTTATCCGCCCGGCTTTGCTGCTGGTGCTCGAAACCGAGATCTGGCCCAACCTGTATTTCGAAACCATTCGCAGCGGCGCTCGGCTGGTTGTGGTGAATGGCCGCATCTCTAACCGGACTTGGCCGCAATATCTGGCGGCGCGCTGGTTCTTCAATCGCATTCTTCAATTTCCGGATCTGGTGCTGGTGCAAAGCGCGATTGATCTGGAACGCTATCGGATGCTCGGCGTGCCGGAAGACAAGAGCGCGCTGGGAGGCAATCTAAAATATGACGCCGCCTGTTCCGCCAGCCCGGTAGCGATGCCGACGTTCGGCGCGGAAAAAATCTGGATTGCCGCCAGCACCGTCGGCCCGAATGAACGCGGCAGTCTGAAGCCGCACCTGATTGATGAGGACGACCTTGTGCTGGATGCGTTCGCGAAACTCGCGGCGGATTTTCCCAAGCTGCTGCTCATCCTTGCGCCGCGCCAGCCCGAACGGTTCGCCGACGTGCGGAAGAAACTGCAAGCGCGCGGAGTTTCGTTTCTGTGCCGCTCTCAGATGACCGCCTCTTCTCATTTGAAGCTGCCCGGAGTGATTCTTCTCGACACCATCGGTGAACTGGCGGGCCTGTATCCATTGGCGAATGTGGTCTTCGTTGGCGGCTCCATCGCGCCGCGCGGAGGTCATAACGTCCTGGAACCCGCGGCCGCTGGATTGCCCGTCATCACCGGCACGCACATGCACAATTTCGAGAGCATCGCGCGGGATTTTGCCGCTGCTTCCGCTTTCGTGCAAGTCAGGAACGAGGTGGAGTTATGGACGCAGGTTCATCACTTCTTGTCGAATCAGGATCTGGCCGATGCCATGGGCCGGCGTGCGCGCGCGCTGGTGGAAAGCAATCGCGGCGTGTCGCATTTCATTGCGCGCCAGGTGGAGCCTCTCTTCTACGCGGCATCGTGGTCTCAGCCCATGGGAGTGATTCAGCGCGGGCTTCTTCAGCCGCTGGCGCTGTTGTGGGAGTGGGGCGGCAACATCAAGCGCGACCGGTCTGAGCAGCACGCCGCTTCGCTGCGGCCCATTCCGGTGCCGGTGGTCAGCGTGGGAGGAATCACGGTGGGCGGTTCCGGCAAGACGCCATTCGTGAATTACCTTGCCGCTGTTTTGCGCCGCCGCGGGGAAGCACCGGCCATCCTCACGCGCGGTTACCGCCGCCGTTATCCGGCCGAACACTTGATTTTTGCGCAAGGGGCGAAAGTCTCGCCATTTTTCACCGGCGATGAAGCGCAGATTTTTTTGCGCGCCGCTCAAGCCCCGGTGGGGGTAGGAGCGCGGCGTTATGAGACGGCGCAAATTCTGCTTCGCCAGTTTCCGGAAACCAGCGTTTTTCTGCTGGATGACGGTTTTCAGCACGCTTTGATGGCGCGTGATTTCGATGTTGTCGTCATTGACGGATTGGATCCGTTTGGCCAGGAAGAACTGGTTCCCGTAGGCCGGCTGCGCGAGCCGCTGAAAGCTTTGGAACGCGCTAGCGCTTTCGTTGTGACGCGCGCCGCCAACAATCAGCGCTACGGCGCCATCAAGCGCCGTCTGCGTCAATACAATGCGGAAGCACCTGTTTTTCGGACGCGCATCCATGCGCTGGAATGGCGCGATTACGGCAGTTCAGAACCAGTCCTGCTGCCGAAGGGCCAGAAGGTGGCCGCTTTTTGCGGCTTGGGCAATCCGCAAAACTTTTGGGACACGCTGGAAACGCTCGGCCTGGATGTGGTGGTGCGCTGGGAGTTTGGGGACCATCATTCCTACAAACCTGTGGAGCTTTACCGCATGGCGAATCAGGCGCGCCAGCATGGGGCGAAGATTCTGGTGACGACGGAGAAGGACCGCATCAACTGCCCCAGCCATCTGGAATCCAGCATTCATCCGCTGTCGCTGGCTTGGCTGGAGATAGCAGTGGAGCTGGAAGATGAAGCTGGTTTTGTCGCTTATCTTGAAAAAGCGCTAGATCAGTCAGCAAGTTGACCAGATTTCTGGTCAGATATGGTAAAATCTGGTCATGATTAAGGTCAACGTTCAGGACGCTAAGACGAATTTGTCGCGTTACCTGGATGCGGTAGAAAAAGGCGAGGTCGTCATTGTCTGCCGCCACAACAAACCGATTGCTGAATTACGCGCAGTGGCTGAAGAGACTAAGCCGCAAAGGGTGCGAAGATTTGGCTTATGGGATGGGTTTGGTGTGAATGAAGGCTTTTTTGAGCCGCTGCCTGACGATATCTTGAAGGCGTTTAACGGCGAATGAGAATTCTGCTGGATACCTGCACCCTGCTGTGGTTTCAGATGTCACCGTCTCGAATCCCAGCAGGGTTACTTGCGATTATGCTGAACCCGGAGACGCCGCTTTATTTGAGTGCGTCTGTGGTTTGGGAAATTGCCATCAAGTGGTCCAGCGGCAAGCTTTATTTGCCTTGTCCGCCTGATGAATTTGTCAAAAAGGCCCGCCTTGAATCCATGCTTGAGACTGTTCCTATGTTTGAATCATCCGCCTTGCAGGTGGCAAAGCTGCCGCGTCTGCACAGCGACCCGTTTGACCGAATGCTGATTGCCCAATCCATAGAACATGGTCTGGCATTAGCCACGCCAGACCCGCTGATTCGGCAATACGCCGTAAAAACAATCTGGGACTAATGTGGATTTGGTTGGTGCCGGCGAGAGGACTCGAACCTCTGACCTGCGGATTATGAGACCGCCGCTCTAACCACCTGAGCTACGCCGGCAGCACTATCCAGATTACCATTCCGCTTCTTGAGATCACTGCTTCACAATCACTGAATAAATCCGCTCCAAATCTTCTGGCGAATAATACTCAATTTCCAGCCGCCGCGGTTTCAGATGCACCTTGGTGCCCAGCGCCATGGACATTTCGTCCAGCGCCGCGCGTATGTTAGGGTCCACTTTGGGTTCCGGTTTTTCCGGCTGGGGCATTTTTTCGCGGGTCAGCCGTTTCACCAACGCCTCCGTCTCGCGAACGGAAAGCTTCTGGGCGAAAACTTCGTGGCACGCGCTGCCTTGCTCGGTTTCGTCGGTGAGATTCAGCAGCGCGCGCGCATGTCCGGTGCTGATGCGGCCCGCCTTCAGCATGCTCTTGGCGATTGCCCCTAAACGCAAGAGCCGTAAGAAGTTAGTGACGGTGGACCGGTCTTTGCCGGTGCGCTCCGCAATCTGCTCGTGGCTCAAATGATGCTCTTCCGCCAGGCGCTCAAACGCGGATGCAATTTCCAGGGCATTCAAATCTTCGCGCTGAATATTTTCAATCAGCGCCAGTTCCAGCCGCTGCGAATCCTCCACCGTTCGCACCAGTGCCGCAATTTCAGTCAGTCCCGCCAGTTTGGCCGCCCGCCAGCGCCGCTCCCCGGCAATAATGCGGTATTTGCCGTCGGCATGCTTTTGAACGGTGATGGGCTGCAGCAGCCCGTTGGCCTTGATGGACTGGGCCAATTCCGCCAGGTGGTCCTGATTGAACGCTTCGCGCGGCTGTTCGCTTCCCGCCGAAATCTGGTCTAAAGGAATGCTCTGAAAGTCCTCGAAAGTATCTGGCAGGACTGGCTTGGCGGGCGCTGGCGCCGCTGCCGGCTGGGAAAAAGTCACCGGCTTACTGGGCAGCAAAGCCGACAGGCCTTTACCCAGCACTTTGCGTGGATTGCGATCTTGCTCGCTGCTCATTCGCAATAACTTCCTTTGCTAATTGAATATAGGCTTCGGCACCCCGCGACCTGGGATCGTAAGCCAGAATGGTTTTGCCAAAACTGGGAGCTTCCGCCAGCCGGATGCTTCGCGGAATGACAGTTTTGAAAACCTCTTCCGCGAAGAATTCGCGCAGATCATGCTCCACTTGTTTGGTCAGGTTGGTTCGGTCGTCGTACATGGTCAGGAGAACCCCTTCCACCTTCAGACCGGGGTTGAAGCTGTCTTTGATCCGGTCAATGGTGTCCATCAACTGGGAAATTCCTTCCAGGGCGAAAAACTCGCATTGAATAGGAACGAGAACGGAATGAGAAGCGACCAAAGCGTTCAGTGTCAGGAGATCCAGGGCGGGCGGACAGTCGATCACTACATATTGATAGTCATTCTGAATGGGGATGAGCGCGTCGTGCAGGCGGCGTTCACGCTTTTCCTGGTCTACCAGATCCAGATTAGTGGCGACTAAGTTTTGGTCAGCCGGGAGAAGATTGACGCCAGATTCGGTCTCCACAATGGCATCCGCGGCGGGTGTCGCATGCAGAAGCACATCATATAAGGTTTTGCGCTCGTCAGACTTGCCGACGCCCAACCCGGTCGTGGAGTTGCCCTGCGGGTCAGAATCAATCAGCAGAACTCTATATTCGGAGGCTGCGAGGGCCGCAGCCAAGTTGATAGCGGTTGTGGTCTTTCCAACTCCGCCTTTTTGGTTAGCAATCGATATTACGTTGGCCACTGGACTCCCTGAAAGCCTACCACGCCATTGGGATGTTTCACGTGAAACATGCCATCGTCAAATAAACGTCCACAATCGCAATCGCCGCAGGCGTTACCCCAGGAATCCGCCGAGCCTGTCCGAGCGTGACCGGCCTCACCCGACCCAGCTTCTGCTGAATTTCCTTGGACAACCCAGGTATGCCCTCATAATTGAATTCCTCAGGAATCTGCCGGTTTTCGGAACCTTGTAGCCGCTTGATCTGCTTTTCTTGCTGAGCGATATAACCGGCGTACTTGAACTCTGTTTCCACCGTTGTCAGCACTCCATGCACCGGCTCCGCCCCAATTTGCACTGAAATCCAGCCCCGCAACCGCTCAATCGATGCTTCTGGACGCCGCAGCCATGACGCCAAGTCGGGATTATCGCTGCTGGAATCCAACCCAATCTGCTCCACCAACGCGCTGGCACGGGTTTGCTCCAAAAGCGACGCAATCCGCATCCGCTGTTCCTGCTTCAAGGTAAACCGCGCCCAGCGCTCATCATTAACAAGACCAAGACGCCGACCAGAGGGCGTCAGCCGCTCATCCGCATTATCTATCCGCAAATGCAGCCGAAATTCCGCGCGTGACGTGAACATCCGGTACGGCTCATCCGCACCTTTTCTCACCAGATCATCAATCAAAATGCCCACATACCCGTCGCTGCGGCTCAAAATAAGCTCCGGCAAACCTTTTAGCTTACACGCGGCGTTCAAACCAGCGATAATTCCCTGGCAGCCAGCCTCTTCATACCCCGAAGTCCCGTTAATCTGCCCAGCCAGAAACAATCCTTCAATCGACTTCACTTCCAGCGAATGGCGCAATTCCCGGGGATCAATGGCGTCATATTCAATTGCATAGCCCGGTCGGATCATCTCGGCATCTTCCAAGCCCGGAATCGAAGCCACCATGGCCGACTGGACATCGATGGGCATACTGGTGGACATTCCGTTCACATAAACTTCATGAGTATCGAGCCCTTCCGGCTCCAGAAAAATCTGATGCCGGCGCCGATCAGGGAATTTGACCACCTTGTCTTCAATTGACGGGCAATAGCGCGGGCCAATTCCCTCAATCTGCCCGCTATATAAGGGCGACCGCGCAATGCTCTCACTCAAAACGCGGTGGGTTTCGTCCGTCGTGTAAGCCAAATGGCAGCAAATCTGCTGCCGGTCAATCCGCTCGGTAAGAAAGGAAAACGGCGTCGGGTTCTCATCTCCCGGCTGTTCCTGAAATTGATCCCACTTGATGGTACGGCCGTCCAAACGCGGCGGCGTTCCGGTCTTGAGCCGAGTCCACTGCAATCCCAGGTTGCGAAGCTGATGCCCCAAACTATTTGACGGCGGTTCGCCATTCCGTCCGCAGCCGTACTTCTCTTCTCCGACATGCGCAAGTCCGTTCAGAAATGTGCCCGTCGTCACGATGACGGCTTCGGCGAGAAGATCACGGCCATCCTTCAAACGAACTCCCCGAATAGTTCGTTTCGTAAAAAGCAATTCCGAGACCTCGGCCTGAAGAATCCTGAGGTTCGGCTCCTTCTCCAGCCATTCTTTCATCCGAACACGATACTGCCGCTTGTCGCATTGCGCCCGCGGCGACCACACAGCCGGACCACGGCTGGTATTCAGCAGCCGGAATTGAATGCCTACGGCGTCGGTCAATTCGCCCATGATGCCGCCCAGCGCATCAATCTCCCGCACCAGATGCCCTTTCGCAATCCCGCCGATTGCCGGATTGCACGACATCTGGGCAATCAGATCCGCATTCATCGCCACCATCGCGGTTCCCAATCCAAGACGCGAGCAGGCGCGCGCCGCTTCACAGCCCGCGTGTCCGCCGCCCACTACTATGACGTCGTAATTCCTTTGCATACCGCTATCCGCTATTCTAGCGAGGGAATAGCTCTTGAAGATCCTTATTATTGGCGGAGGCGGACGCGAACACGCGCTTGCCTGGCGTCTGCACAAATCAACGGGCGTTACACAGCTTTTCGCGTCCCCCGGCAATCCCGGCATCGCGCAAATCGCCACCTGCCTTCCATCACCCTCCGATATAGCCGGGTATGCTAGCATGGCAATAGAAAATCGAGTCGATTTAACCGTAGTCGGCCCAGAAGCGCCTCTAGTCGCTGGAGTGGTGGACGAATTCTACCGCCACCGCCTCAAAATCATCGGTCCCACCAAAGCCGCCGCGCAACTGGAGGGCTCAAAGATTTTTGCCAAGCGTTTTTTCGAACGCGCTGGCATACCTACAGCCAAGTCTGTCCAGACAGATTCTTTTGATGCGGGATTAAGCGCTTTGCGGCAATTCGGCCTGCCGGTGGTAATAAAAGCGGACGGCTTGCACGCCGGAAAAGGCGTCGTCATTGCGCAAACCCAAGACGAAGCCACGGAAGCTATCGCAAAACTAGGGCCTTCCCTAGTAATCGAAGAATTTCTGCAAGGCGAAGAAGTCAGCTTCATCGGCATCACCAACGGCAGCTTTCTCATTCCTTTCGCCCCGTCGCAAGACCACAAGCGCGTCTTCGACAACGACCAGGGCCCCAACACCGGAGGTATGGGCGCTTACACGGACAGCCGAATCCTGGCCAGCGCGCAAACCAGCGACATCATGGAGCGTATTATCATGCCAACCCTCCGCCAGATGCGCGCCGAAGGCATGCCCTACGCCGGTTTCCTCTATGCCGGTTTGATGATGACGTCCGATGGCCCGAAAATTCTGGAATACAACGCCCGCCTGGGCGACCCCGAGACCCAGGCCATCATGCACAGTTTCAACGGCGACTTCTTGCACTTGCTCAACCTGATGACCACCGGCACCGGAGGGTTGAAGGGCCGTATGTGGGGCAACTGTTCCGTCTGCGTGACGCTGGCCGCGCAAAACTACCCCGGAACGCCCCGAACCGGCGACGTGATCACGGGACTTGCGGAAGCCGAAGCCACTGGCGCCACGGTCTTTCATGCCGGAACAAAAATGGACGGGGACAAGCTAGTCACCAGCGGCGGCCGGGTGCTGGGCGTCACGGCGACCGGCGAAACTCTGCGCGCCGCCATTGACGCCGCTTACGCCGCCGCATCCAAGATCCGTTTCGAAGGCATGCATTACCGAACGGATATTGGACATAAAGGGCTGGCGCGCTGGTGACCGATGGGCTTACTATAAAAGCCTGTCTAATGAGCGAAGAACCTCCATCGATTTCAAATCAGCCGCCTTTGCCAGATGGCCAGACCGCAGTTGTCCCGGCCCGAGCCCCGGTCTCGACCGCGTCTTCGCTTAAGGAGGGATTCGGCCTCATTACCGGCATCGGTGCGCTTGTTTATGTTTTTGGCTTCATCGTCATCAATTCATACCTGGGCAAACAAGGGGTCTCTGTTTTCAGCGCTGTCAGCACTCAGTATGTGGCCGCCGGCTTATGTTTCGCGCTTTTCTACCTTGTGGCGGCAATCCCGGTCAATTTAACTTCTCAAAAGCTCCTAAACAAGGTTCAGGATCTTGCTCATTCGGCATTACAGGAGAAACTGAAGCAAATCGAGGCAGAACGTTCCGAAGCTTATAAGGAAGGATACAAGAGCACATTTGAGGCTTCCTTCATCATCGGGGCACTCCTGCCAACTGCCGTGCCGACTTACGTCGTCAACTGCGTCCTAACACTGCTGTGCTTTGCTCCTTTATTCTACTTTGCGGCGCACGACAACAGAGTCTATAGCGGACAGGTCCTTTTGTGGATAGCTCTTGTGCCCATCGGTGTGAACCTTGTGGCGCTGTTTCGCCGAGTAAGCGCCGCCGCCCAATACAGACTGTTGCCTTTCATCCTCATCACACTCCTCTTCTCCGCCTTTGTCTACGGCCGTGCCATCTATCCATACATCACCGCTGCCATTGGCGGCGGTCAGCCATCCAGGGTTAAGTTTGTCATCGATCCGGCTAGCAAGGCCCTTCTCGAGACGGAATTAAATCTGAACCTCGACTCTAACGTAACGCCTGTACTGAATCTTGTTCTGGAAATGCCCGACTCCTTGATCGTCAACGTCGCCGGTAAAGATCACGCATCACACTTTGTCCAATTGAAAAAAGATCAGATCAAAGCGGTGCAATACTCGCAGTAACGCGCTGGTAAACTTCTAACTAGCGGGGCCGTAGCTCAGCTGGATAGAGCGGCCGCCTCCTAAGCGGCAGGCCGGCAGTTCGAATCTGCCCGGTCCCACCATATACATTTTTCAGCGCGCGTCCGTCAGATAACCGCTGATGGCCACGGTTGCGGCACTGAACTTGGGCGCGCCGGGCTCAATGTTCACCAAGTAACTCGGCTGTTCACCCGCTTGCAAATATGCATGCAAAGGCCGGTCGGCCACGTAAATGCGTTTGCCGCCGCTGATATCCCGCAAATTTAGATTCACCTGCTGAATCACGTCGCCGTAGAAGTAGACGCTCTTCACCACCGTGCCCGACTCGACGGTCATCGAGACATGCTCAACGACCAATTTCTTCTGTTTGGGCACGGCGGCGAAATAGGCACTGCAAGACGTCAATCCACCCGCGTAGCAATACTGACTCTGCGAATACGGCGATCGGTTGCCGGCATTCACGCCGACTGAATTGAACTTTCCA